>Ga0180301_10000885_pt1 | contig 23617 bp, 17 predicted proteins | sample GuaBasSediGuay16_FD_121797 | JGI IMG/M metagenome (GOLD analysis project Ga0180301, IMG submission 121797) | Subseafloor sediment microbial communities from Guaymas Basin, Gulf of California, Mexico - Guay16, Core 4569-2, 12-15 cm | ecosystem: Environmental > Aquatic > Marine > Hydrothermal...
ACCTTGGAGTTTACATGATTAAACATGAATACGGCTCAGACGCGGCTGCAGTAGCCTACGACGCCGTACAATACGCAAAGGCGAGGGGGATAAATGTCGTTTTAATTGATACGGCTGGAAGAATGCAAACAAATAAGAATCTTATGGCTGAAATGGAGAAGATAATTCGGGTTGTCAAGCCGGATCTAACAATCTTTGTTGGAGACGCGTTGGCTGGTAATGATGCGGTATATCAGGCGGAGGAATTCAACAAATATATTAACATAAGCGGTTCAATACTGACAAAAATGGATGCTGATGCAAAGGGTGGGGCGGCAATATCAATAGCCTATGTAACAAAAAAGCCAATAATATTTCTAGGTGTCGGCCAAAAATATGATGATTTAGAGCATTTTCATCCAGAGACAATAATAAATCGGATAATGGGTTTATCTTAATTAGGTTCGCTCCCCATAAGATATCTCGGCAATATTATTTCTCATCCAAAACAGTTAAGTTATACGCTTCAATTAGTAGATTTCGACTTAAGTCAGGTTTGATGCACTATGAAAAAGCCGAGAGTAGCAATAGTTAAAGCCAAAAACCCTTATGAAGCATTAAATAAAGCCCTAAAATTAATTGAGGCTGAAAAATTAGTGAGCGAAAGGGATAAAATACTTATTAAACCAAATTACGTTGTGGCCAAACATCCTTCCACAGGAGTTACAACCGACTCGCGCATCGTTGATGGCATAATAGAATTTCTAAAGGGAATAGGGGCGAACGACATTATTGTGGGTGAAGGAGGAGCCGGGAATACTGAAAGAGCATTTGATGTGGTTGGTATAAGAGACGTAATTAAGAAATATAACGTTAAGCTTGTTAATTTAAATAGGGATCCAATGATCAATTTGAGGGTGTCAGAGCCTCTAGCATTACGTGAGGTAGGCGTAGCTGAAACCGCTCTTAAAAGCACATGTATAATAAATGTTCCAAAACTTAAAGTGCATCACATGGCCTTAGTAACGTTATCCATGAAAAACCTAATGGGTTTAATACTTCCAAAAAGCATAATGCACAGTCAGATAGATGAGAAAATAGCTGATTTAGCCACTTTATTTAGGGAAAAAGTGAAACTCAATATTATAGATGGGTTAGTGGGTTCAGAAGAAGACGAAGTTCACGGATCACCAGTCCAAATGGATCTAATTATTGCAGGTGCAAACATGGTCGCCGTAGACGCGGTGGCCGCAGCGGTTATGGGCATAGATCCTAGAAGAATAAAATACCTAAGGCTCGCTGAGGAAAGAGGGTTAGGAACAGCTAACTTAGATGAAATAGAAGTGTTGGGTGAAAGAATAGAGCACGTAAAGAAGAATTTCAAGTTGCCCCCAGCATTTAGGGGTCAAACAATCTTTTAGGGTCAGTGGAGTAACTCTCGGTCACTGCCAGCTTGCTCCATGCTCTTCCCACATCATCCCCTAATCAGCAATACTTAAGACATTAATTTAAATTGTTCGCTGAGAAAACATGAGTAAACACATGTTTATTTTGTTGTTTTCCTTATATCGGAGATGATGAGTATGGCTAGATTGCGGATACCCGAGCCCATTTCCGGCGGAATCTTCTTAACCTATAAATGCACTAATGAATGTAGGCACTGCATGTATGCTTGCTCTCCAAAGTGGAGAAGCGACTGGATAAACCTAGAAGATGCTGAGAAAATCTTGAAAAATATTTCAGAAGCATTCAGAAAAAGATATCCTGAAGGATTTACCCAAGTAGGGGTTAATTTGGGTTTACACTTCACTGGCGGTGAACCCTTCCTAAACTTTGATCTGTTATTGAAACTGGTTAAATTGGCCAGTAACCTTAAAATCCCTTCAATCTTCGTTGAAACAAACTGCTTCTGGTGCATTAATGATGAAGTAACTGAGGAAAAACTTCAGAAGCTGAAGGAAGCTGGTTTAAGGGGGATACTTATTAGCGCCAATCCTTTTGTGGTTGAACAGATACCCTTTGAGCGAATAGAGCGGGCTGTAAAAATAAGTAGGCGCATCTTCGGTGGAAACACAATGGTTTATCAGGAACTATTCTATAATCAGATGAAAACAATCAACTTAAAAGGCACCCTCTCCTTCGAAGACTATTTGTCTATAATGCGTAACCTAGATCCCTCCGGGTTATATGCTGGATTAAGTTATCCCTCAATGCTCTTGATGGGTAGGATCACCTATAGGCTAGGACACTTATATATGAGGCATCCGGCTAAACGATTCTTTAATGAGAGCTGCCTAGAAGAGTTAACCCGTGAGTGGCACGTGCATGTGGACAATTACTGTAATTATATAACTGGCTACTGTGCAGGGATATCTCTTGGAGACGCAAGAAAATTAGATAAGCTTTGTCAGGAGGGAATAGAGTTAGAGGAGCATCCAATCATAGAGAACCTAGTGTCTCCCAAGGGTTTAAAGAGACTATTTGAATATGCATGTAAGGAATATGGCTATAAAGAGAAAAAGGAGGGCTACATATCGAAGTGCCATTTATGCCTTGATATAAGAAGACATATAGTGGAGCAAACAGATGAATTTAAGGAGCTTAAGCCAAGAGACTTCTATGAAAATCTGTAAGGTTACTAGAACTCAGTGAATGTTAGTTGAAACCACGCTCATCATATTATGAATGTAAATTTGCGACAAATATTTCTTGATAAGCCTTTTATTCCTAAATTTCGGAAATTATATTACTGGATGGCAGGCTACTACAGGATTTTAAAGTAGAGTGAAGTTTGATGCCTCCTCAAAGAAGAATCTCTTTGAAGAAGAAGATTGAGGGTGAATTCCCAGAGGAAGGCGCAAATATAACCAAGCTTATTGAAACTCTGATAAAAAGCTTTTTGAAAACGGACAGCAGTTATGGTGCAATAGCCGACATAAATACTAACGCAGATTACATTTATGAGCTAGTGAAAAATTACATATCTAAGGAAAAACTAGACATATACGCACTAAAACTTGGAAATCGCATACTTATGTCTAAAACCAGCGTGGGATTTGAAGAGATTTATGAAGTTATAAAAAGCCATTCTTATCTGAAAACAAAAGAGGGCGTAGTTGAAATCTGGGATGATGCAGAAAATCGGATACTTCATTTTCTCATCATACCCCTAAGAAAGCATTTTCCAATAGAATATTCAACAAATAATGAGAAAGAAAAGATCGTAAACATGCTTCTTAAAGAATATGCAGAATCCTAATATTAAATAAGTTAATTACTTTTGGTTTCAGCTAATTTAACGTCTAGGTTTCTCTTTTTTGCCTAAAACCAAATCTTTAAGCGCTATTCCATTAACAGTTATAACCTTCCATCTAACTCCAGGAATATCGCCCATTGATCTGCCTCTTGAACCACCTATCCCCTCGATTATCACCTCATCGTGTTCATCAACAACGTTTAATGCCCCGTCACCCGGCAGGAAGGCTGTTACAACCTTACCATTCTTTATTAGCTGAACCCTTACACATTTTCGTATTGCGCTGTTCGGCTGCTTGCTTTCCCGTCCGACTTTTTCGAGAACTATTCCCCTAGCCATTGGAGCCCCTTCAAGCGGGTCTGATTTAACGTCTAGCATAAGCATGCGTCTTTTATAGTATATGCTCTTCCAACGCATCTTCTTCCTATTCTTGATGAGTTTTCTCGCAGCGAACTCTCCTTTAGGTGATTTACCCATATTGATTAGCCCCACTATTATGCGATATTTGCCAAATATGATTTTCAGTTATAAATATTTCGTTGGCTTCTAGATTATTAGAACATTGCTTATGTTGAAGTAGCGTCTCGCCAGAAATCTTATCTTCTCAGCGTTTCTACCATTTTTACCTATGGCTATGCCTTTATCTTTATTGTCAACTGAAACAACTGCGATAACGCTTCCATCCGGCTTTTCGGTGATCCGCACTTCTCTGACCGTTGCTGGTTTCAGAGCGTTTTTTATCAGTTGGACGGGATCCTCAGAGAATTCAACGACTTCGTATCGTTTACCGGTTAATTTCTCGAGCAAAGCAATGTTTTTTCCCCTTTTACCTATAGCTATGCCAGCTTCACCCTCTTCTATTACAAAGATTATTCTGTCAAATCGGGAGTCAATTATGCAATCTCTAACCCTTGCTCCAGTCAGGTTCTCAAAGAGGCTTATATATCCCAACTCCTCATTAGTAAGGCGTATCCCCCTAGACATTTTCACCACCTACAAATTTAAGTATGTCAGAGTCGCCTGGATCCCTTATTGCTAAAGCAGCTACCATGAAGGGTTTTCCGCAGGCTGAACCCAAATCTAAGCTTGAACCCGGATATGAAATTAGGGGGATATTTGAGAGTTTACAGTAATACTCGATTTTTTCCCGCTTATCTTTTGGGCAATTAGAAGCAACAATAATGAGCCTGACCTTACCGCTCATAGCACTTTTTATAGTAACGTTTGACCCAAATAAAATTTTTCCAGTTTTAACTGCTATGGCTAGGGATCTATCGATCTCGCTTTTACTCAGTCTGCTCACCTGATTCGCTCCCTCCACTACTTTCACTTACATTTGCAAACGGCGCTGTCATATAGATGTCAACTAAACCAGTTCCTATAGGAATGGATTGCCCAACTATAACATTTTCGGTGACTCCCTTAAGCGGGTCGGCTTCGCCCCTAACAGCGGCTTCAACGATGTTTGGAACGGTTATCTCGAAGGCTGCTCTAGCTAGGACGCTTGGCTTCTCACCGCTAACTCCATGTCGCCCTATCTGCCTAACATTGCCGGTTACAGTCATTATGTCGGCTACGAGCATTATGTGTCTCACGTCTACGTCTAATCCTTGTTCCTCGAGAACCCCCATTGCCTCCTCAACTATCGCATTTCTAGCGGCTTCTATACCTAAGGTTCTTTCTATTTCATGTATATTGTTTGTAGTTGTTCTCGTTGGGTCAACCCCCGTAACTTCAAGCACTCTCGGCAGGTTGGAGCCGTCGGTTCTTATCACCCATTCGCCGTCTTCTTCTGATACGTAAACTCTTTTTATTCCCGGTATTCCCTTTATGTGATACGATAATACTTTGTTCATAAGTTTTTTAGTATCCATCTTCTTTTTGGGTTCAATGTATATCATGTCGCCTTCGAACTTTAGCGAGCAGCTTGGCACATTAATTATTTTGCTTAATTCCTCTATGGTTATTCCACGCTCATCCATTTTACGTTTGCTGAGCTTAACTATTATGCCCTCAGTCTCCGGATTTATGTAAATTGCCTCGGAGATATCTTCAAGCGTTGTATATAAAATTTTTCGGGCGACCTCCGTTGCTTTCTTTCTGCTTCTTCTATGCTCCTTGTCTAGATATATGGTCATTATTGGCGTTGAGGGTTCTCTTCTCGCATCAACAATTTCGATTAGACGTGGTAATCCAAGCGTTACGTTCTGTTCTCTAACGCCGGCATAGTGGAAGGTTCTCAGAGTCATTTGCGTTCCAGGTTCACCGATGGATTGGGCTGCAACTACTCCGACTGCTTCACCGGGCTCGACTAGGGCTCTCTTATAGCGTTCTAGGGCTAATTTAATCGCTAAATCCACGCCTTCCTTGCTGAGGTTGGATGCTGCAAGCCCTTCAATAAGTTCATTCACGAGGAGCGGTGTAAGCTCATTTTTAACCTTACTTACTTGCTCTTCTACGTATTCTCTCGGCGCTGGTTCCCCAGCCTCAATCATGAGCCTAACCTGCTCTATGAGCCTATTGACGTTAACTGCTTTTCCATGGTCGCTTTTGGCTGGATCTACACCGTCTTCACCGTATCTGAATTGCACTATTTCACCTAATGGATTCCTTACAGTTCCATCATATTCAACACGCAAGTGTTCTAGGGCGTTGATTAATCTTCTTTGCATGTATCCGCTCTGTTGCGTTCTTACCGCGGTGTCCACTAGGCCTTCTCGGCCGCCCATAGCATGGAAGAAGAATTCTATTGGGTCTAATCCGTCTCTATAGGAGGAATATACGAAGCCTCTTGCTTTGGGGGAGGGGTCGCCAATTTCGAAGTGGGGTAGAGCTCTCTCTAGGTATCCGCGTATAACACGCTTACCTCGAATTGACTGTTGGCCTAGTATGGCGGTCATCTGCCCGATGTTAAGTGTTGAGCCTCTGGCGCCGGTCTTCGTCATAATTATGCCTGAATTATCAATTTTGAGGTCTTCTTCGGCGACTTTGCCGGCTTTTTCTCGTGCCTCAGCCAGCTCATTCATAACATAGAGTTCAAATGAGTCTAATAGGGTTTGGCCGGGGAGCTTTTCGAGTGTTCCATTACGTAATGCTTTGGTTAAGGAATCTATTCTCCTTTCCGATTTCCTTACTATTTGACGTATTTTTCGCCTGGCTTCAGCGGATAAATCGAGCTCATCAAAGGAGTATGTGAAGCCGCGCATGGATATGAAGCGCGTAAGCAGATGGCTTACTTGATTAAGGAATCGCCTACCAGCCTCTGTTCCATAATCCTTTATTATCCTATGTAGGATGCTTTCAGACTTCTCAGCTCCTATGGCATTCTTATCAATTACGCCCTTAACTAATATTCCATTTTTAATCACAACGTAAGCGTCATAGGGACACTCATCTTTTAGACAGGTATCGCAGTTTCTACAGATACTTGCTTTAAGTGTATAATTGAAGTCTTTTGGAAGGAATAGGCTGAAAATCTGCTTTCCAGTCCAAAGGGGCTTCGGCTCCTTAATAGCTGGCTCCGGCAGAGGACCATCGTAGCCGGCGGCTGCTAATAATTCGCAAACCTCTTTTTTATTGAGGAGGGTTGATTTACGGGTCAGGAGAAAGGCGGCTGTTATAAAGTCTCTGATGGCGCCTATTATGGGACCTCCAAATCTTGGTGATAGTATGTGATCTTGAACTTGCATTAATAGGCGGGCTTCGCTCTGGGCTTCCTCGCTTTGTGGAACATGGAGGTTCATTTCATCGCCGTCAAAGTCAGCGTTGTAGGGTGGACAGACGCATAGGTGAAGCCTGAAGGTTTTGTAGGGGAGAACTTTAACGTAATGAGCCATTATTGACATTCTATGCAGTGAGGGCTGCCTATTGAATATAACTATGTCACCATCCTGTAGATGTCTCTCAACTATGAAGCCTGGTTCAAGCGCTTCAGCAACCTTCTCTCTGTCCGCGACGAATTCCAATCTAACACGCTTGCCATCAGGCCTAATAATGTATAGTGCGCCCGGATACTTGTCCGGTCCATTTTTTACAAGTTCACGTAGCTTATCAATATTCCATAAGGTGACTTTTTCGGGCACGGTTAGCCTCATAGCTATGCTTATTGGAACACCAACTTCATTTATATCCAAATTTGAGTCGGGGCTAATAACGGTTCGAGCTGAAAAATCAACTCTCTTACCGGAGAGGTTGCTCCTGAATCTTCCCTCTTTACCTTTTAAGCGTTGAGATAACGTTTTTAAGGCTCTTCCAGAACGATGCCTAGAGGGCGGTATGCCTGAAGTTTCATTATTAAAGTATGTAGTTACATGATATTCTAGAAGTTCGGATAAATCTTGAATTATGAGGGTGGGTGCGCCAGCCTCAATGTTCTCTCTAAGCCGCTGGTTTATTCTAATTATGTCAACGAGTTTATGAGTCAGATCATCCTCGGATCTTATTCCTGATTCAAGCGTTATAGAGGGCCTAACATAGACCGGTGGAACCGGTAAGACCTGTAGAATCATCCATTCCGGTCGGGCGTACTTGGGATCGAAACCTAGGAGATCTAAGTCTTCATCAGGTATTCTTTCAAATCTCTCACGTATCATGCTCGCCGTTAGACGTTGGGAACCCTCCTTTTCAGTGTATTCGTGAAAGACCGTTGGCTTAACAAACTCTATTTTGTATTGTCTAGCACCGCAGTATGGGCATTCACGGTTTCTTTTGGCTTCCTCAAAAACTCTGGCATAGAAGGAATTGGGCACGTGGCCGAGTAGCTTATTTAATCTCTGCATTCTGGATCTGAGGGATTTGATGGTTTTTTCGGGGAGTAGTATACGCCCACAGTTTCTGCATATAACCTGCAGAAGATTGTATATTATTTCAGCAAATTCAACATGAATAATTGGTACTGCAAGTTCAATATGCCCAAAATGGCCGGGGCATCTTGCGGACGTATTTCCACAGGTTCTGCATCGCTGTCCAGGTTCAAGCACTCCTAGGCGGTTATCCATGAGCCCTGAGGGTATTACTGCTCCATCTTCATCATATGTGTCGGCTGTCTGGATTTCAACAACTGACATTTTTCTTATTTCTTGGGGGGAGAGTATGCCAAATTTTATTCGGTCTATTACTTTTTGATATGCTTCTTCAACAACTGCCATTTTACGCTCTCTCCTTTAATTTGAGTCTAGGCGCAATACATAAGCTCATCAATTCTTGCAGAAGGAGCTTGAATGCGTATGAAACTATAACTGGCGAGACATCGGCCTTATCTCCGCAAACGTGACATACATACTTGCGTTGTTTCATATCATAGTAAGCTATAAAACCGCAGTTTTCACAGACGTATAGCACGTACTTGTCTGATTCCTCAAGCAACCTATCTTGGAGTAGCATAGCGGCGCCATGTCCTATTAGGCAGTCTCTTTCCATTTCGCCGAAGCGTAATCCGCCGCCTCTAGCGCGCCCTTCAGTCGGCTGCCTAGTTAACATTTGCACCTGCCCTCTGGCTCTCGCATGCATTTTATCAGCTACCATATGGTGTAGCTTCTGGTAATAGACAACTCCTATGAAAATATCCGCCACATATTTTTCGCCGGTTACTCCATTATATAAGACTTCTCTTCCACTGTAGCTAAAGCCCAGATTTATAAGCATGCGCTTCAAAGCTTCGCCTCTTTTTTTGCCAATGAATGGCGTGCCATCTATGAACTCTCCCTTTAGAGCGGCTATTTTACCAGCCATCGACTCTAAGAATTGGCCGATGGTCATTCTTGATGGGATGGCATGCGGGTTAATTATTATGTCTGGGACGATTCCGTCCACGCTGAAGGGCATATCCTCCTGCGGGACAATCATGCCTATGACGCCTTTCTGCCCATGTCTAGAGGCAAACTTGTCACCTAGCTCAGGTATACGCTCATCTCTCACCCTAACTTTAACGAGTTTGCTTCCCTCGTTGGTTTCAGTTATGAAGACTGCGTCTACTACACCCTTCTCTGAGGGCCTCATCTCGATTGAAGAATCCCTCATTGTTGGCCCCCTAATTTCAAACTCCTTGTATTCCTCGAGGAATCTTGGGGGGCTCATTCTGCCTATTAGAACGTCTCCGCCTGAGACTTCTGCTTCCAGGCTTATTATTCCATCGGGTTCTAGGAAGCGGTAGTATTGTTCTCCACGATAGCCTCTTGTTCCAGGTTCGGGTATTGCTAGGCGATCTCTTAGTCCGCCTAGATACTGGCGGCATTCAGCTTCATAAAGCCTATAAAAGGTGGAGCGGGCTAAACCCCGCTCTATTGATGCCTTATTGAATATTATAGCATCTTCCATGTTGTATCCTTCATAAGAGAGAACGGCTACTACGCAGTTTTGTCCTGATGGACGTAGATCATATCCTATGATCTCCATGGGCTTAGTCTTCACGAGGGGTTTCTGCGGATAGTGAAGGATATGGGAGCGGGAGTCAACGCGGAATAGAAAGTTGGAGGCGTATACGCCTAAGGCTTGTTTTGCCATTGCTGATTCGTATGAGTTACGTGGAGACTGATTATGCTCTGGATAGGGTATTAGTGACGCGCAGATTCCGAGAATTGTATATGGTGCTAATTCTAAGTGGGTGTGTTTGGGGGTTAGATCTTCGGGATAGAGCGCTATGTAGGCGTTTTCCTCTTCTTCAGCATCCAAATACTCAATTATACCACGCTTTATTAAGTCGCTCCAGGTCCATTCTCTTGACATGATTTTCTCTATATGCTCTTTTTGGAGCTTTGGCGTACCATTCTCAACTACAATTAGAGGCCTACGTATTCTTCCTTCATCACAATTTACGTAAACTTCACGTTTAACACCATAAATCTCGGAGAAGAACGCAACATTGATTTCTGAGGATATTTCACCCCTTCTTCTTGCTTTTCTCAGCTCCTCAACAAGTCTCTCGGGATCATCATGATAGCCAATTGGCACACCATTAACAAAGACTTTCGCGCCATTAATCTTTAATACTTCGTCAGCTTCAGAAAGCGGGACGACGCCCCGCCTATAGAGATCCCGCTTCACCTTTTCAGAGTTCACACCGATCGATATTGAAGCTGATAAGGCCAGATTCTTGACTAACCCACAGTTTGCTCCTTCCGGCGTCTCATTTGGACACAGTCTACCCCAATGTGTAGCATGCAAGTCTCTAGCCTCAAAATTTGGTTGGCTTCTACTTAGTGGCGACTGCAACCTTCGAAGATGACTATATGTTGAGATCAGATTAGTTCTATCAAGAAGCTGCGTTATGCCAACTTTTCCGCGGCCCCAGTTACCGGTTGCAAGTGCATGTTGAAGCTTTTCGGTTACTATGCCAGGTCTAACAGCTATTGAAATACTTAACATGCGCCTTTTGGTTCCCATTCTCTCAAGCTGATATTTGATGTCACGGCATAGATTCCTAAAAGCTATACGGAATAGATCAGCCAATAATGGTCCAGCGAGCTTCAGCCGCTTATTTTTAACATGGTCTTTATCATCGGGTTTGCGTCTACCTAGCTTTAGCTCGATGACTCTAGCGGCCATTTCGCCAAGCAAATATGCTTTCTCAATTCTTTTATCGCTTGTTCGACCAATATGAGGCAGGAAGTTTCTGTCTAGGAGAATCTGAGCTCTCTGTAGACGGTAGCTTCTAACTTGTCCATGCGCCACTCGGTTTCCAATGAATAAGAGGGCGTCTTCAACAGTGTTTACGTTAGCTGCTTCCTCGAATGATGGCTCTAGTTCGCTTTGTATTTCCTTATCTAATGAAACTGTTTCAGCTATCTCCTTATCAGATTCAAGTCCGAGAGCCCTCATCAAAATAACGAAGGGTATTTCTGATGGAACCCCTGGCATAGAAACATATAATGCACCGTTGGGTTTCATACGCATTTCAATTCTGGCTCTAAAACCGACAGTTGTCGAAAATATTTTGGCTCTGTAAACTGGCGTAGTGCCCTTCATTTCATAATCCACAAGTATACGGTTGGGGGCTAAATCCTCAAGGGCAACAATAACTCTTTCAGATCCATTAATTATAAAGTATCCTCCAGGATCTAAGGGGTCTTCGCCTTGCCTAATTAATTCATCCTCAGAGAGATCGGAAAGATGGCAGTATTTAGACTTAAGCATTGTCGGTATGTCACCGATGTAAACTAGCTCTTTATCCATTTCTCTACCGCCTATGACCGGTGTCATCTCAACTGAAATGGGCATTGCATAGGTTAGGTTTCTTAAGCGCGCTTCCATGGGATAGATCTCACGGTGTGTGCCGTCAACCTCAGTTACGTAAGGTCCATAGATAACGCTGTTTTCGGTTTCTCGGACAATAAAAACTCTGCCAAATCTTATTTTGTAGGGGCCTTCCGGAACCTCAATTTCTATTTCACCGATCTCATCTATAATCTTCTGAAGCCCATGCTCAATAAATTCATTATAAGAGTCGAGATGCTGCCTAACTAATCCCTTCTCCTCAAAGAAGGATTTCATGACTAAAAAAGCATCTTCCGGATTAATCAAACCTTTAATTCTCCCTCCTCCAAGCACTTAAGGTTAGGGCAATTAATATGCATTAACGTTTCCCCCTTATTGGAACGCCACATCAATCAGCCATTACCCTCATTACAACTCTCTAAGAGCAAAAGCTTAACAATAAATGAAACTAATAAACTTTGCCATTCGTTTAACAACCTTAACCATGAATGTAAGAGTGAAATTAGCGCTGAAGCCCCGGCTCCGCAGGCCGACGTCTTAATCCTGGCTAGACTACGGGTCCAAATTCAACATTTCTTAACTTTAACTGGGAGAGAGGATATGGCGGACCCGGTGGGATTTGAACCCACGATCTCCGGCTTTCTGCGCCGGGGACCCTATCTTCATTTTTGTATCGTAATCTTTTTTAATTTAAGGGAGCAGATTATAAATACTTTGCTTACATCGGTTAGGGTTGGAGATATTAATTTTTAGGCTAACTTAAAGAGTGATCATAAAAGATTCTTATATTCCTATTTCTCTTAGTAAGCCATTTACGCAGTCCTTCATTGATTGTATAAATGGATGTTTTATTTCCTGGGGGTCGCGTATGCTCTCTAGTCTCTCAATTCTAAATGATAGTGGAGGATGCGGGTCTAGACCAAGCCAACTACCGATTCTGCCGGATGCTCTTTCAATCCATATTCGTCTGTAACCTATTTTTCTTAGGGCATTAGCCAAAGCATGCGGTTTTCCAAGCACGATTGCCGATTCCAAATCGGCTCTCGCTTCAAAAAATTTTGCGATGAAGTAGACGAAGCTTAAAGCAAGTAGAAAGTATAGGAAGCCGAAGAAGTAGATGAATTGGAGAAGAACGTATACTCTAAATAGGTATTCAGCTGATGTTAATGCGAAAAGCGCGAGTGGATCTCTGCTTTTAACGTGGCTTATCTCGTGACCTATAACTGCGAAAATTTCTTCTTCGGCTAGCTGAATGAGTAAACCTGTAGTTATTAAGATGAGACTAAAGCGGGGAGCTGGGCCAGTAGCAGCGGCATTAGGAACTATTATGTTCGCTACTCTAATTTTTGGGATTGGCATGTTAAATCGACTAGCAACCTCCTTAACGATTTGATATACATTTACACGTTTCACCAGCAAATTTTCGGGTCTAATGTTTATTCCGTGCTGGGAAAAAACATCTTGAACCGTCTGAACATCAATAGTTCTACCAAGAGCTAGAGTTCTTTCGTAGATTTCCCTCTTAATTTGAAGAAAACGCTCTCTCGGATAATTTTGTCTGATATATTCAAATTCTTCTGGGGGAATATGGTACTGCAGTATGTATACGTAGGGTGATTCCTTAGTGATTGACCAATCGCCCATTCGCATTATAATCTTGTCTGAGAATAAAACTAAGATAAACTGCGATATAACTAGGATTATAGGCGCATACATTGGTCCAGCAAATATAAATGTTATGTAGCTGAAGACTATGAATATTACGAAAAGTAATAGCATGTTTCCAGTAAATATTTGGCTTAAGATCTTTCTTTTATGCGTAAATGTTTTTTCTTTCGCAAAGTGTTTACTTGGAACCCATGCAAAATAGAGGGTTCTCCTTCTGATTTCATCCTCAAACATTTGGATTGTAATTATTAGGTCTTCCTTAATCTTGTTTAATACTTTATTGGGTACGTGAGCGCCGCTCGGCCTCATTCTAACTTCTACGGGATTCCCAGCTGTAACCTCAACGTCTACATACCATAAACCGTTGGAATCTAGGAGAGTGAAGGCTAAGGTTTCTCTTCCATCTAGAATCCAGCGTCTAACATTTGCAAAATTGCGATAAAATGGAACTATATATCTTCGATATATAAATAGGAGTAGCTCACTTTGGTAAGCAGGTGAGACTTCCGTTTGTATTTTAAAGAAATGTTCTTCTAGAATCCCCATTTCATTCATCATTCCATGCATTAATTAAAGTGTATTAACTTACTATTAAACATGTTCTTGCTCTTATTGAAAATTTTTCTCGTACGAAATAGATGCGCTAGCTTTTTAAATCTTTACGGTAATGCTTTTATAGGTAAAGGTTAAAAAATGGTAGTAGCGGAAAAATTGGGATAGCCATATGGAGCCCAGTAGAAAACCGTTAAATGTGCTAGTAAAACAAATGAATTCCTATATTGGGGTTACACTCAAAAATAATGTTGAGTATAGAGGCACAATGATACACTGTGATAACTACATGAACATAATACTTGACAGCGCGTCAGAATACAATAGCGGTCAACCCGTTGCGAATTACGGGAAGGTTCTCGTCAGAGGAAATAACATACTCTATATAACGTTGAACCTCACGCAGAAGAAAGGAGCAAATCAGTAACCATTGAAATCAACGAAATAAACGGAGAATAAGCGATGAATAAACGATTTCTCTTAAGTATTGTAGTGAGTATAGTTATCCTAATATTTCTCTTTTTAAACTTTCTACATTTCGAAAAATTTTAGAGGTGTTGTTAGCTGAAAATTTTTACCTATTTTTAGCCAGCTACATTCCTTATTTGATACAGACAGTTTTAATGGGATATAGACTCTGTTGGGTGACGTGTAAGAGTGAGGTTGAAACAGGGTGGCAGATAGTTTTCTCGCCCATCTTTTTGGAATGCTTGGCAGTGATTTCAGTATTGGAAGAACCGGATATCTTCCATCCTCGCTACCGTTTAAATCAAAACTTGCCGTGAACATTAAGATAGTTTCCGCATTAGTTGTAGTGGATGTAATTGCAAAAGCAATTTTCAGCATTATATCCACTATCTTTTCATTTTATCTAGATTTTTTAGCATTGAAATTAACAAGTTCTTGTTTTTATTCGCCATCATAATAATTGTAGGAGGCATAATATTTCTAGCTTTCATTGGAAATCCTAAAAGCGCAAAGCTCGTTTCGAAAGAACCTTAGGGGGATTATTGTTCATTTTTGTTTTTCCGCTTTTGGGCGATATTGCAGGGAGTTGAATGGAATATTTTAGGATATGTTGTGGGAATAAATTTCCCCCTTTCTTACATGGCTTATGCTACATCCGTTGCTATTACTCGCTAGGCTAATTCCGATCACAGCAATAGGATTGAGGGGTTTTTGAATCCACTTCTATTATACTTTTTCCAGACATCGACATGCAAAACAAGTAACGTTTAGCATACTGGATATGGTAAACTTGTGGAAACTAAAAAATGAAAAAACCTCTTGAGGTAGCGTTAACCGTTAACATTTAATTTAGAAACTTAAACGCGATAAAGAATAGTATACGATTTCGCCTCTTCTATTTATGACAGCTAATATAAGGATCTTCTTTAAATTTTGTACGCGTTTTAGTATTTGAGCTAAATCCTCTATGGAGAGAGGCATCCCCTCATATATGCCATAAACTATGTAGTCGGCTGAGCCCTTACCATATTCGCCTCTCTCGTAAAGACGGAAATCTACGCCTAACCCGAACCCCTCTCGGACAACGTATCCCCTACTTCTCAAATCACGGTAAATTAGATATTTGACCCATGCATTCTCCTCGATAGCCTCATACTTTTTGAGCAAATCCTGGAAATCAACTGATTTACCGGTTTTCTCATCTTTAACTTCGATCAAACCCTTGCTACATAGATACATGGCTTCATAAAAGGTTAATAGGAGACCCTTATCTTTTTGTATGCCATAGCCTCTAGAAGAAAGATTCTCCACGTTCTCAGCTGATTTAACGAAAACCCCCTCATCTTTGAGTGAGGCTTCAATAGTTTTTTTAACCTTGCTTTCCTTCTTCTTGTTAACTGGCATATGGTTTACCTCAGTTATTCAGTTAGCCTCCTCTTTTTCAGCTAATTTTTCGACATCTTCTCTGCTTAAGACTCCCTTCTCGCATATTATGGCATCTACATATTTTAGAGGCGTTATGTCAAAGGCCGGGTTTAACACGCTTACATCCGGCGGAGCTATTCTTATGGATTTTATTTGTGTTACTTCTTCGGGATTTCTCTCCTCTATAACTACATCCTTCGCAGAAGCACGAAGGTCGAATGTGGATAGAGGCGCTGCAACGTAGAACGGAACGTTGTGTTCTTGGGCTAGAACAGCGATTGTGTAGGTGCCTATTTTATTTATCACAGCATCACGAACTATTCTATCGGCGCCAACAATGACCTTGTCTATCAGCCCCTTATACATTAAGTATCCAACCATATTGTCGGTTATTAATGTTACCGGTATTCCATCGCGCATTAGTTCATAGGTTGTTAATCTGGCACCTTGAAGCTTGGGTCTAGTTTCGCCGGCGATCACTTTTATCTTCTTTCCCTCCTCCCATGCAACTCGGATAACGGCTAGAGCTGTGCCATAGTCTACGGTGGCTAATTTTCCAGCATTACAATGTGTTAAGATTGTGTCACCATCAGATATCAATTTTGAACCGTGCTCGCCAATTCTTCGGTTAACCATTACATCTTCATCAGCTATGCGTTTAGCCTCTTCAATAATAACGTTCTTCAGAAGATTTACATCTCCCTTTGTTTCCCTAGCCTTCTTAAGAATCCGATCGATAGCCCAGAATAGGTTAACCGCCGTTGGCCTCGTTTTCCTGAGTAGCTGAGCTGAGTGCTCAATCTCCCTCATAAGGTCTTCTATATTTTTGGCTCTTGAATGATAGGCTGTTAGGGCTAGACCGTAGGCTGCTGTGACACCGATTAGTGGGGCGCCTCTGACTTTCATCTCTTTGATGGCTTCAGCTACTTCGCGGCAGTTTTTCATTTTAATCCAGACTTCCTGATCTGGAAGCAATGTTTGATCTATTGTGAATACGGTTCCCTCTTTCCATTCTATGGTTCGCATAATTGATCAACCTCTCTAACTAGTTAGACTAACTAAAAAATAATTGTTTTTTATTGTTTTGTTAGAAACCGAGACCTAGTTTCCACATATAAAGAACTGATTCGGCAATTATGAAAGCGATTATTAGTAAAGCGGCGCCTAACTGCGTCATTAGGGAAGCTTGACTTGGATTACGTCTGTATCTGGCGCTTCGGTATATGAGGATTAATCCCGCCGCTCCTAGGGCGTAGGTTATCATTATAGCTATGCTTTCACTGAGCACTTGCTCATGTAGACTAGGGTAAAGCAGAATGAACCCTCTGTAATATGGTATTACGCTTCGGATGGGCTCTGATATATCATAGATGCCTCCGCCAAGCAGAAAGATTGTAATAAACATTAGAATTGTGGCAATAAGGTAGGGTGATGGGCGATAATTTATGAGTTTATTAATGCTTTTTCGTAGGGAATACGTCGCCGACGAAAGTTTTTCTTTGCTCATTCTAGCACCATTCAATCAGCTGTAACTAAAAAATAGAGATTTAGAGATTAAATTTAAACGTTACTATGTTTTTTAGGTTTCGGCTCCTTTATTTGATTTTTGGAGAGTAAATATTGGATTACTTCTTTAACCCATGCACCGGTGTATGGATTATTTTGTAACATTTTTAGGTATTCTAGCCATGAAATGTCCATTGATTTTTTCCATTCTTCAAATTTTTTCACTAAGTTTTCAAAGGAGATTTTATGGAATTTACAGAATTCGCTTTCGGCTTCTCTTTTGCAAATTTTACATTTCATTTGCTCTGCCTTCTTTAGATGGACAGCTGGGATTTATACATAAAGTCCAAGGACGTTTACCTTTAATCTTTACTTTAACAATAGGCCAGCCGCATTTGGTGCAGCTCCTATGTAGGGGTTTGATTGTGCCCTTTTGGGGCAACGGGAAAGAAGTTTTGCAGAGGCCATTAAAATAGTTTGTGCATCCAACGAAACGTTTTCCACTACGTTTGGAGTATAAGATTATCAGTTTACCGGTTCCGCAGGTTAAGCATTGACCTAAAATACGCTCTTGTAGCCGAGCTTTCTTAATGGATTCACTTAACTCTCGCCCTATATCTCTTTCATATTTCTTGATTTCTTTGAAAATGGGTTTTAGGCGTTCTATGGCTTTGAGTATCACATTTTCCATTTTCTCGTTGCCATTTTGTATTTTATCCATGCTCTCTTCAAGGTCCCTTGTTAAATCAACCGATATCACTTCAGGGCAGTATCTGTTAAGCAGGTCTATAACATCGAAACCTAGCTCTGAAACGGTTATCCGCTCACCATTAATGTAGCCGCGTTCATAAAGGGTTTCTATGATGTCCGCCCTAGTAGATTTTGTGCCTATTCCCTCAGACTCCATTTTCTTGAGTAAGCTGCTCGGGTTATGTCTTGGCGGCGGCCTAGTAAATTTGTCTTCGCGCAGAACCTCTAAGAATTCAATTTGATCGCCAACTTTAAGCTCTGGCAGAGTAACCTCCTCAATTCTAACGTAGGGTCTATAAAATTTTATCCACCCTTCTTTAAGGATCCGTCTGCCACGCAAATAGAAGGTGTGCTCACCTACAGATATAGATACTTTCATGCTCTGTTTTAGGGCGGGATCGCCAAAAACCGCCATGAATCGTCTAACTATTAAATCCCATATTCTTCTTTCCTGGGGATTCAGATTCCTTTCCGGGAGATTACCCGTCGGGTATATTGCCGGATGAGCGGGATCATCTTTTTTGCCTTCTCGAGGAGCAAGGTTCTTTTTAGCGAGAAGAGACTCAGCTAAATCTCGGTATTCTGGATGATTTTTTAGGGATTCCATTATTGATGCGTAATTAATTGATGGGGGGAGCTTTTGACTTGATGTGCGCGGGTAGGATATTAATGCGCTTAAGTATAGGCGTTCGGCTATTTCTAATGTTCTTTTCGGCGTGTATTTGAAGAGAGCGTAGGCTTCCGTCTGTAGGGCGCTTAAATCGAATGGTGTGGGTGGTTTTTGAGTAATTTGCCTAACTTCTATACGGGATATTTTCCCCATCTTATTTTTGCATGAATTAACAATAGAGTCGGCTTCATCCTTAGTTTTAATGATTTCCTTTTCATATTCAACTTCATAAATTGAGTCTCTAATTCTAACCTTAGCCTTTATAGACCAGTAAGGTGTTGGAATAAAAGAATTTATTTCCTTTTCTCTATCAACTAGAAACTTTAATGTTGGACCTTGAACCCTACCTATGCTTAAGGTTGAATATTTCCCGCTCCAGTTTTTGGCTGAGATCGTCATGGCTCTAGAAAGATTTATTCCATAAAGTGCATCAAGGAAGTGGCGGCATAAACCAGCCTCAACTACCGGAAACTCTATATGAGGAAGAATGTTTTCGTAGGCTTCTCTGAGGTCATCGGCTGTAAGTGTTGAAAATTTCATTCTTTTGGCTTCTTTCTCTTTTCCACCGCAAGCATACTTAAGTATCGTATATCCTAATGTTGCGCCTTCAATATCATAGTCTGTTGCAAGTATAAACTCTTGCGCTCTCTTAGAGAGCTTCGAGATAACGTTTATCCAGGTCTTAGTTTTCTTAGCGCCTCTTTCAACTAAATATCGAGGAGCCCAACTGAAATCAAAAACTGGGAAAATATCTCGGCTTGCCGCATTCGGGGACATCGTATATAAGTGGCCTAAAGCTGAAACAATTAGCAGCCTTTCTTTTCCTCGATCAACCTCGTAATATGGGACGCCGCTTAAAGTTTTTCTTGAGAAGCCATTTCCGTTTTCCAGGGCTTTAGCAATACGCATAGCAGCATCTGGTTTTTCACATAGAATGAAAACCGTCTTTTTACGGCCCAATTATTTTATTTCCTCCGACCAACGTAACTATATTGAAGCTTACACACTAAAAAGCTGGGAAGCTTTAAATGTCTTACTCCTTTTTTAATTTAATTTAGGAGGATAAAGGGATGCCTCAACGGGTATTATGTGATGCTTGCGGGGAGATTCTTTATGAGGGAGATGATTTGAAGTCTCCTGAAGAAATACATCAAATGCATGATGGAAAGTGCCCTAAATGTGGTAGAAAACTATCATTGATGCCGCGGAAAGTTAAGATTTTACCAGCAAAAAATGTGATGAAAAAATTATGAAGAAGACTTCTAGTTGAGTATGTGAGTTTTCATGGGCTTGTGAAATGCGTAAAACATGGAAGGATCGCTGGAAAAAGACAATAAAAAATAAATACTTATAAGCTTTCTTTCATTAAGCAAAAAAGGGTGCTCTAATGGAAATTACGGAATATCTTGAAAAATTCGGTGATGCGCTACGTAAAGTTCCATCTTTTCGCCCTAAGGTTACCCATTCCTCTCTTATTAGGGGAACATTGCTTTTTTTGATTGTTGTGTTGGCTTCCGCAATTAGATTATTACCTTTACGGTGGGGCTTTTATTTAAATGAATTCGACCCCTATTTTCATTATCATGTAACTAAGTATATTACTGAACATGGTTTCCTATCTTTATTTTCTTGGCATGATTATACTGGCTGGTATCCGAGCGGGCGTTATGTACCGCCCACCGCTAACTTGGGATTAACGCTCACAGCAGCCACACTTTATGAGATCCTAAGATTTTTTGGAGTTCCATTACTTTTCGGTTCAAGTTTAAATCCTCTGGATCCGTTAGCCTCAGATCCCCTATACAACTTATGCGTTGTATTTCCCATTATAATGGCGGCTTTAACATGCATTGCAATATACTTTCTCGGCAGGGATCTTGGAGGCGAATCTGTCGGTTTATTCTCAGCACTACTATTAGCCTTAGATTCCTCGCATATTGGGCGAACATCCCTCGGATGGTTTGATGATGAAACAGTCGGCATATTTAGCGCGTTGCTTTCCATACTATTCTTTAGCAGATCTCTAGATTCTAGGAGGCCTCTGAAAAGTGGCATAATTTACGCCGTTCTATCCGGTCTCTCACTTGGCTATCTCTGCATATCGTGGGGGGCTGCTCGATATCTTATTGTTATGACCGCGCTTTTCTCTTTCGTATTGCTTTTAATGAGGAGGTACTCGTTACGTCTCCTCCTCTCCCATGGAATAGCTTTTGCTATCGCCTTTTCAATAGCGGCGGCTGCTCCGCGCACTGGATTAAAATTTCTGCTGGAAACACCTAATTTGTCAGTCTACGGCGTTTTCTTTTTGTTGTGTATAGCTGAAATAAATAGGCGGGTGACTTCTGCGAAGAAAAGGATGATCTATACATCCGCTTTCATTTTGATGCTGATTGCGGCTTATGCTGTTCTCACTTTCGCGGGTCTCATGAAGCCTATTGGCACAAAATTCCTCTTAACCATAAATCCAACTCAGCGTTCAGCAAATCCATTATTCGAGTCTGTTGCAGAGCATAAGCCGTCTACATGGGCAACATTTTACTATAATTTTGGTATAGGCGTCCTATTTGTTCCCATCGGCGTATTCTTCGCCACTTTAATGGCGACAAACCTAAGCGTCTTCATCATCATGTATTGTTTAACCTCCATATATTTCGCCAGCTCCATGGTTAGACTTAATATACTGGCATCACCATCCATATGCTTACTCTGGGCACTAGCGTTAAAGCGTATTCTGTCCCCACTAATCGCATCTTTAAGAGAAAGCTCGCAGATATTTGGGCGCAGGGTTAAGTTCAAGCCTCTCGGGAGGGAAGTTGTCGGCGGCCTTTTGATCTTAATGTTTGCGCTCTTCACTCTAACTTATGTTTTTGGAACAGACTTTATTTTCGGCCCTAAAGCTCAGGGTTCAAGGGTTTTATTGCATGCTGATTCTCCGCCGACCATTGCTGGAGCTAGTGTTTCAGCCAAGCCCACATCAATAGTTCGCGATTGGATAGACACTTTGATATGGATGCGCGAGAACTTGCCTCCTTCACCATCTAAGCCCGGTGAACCTGGAACTGTAGTTGCTAGCTGGTGGGACTATGGGTATTGGATAACGGTTGTCGCTAATAAAACAACGCTTGCGGATAACGGCACGCTTAATGGCACGCAAATAGCGCAGATAGGTAGAGCCTTCATGTCTAATGAAACTGAGGCAATTGAGATTTTTAGGAGATATAATGTAACCCATGTTGTAGTATACGTAACCTTCTTCAATTCCCAATATGAATATGTGAATATCGGAGGTAATCTTCGTCCTAATGACGCTTACGAGTATGGCGGAGATAACGGCAAATGGATTTGGATGGCGCTAATTTCTAAAGTAGCTCCGGATGAGAGAACCGCACGTTCCTACTTTGGAAACTACACGCTTGGATGGAATTATAAGGACAGCAACAGAAACGGACGGATTGAAAGTAATGAAATATTCCCGAACAATAGAGGCCAGAACACAGTTCTATATAAGCTAATGTTTTACGGCAGAGACATGACATTATTCGGATACTCAACAATCAAACTGGAGCACTTTGAGAAAGCATACTTCTCTCAGAAAATAGGCGCTCCCAAACCGGCTCCAGGAACCTCGGTGATACCATTAGTCTGCGTATATCAAGTTAAATATTAAAAATGGAGAAAAATCAGCCAGAGCAAAATGTAACTTAAAGCTCAAATTAATATTGTGGATGTTTCCACTATTTTCTAGGTAAGCCAAGTGAATACGGGCCCGTGGCCTAGCCAGGATCAAAGGCACCGAACCCCAATTAGTAAAGATGGGTGTGTAAGCCTCCGGAGCCGGGGATCCCGGGTTCGAATCCCGGCGGGCCCGCCAACAGATTCCCCATTTTCTGAAACAGGTTTAAACGGACTTTTCCATGAAAGCTGGAGGTTAACTGGGCGAATCTTGCTTGATGGTGTGATTTAGATTCTTAGGATTCATAAAGCGATAGGAGATTAGAGGATAACCTGTAGAAATTAAGGGGATAGATGGAATTGGATAGAATTTTCAATTGGACTTATCACCTAACCTTGGAGGCAGCACTATTAGTCTCATAGACATAAATAGGGAAGCAACCAATGGATTCCAATGTTATTTGTTCAGAATAAAATAAAGGAGAAGAAGACTCCTTTTCGATTAAACGATTTTAATCTTTCTGCCCACCTTTCTCTCTAAAGCCCTCCTGTAGACGAGGTTGGTTGTTACAGCATCCTGAATAGCCAGTCCGGTTGAAACAAAAATTGTTATTTCATCGTCGCTTGTTCTTCCAGGCTTCTTTCCGACTACGACCTCACCTATTTCAGCCCAAATTTCATTTTTAGATATTAATCCATTACTTAGCGGAACGTTTATTTCTCCACTATGTGAGGCTTGCTCCCAATCATCAACAACTATCTTGGCCCTCTTCAGAATTGAGGGGTCGAGCTCTTCCTTACCTGGCGCATCAGCGCCTATACAGTTGAAGTGGGTTCCCGGAGAAACCCAATCATTCATCACAAGGGGCTCTCTCGATGGAGTTACGGTTACAACTATGTCGGCTCCTTTAATAGCTTCCTCAACACTTTTAACAGCGATTATCCGGCATAAATGACCATATTTCTCATCCATCTCGCTTTTGAATTTTCTCCTCGACCGCTCGCTTCTACTCCAAACCCTAACCTCATTGAGGGAGCCGAATACTTCTAGGAGGGCAGCTAGCTGGGTTCTAGCCTGTGCTCCAGCGCCAACAAAGCCTACAATCCTAGAGTCCCTTCTCGCAAGATACTTCGCTGCGATTCCTCCGGCTGCGCCCGTCCGCATATCCGTAATTGTTTTTCCACCCATTATCGCTATTGGAGCGCCATTTCTTGGATCTATAAGAACTATCGTGGCCATAACTGTTGGAAGGCCGTATTTAACTCTATTTTCCGGATGAACATTCACGACTTTAACGGCCGATATGTTTAGTTCCTCCAGATAGGAAGGCATGGCCCTTAAGTCACCATTGTACTTCTCAAAGAAAAGGTAGATTTTAGGCGGCATCTGCACTCTGCCGAGACCTTTCTCCCTAAAGGCTTCCTCAACCACGTTTATAACGTCGCTCATTGAAATAAGT
>Ga0180301_10000886_pt1 | contig 23583 bp, 34 predicted proteins | sample GuaBasSediGuay16_FD_121797 | JGI IMG/M metagenome (GOLD analysis project Ga0180301, IMG submission 121797) | Subseafloor sediment microbial communities from Guaymas Basin, Gulf of California, Mexico - Guay16, Core 4569-2, 12-15 cm | ecosystem: Environmental > Aquatic > Marine > Hydrothermal...
ATACGAACCTGCTCACCTCCTCAGCCATGTAGCCCACTACAACCACGACCTCGTCAACACCTAGGTTCCTCAGGAACTCGAGGGGGTACTCGATGAGCCTCCTTCCAAGGACAGGCATCAGAACCTTGGGCTTCGTCTCTGTTAGGGGTCTAAGTCTCTTACCCACTCCTGCTGCTAGTATAACACCTTTCAAGGTCTACACCTAGCTCGCTCTGTAGTTTGAAGCTGTAGAAATAGGCATTGCGCAGCTGTGGTCTTGGATAAGTGCAGCAGCCAGTTCCTAAGCATAACGTCATTATACTAGCTGAGATGCGTCCGTAATGCCGGGTACAGGTACTATAACTGCCTTCTTAGGCCCTTCAGGTGTTGGAATTGCTAGCAGCTTGGACTTGTATATCTCGACTTTTCTAAGCGGGTATATCTTCTTAGCCTCCTGGAATATGGCCTGTGGAAGCTCACCAAAGATCATGGCGACTATTAGCTCGTCAAGAGTCTTCTCAGCCGCGGTCTTCGTTATCAGATCCATCATGATCTTTCTTATAGCCCTCTTCTGCGAGGTCTTACACCTATAGGTTGTCCAGGTGATCCCTGTTATCCTGAGCCTATAGCCATCCTTAGTCTCCACATTAACTATAGCCGTTATTTTGCTGCTCTTTCTCCTCGTTAAGCTCCTCACGTAGTCCCTGGCAAGCTCGTGTCCCTTGAACCGGGTGTACGCCTGCTCCCCTTCAACCTTGTAGATCTGGAAGAATAGGTGTACATGGACCTGGGTGATATCACCGGTGAGGTCGAATAGCGTAGTCTCAACAACCCGCCCTAGAAGCTTCCAGGGCTCATCAGCAGGTGTTAAGGCTATGGGTATGCTACCAAAGACGGGGGGTGCTACTACTGTGTACCACTTCTTCATCCTCCAGCGCTCCTTACCCGTTAGCTTGAACTTCTGCGTCTTCGCAGGCATCCCTATCCCCACCGAGCCTAGACCAACTTGCTTGAGCAGGCTTAAAAGTCTAAGATTCTACGCTTAGAAGAACCCGTAAAGCAGTTTGGAGATGCTCTAGGTAATCGTCCGTGGTATTCCTCAGCGTGAGTATATCTCTGGAGCTCTCTACGTCACCCCTTAGCACTGCTACGAGCAAGCCCTCCTCGCAACTATTGATTAGTACTTGGCCTGGCGGTACAGACCTGTTATCTGGATTGAGTGCGGAGAGGATGGAGTTGCATAGCTTGGGACTGCCTAGGGGCAGCTCTAAGCGTATCTCAAGCCTCCTCACAATGCTAATCGCTCTACTCCCGGACATTTCTAACTACAGCCTCTAACTCCTTGAATACCGCTACGCCACCCCGAACCTCAGCATCCTCTTCGTAGATACGCGAAGGCCATGAGGGATCTAGGCTCTCAGCACTCACGGCGTAACCCAGTCCAGGCACCTCTAATACCATCACCCCATCTACGAAGCCCATGAACCTCAGTACGCGTGATACTACTGATACGGGAATTAGCTCGTCTGCTCTAAAGACGGCGATCCTCTTTGTCCTAGAGCTGTACCTGCGCGGTATGTACTCCCCCCTTATGACCCCTTCGATGAACGAGGCTACTCTGCTGCTGACCTCCCGTAGGTATAGGGGTACCACCTCCGCGAACTCTGTTGCCGTGGCTATAGAGGCCACAAGCTCTAGACCTGAGAGGTCCGCTAACACAAGCATTGAGTAGAAGTACTCATAGATATCGCCCTGAAGCACCCCGCCTCGAACAACGAGCTTCTTACCTATGACATCTGGAGGCTCTCTTCTATAACCCCTTGCCATGTACTCCCTCAGCACCTGCACAAGCTTTGCCCGCTGCTCCTCACTCATCACAGCCCCTGGGGAAATCCCTACCTTCTCCAGGACCTCTGCAGATGCCCTTCTATTCCCGTAGACACCGGGTATGTAGGGGTCTAGTGTTGTGCACAGCGCCTCAGCAAGCTCGCGCTGGGGATAACCAAATAGTCTAAGGGTCTCGACAACCTCCACCACACCCTCCTCAGCGAGTGCCTTGACGAAGTCTCCGAGTTCCTCAGACGGATCTGCATCGTATACAGAGCCCTGGGTAAGTACAGAGAACGCTGCTGTGAGCGCGAGGAGCTTGAGCTCACGCGTCACAACCCATAGCTCCTCCAGTGCCTTCACAAGCGCTGGGCATACTGGCCTCCGTATCTCTAGACCTAGCTCCTCGCGCTTCACATCAACCGCATCCTCAAGCTCGAATATGTTCATAGAGGACTTCAGGGCTGATCTTCTCACCCTAAGCCCTATCGTGATCGTGGGTATGCGCTCAGTAGGCTCAGCCTTATAGAACGGGGCTGTGAATACCGTTATACCCTCTCTTGACAGTATGCGCATGAGAAGGGATGCGGCAATAGCTGAGTCTAGAGAACCCCCGTAGACTATAGCCGCAGATCCCGCGTTCTTAATGAGCGTGTAGAGCTCCTTAAATGATATCAGCACATCTCAACACTCCTAAACACGTTCTTAGCCCTGACCACCGCTCTCCTCACTACCGCCATAGCTCTCTGCTGAGTAGCCCATACCGCTACCGACAAGCACCTGGCCATAGAACTGCGATACTAGTACGCGCGCCTTCTCCGGGTCGTACTCCCAATCGGGTGGCAGCTTCCCTACCCTCTTGTAGTACTTGACCAACCTCCTGATCTTGGACTCAATCTCTATCAGACCGCGCTTGCTCGCAAAGTCCTTGGGGTGCTCTTCTAGATGCCTTCTCAGGTTCACGGCGCGCATCATCAGCCTAAGGAGGTCCTCGGGTACCGGTGGCGCTAAGTTGTACTTCTCCAGCACCTTAGTCAGCTTAACTCCAAGAACTGACTTTACGAGGGGTATGCCGTACTGATCGCGAAGGATTATCCCTATCATTGAGGGCATGTAGCCCATCTTGGCGAGCTCGACTATCAGAGCCTCGATCTCCTCAGGGCTATACCGGACCCATTTCGGTGGTCCTACCCTTACGGGTCTTGTTGAATGGGACTGCCCCTTCTCCCTACGCTTATTCACCACGCATCACCCGATAGCAGCTCCGCTATACCCGCTTTACTTCAGAGCTCGGGTATAAGTTTATCTATATTGTGCTGGAGCCACTGACCAAGCTTTTCAAAAGCCTTGGCCCTATGACTCACCTTATTCTTAACCCCAGGGCCTAGCTCAGCAAAAGTCCTGCTGAACCCCTGCGGAATGAATATGGGGTCAAAACCGAAGCCTGCTGACCCCCTTGCCTCATGTGCTATCCTTCCATGGACGACCCCCGTGAAGATCTCGACACCTCCTCGGTATGCAAGGGCTACGACCGCCTTGAATCTCGCTGACCTATTCTCTACACCCTCCATAAGCTTCAGTACCCCGTGGAGCCCTATGGTTTTGTAGACATAGCTGCTGTAAGGTCCTGGGAAGCCCGATAGGGCATCTATGAAGAGCCCCGAGTCCTCTACAACAACGGGTTTCCTAAGCTTCCTATATGCGAGCTTCGCTGCAAATGCCGCTATCTTTTCAAGCCTATTTGACTGGAGCTCTACTTTCTTGAGGTCTGCAGGTACGAGTTCTATGCCATAGCGGCTCAGAACAGCGTTGGCTTCCATAACCTTATTAGGATTTCGCGTGATGAATGGCAGCTTCACCACCCCTATCCTCACCTCTTCCTAGCTCTACGCTCCTCTACATAGCGTCCTCTAAGCCTTATCTCACGCACCTTGGCAATGACACGTTCCGCGCCGCTGCTTCCCACGATGGATGCGTATCCCTTAATAAAACAGTCAAACAGCTTCTCGTAAAGGTGGTAATGGGCACTCTCTAGCGACCTAAGGAATATGTGGACGTCTATCCCCTTATCCTCATCGTCAGCGCTTGTAACGGCTAAACCGAAGTCTATGAGGTATACATCCCCATCGCCTTTCACCAGTACGTTCGAAGTCGTTAAGTCTCCATGAGCTATTCCCTCCTGGTGGAGCATAGCGGCGTAGGTACCAATAACCCTTGCAATTCTACACGACTCATCTATCTCAGTACGTGGTATCAAGTCCCTATATAGCATGCCCTCAACGTACTCCATCACTATGATTGCGTTGTCGGGGTCTACAAAGAAGAGTGCCGGTGCTCGTATGCCAAGCTTCCTCGCCCTATAGATGGCACGTGCCTCTGTAAGTGTTCTCTCACGCCTAACGTAGCTATCGAAACGGGGGTGACGGTACGTTTTTGGAGGCCTCCACTTGAGAACTGCTGGGTACCCAAGAAACCTTGCGTAGTAGAGGAGCGCCTCAGCACCTCTACCCATAATCTTCACGAGGCTGAGCAGCTGAAGGGGTAGCTCAACACCGCTTAGCTTTACACGTATCACCTTGTCCAGGGGCTCGGGCAGAGCTACGCCCTCCTCCACGGTATATCAACCTCGTCGATCCTCCACCGCTGCCTGATCACAGCATCCTCGATAGGTACCGTAACCCCCGCGCTATAGGCAAGGGCTCCCGTCCACGCTATCATAACCCCGTTGTCAACAGCGTACTCAGGGGGAACTACGTAGAGCCTAGCGCCGTAGAGCTTAGCCATCTCCTCAAACTTCCTCCTGAGGTACTTACTAGCAGCTACGCCCCCTACAACCATAACCTCGCGGCGGTTTGTGTGGAGTAGGCAGCGTGTGGCTACCTCTATCACAGCATCGTACGCCATTTCTCGAAGCGATAGACATACGTCTGGAAGCCTAGCGCCCCGCTTAACGAGCTTGAGCGCCGCTGTTAACAAGCCCGAGAACGCAACATCTTGTCCTCTCACTACGTAGGGGAGGTCTAGGATCTCCTTGCCCTCCTCAGCGCAGGCATCCACCACGTGAACTCCTTTAACCACGTATGGTGGGCCTAGCCCCGTCTCACGTGCAAACACATCCAAGAGATTGCCAAGTGCGATATCTAACGTCTCCCCAAACACCCTATATCTGCCGCCGAGAAAGGCCGCGATAAGCGTGTTGCCTCCAGATAGGTAGACGATCACGGGGTCGCGCGCCCCCGTAAGCTTCAGCCCTATCTCTACATGGGCAACAGCGTGATTTACAGGAACCAGAGGCTTACTAAAGTAGGCGGCTAACGCACGCGCTATGGTTGCTCCCACACGTAGACAGGGGCCGAGTCCAGGTCCTAAGGCAACAGCTATAGCGTCAACCTCGCTTAACGTAATTCCGCTACTCCTGAGAGCCCTCCTCACAACCTCGTGAGCCCTCTCAGCCATGTACCTAGCAGCTTCACGAGGATGTATTCCTCCTGTAGGCGGAGTGTACTTAATACGTTCATCAGCTAGTATGAAGGGTTCTCGGTCGCTTGCTACTACACCCACACCAAAAGTGTGAGCCGTCGATTCAATCCCTAGCACTATCACCAAGACCGCGGCTAACCCCTCTTAATGAACTCCGTGTAGCCACACTTCCCACAATGCCAGCGGGGCACCGGGTACCTATGAAATGCCATCACCGAGCCGCAACGGGGACACAGCTTGTTCTTTAGCCTTATGTACCCCCGCTTGTAGTCATACTCGTAGAGCTCGGAACGGAACCTCTTCTTACCCTTTGCCATAACCTATCACCCCTTCGAGAGGCCATGCTTCCTTAACATGTGCTCGGGCTCTATGATCTTGAGCCTATCCATGCTATCGTAGATGAATACCTTAGCCCTGCTCTTACCCCAGCCATACTCAGACACTATCTTCTTCACTATGACCAGCGACGGATCAACGCCGAAGAGCCTAGCTATAGCCTCACGTAGTTCAAGCCTTCTAGGCGTGCCCTTGAACATGTGATCTACCATCACCTCAAGCTCCCGTCTCCCTATGAGCTTGTTGTACCTCTCTCTAACTATGTAGCCCTCAACACCCTCAGCAATGGCGAACCTTCTCTCCGCCTGCTGACTCATGGCGCATCGCCTAGCCTAGGGCACTATTCAATACCCTACCTTTAAAGCGTATCTACCTGGCTTCTTTATACCTAAGAACTTCGCAACCCTCGATTTCTCAGGATCTACCACCACCACAATACCGGACCACTCGAAGGTGAATTCTGTTGAGCCGCAAACGGGACACTTGGTTTCATCGGGCCTCACCAGCGCCTTACACCTTAGGCACGCCTTGAACGGTTTTGTTTGCCTACTGCTCATTGAGCCCCACCACTCCTCCTTATATACGACTCGATCCACTCCTTCTTACCTAGGTAAGGCTGCCTCATAGTCATGCTCACCCGGAATATGTTTGCGGGCCCCGATGTACTCACATTGGTGATCCTTGCTCTGACAAGGTCCCCTCGCCCTATGAACCTCTTGCTCTGTCTACAGACTATGCCTCGCCTAGCCTCGTCATACTGAGCCTCCTCTTCAGCGATCTGCGATATATGAATAAATCCATCGATTGGTCCTAGGCTCACGAACAAACCTATCCTTCTAATGTCGTTTACGAAGCCCTCTACAACCTCATTGAGTACAGGAACGTATGTAAGCATCTTGAACTCCACCCGGTGGTATGATGCACCGTCCCCTAGTATCAGGTAGCCCATGGGCTCGACCTTAGGGTCGTACACCATTATTATAACCCCTAGGTTCCTATCGATCTTGCCCTCATACCTCTCTTTGAGAACCTCCAGCGCCACCTCGTCTAGAGGTCTGCCGAAATCTGAGGGGTCTATGCGTACGACATCCCTTACTGTGTAGACCCTATACATGCGGCCGCCACCCGCTGGCTATGCCCGATTCTGCATTCCAGCAACTCCTTTCGAGGAGAACAGCTTAATATCTGGTTCTGGCAACGCATTCACACCTCAACGAATGAGATGAATCGCCTTTTACTAGACCTGTAGACCAGCACAGGCACACCGCTCCTCCGCGCACGTCTAGCCATTTCGAGGTCCATAGTTGCGAGGAGGGCGCTCATCTCCTTAGCAACCGCGATCACCGCATCGTCTACGGGAGACCTGCTAGGGCATGCAGTCTCAACACACCTCTTCGAAACGAGTTCAAGGGCTAGCAGCGCTGCCTTTGCCTTTCTGATGCTAGGTCCCCTAGCATGCTTTAGCAACTCATCCTTTACACAGCTAGGCACTACGCAGCGATAAGCCCCGATAGCCTCCTCGATAAGCTCAAATACGGGGATCTTATCGTAGAGGCTCATCAGAGCGCTTGTGTCCAAAACTACAAGCCTAGACGTTCTGCGGAACGCCCCAGCCAACAAGCCTCCACCTACCCCTGATCTGCCTGCTGATAGCTATCTTGCCTCCGGGCAGCACTACAACGGGTCTCTTGAGCCTAACATCCATACGCTCCTTAGTAACCCGGGTCACGACACCCATCGTTACGGCGGTGCCTACAGTTAGCATAACGATCTCGCGCATCCTGATGGGCTCGACCCTAACGAGCTCGCGTGTACCTACGACTCGTTCAAGCAGCTTGTACTCGATGCTGAGGTCGTAGACTGGATCGGGTACGTTATGGCCTACGACGTTTCCTTGCAGAGCATCGCCCTTGGTAAGTGAGGGATCCAGCGTTGTGCCGAGGGCTGCGAGGCCGCCCGGCCTAGCTACATCGCTCTCTATCTCTCCGTACCTTATGCTGACGATCTTCGTGGTTATGGGTTCGTAAACTGTGCGCCCTCCCCTCACAACCCTTATACCGGGCTTTAGCTCTACCTCATCGCCTATCCTGATCTCGCCCTTCAGTATGGAGCCTCCGACTATCCCTCCGACAAGTCTATCAGGAGGTGTACCGGGCCTATTCACGTCGAAGCTCCGGGCGACATACATAAGCGCGGGTCTCGATAGGTCCCGCTCGGGCTTCGGAAAGAGCTTGTGCATAGCCATTAACAGCACGTCTATATTGGTCTTATGGAGGGCGCTCACCGGTATTACTGGAGCGTCGGCGTACGAAGTCCCTGAGAGGAAGTCCACTATCTGCTTGTAGTTCCTCCGCGCCTCCTCAGGGCTAACAACATCTACCTTGTTCTGAACCACTATCACATGCTTAACCCCTATGATCTCGAGCGCTACTAAGTGCTCACGTGTCTGGGGCTGGGGACAAGGCTCATTCGCTGCTATTACTAGCAGCGCTGCATCCATTAACGCCGCCCCTGAGAGCATAGTAGCCATCAGCACCTCATGACCCGGCGCATCTACGTAGGAGACCCTCCGAAGAAGCTTAGCCTCTGTACCATCGGGGCAGACGAGGTCCTTTGTGTAACCATCAGGCTCGCCAAGGCTCTCGCAGAACGCTATGTTGCCGTCGGCGTAGCCGAGCTTTATGGTCATTGATCTCCTAAGCTCCTCAGAATGTCTCGCAGTCCATATCCCCGTAAGTGCCTGGACCAGCGTGGTCTTGCCATGGTCTACATGGCCCACCACACCTATGTTCATCTCAGGGATCCTAAGCTCCATGCATACCACCTCCGCTGCTTACCACCCACTACCTAAAACACCGTTTGATGGTAAAGAAAGCTGCGCAACTAAGCCCTACGGGCCTCGGGATATACAACTACTGTGTTTACCTGCACAATCTCCTCAGATATCGTATTACCTCGAACGAGCTTTCTCCTCCTCTCACCTTTTTCGCGAGGCCTAAACCCTGGGCCGCTTGACAGCAGCAGATACCTCTTAACGGCCCCAGGCACGTCAGGTCTCATCGGAAACCCCGCCAGGTCTGACCCTCCACGTATGACCAGTCGCACATGAGGTAGACCAACAATGACTCCCTCAACGCTATCACCGATTCTAAGCCCGATAAGCCTCTGAGCAGCCTCGCCCGTTACCCTCACCTGAAACGCGGGTGCTCGCATCACTTGGCCTAACGCCTCCTGCCTACCAAGCTTTTCACGCATAAACTCTGCGGGGACCTTAACTGTCTGTACATCTAGAGAGCCATCCTCCTCTACGCGTCCAACAAGCTTAACCTTCTCACCTCCAATTCTATCCTTCCAGATCCTGACGACCACAACACCGAGCTCAGGGTTCACTATCTTGATAAGTTCGGGATGCATCCTTACGCGAGGAAGCTCGTACTGCTCCTTATGCCTATCGCTGTACTCTATACCATCATCACCTACGACCCTGACCGGCACTACTCTAGGGTTCTTCACTGCGGGATCCGCTACAACCACCTTGAACTCAGGCATAGTCGCACCTCACATTCGTTCCCTTCCGCTACGCAACGATACGTACACTACACCCTTAAATATTCTACTTAGCACCCCTACGCTGCTTCAGCATGAGGAGCAAAGCTGCATAGTCTGGGCTACTCCTGCTCTTTATCCTCAGTATCTCCTCCATAGCCTCTACCTGATCCTCTGTAAGCTCAGCGAGGTACTTCTCTATCCATGTACGGGCGTGGTGTAGGGGTACGTCTGTATAGAGCACATCACCCTCCTTTATATGGCGCCCAACGAGGACGTTTCCCCTTATCGATATCGCCACCTCATCGCCTTTTGACGCCTCCTTAACGCTCTTACCCATCCGCTGGATCTGCATTATCTCGCCAACTCTCCTTCCATCGCTACGCATCAGTGGGTACCCTGGCTTTATAACGCCTGCCAGAACCTCTATGCCCACTATCGCCGGATCACTACGCCTAAACACGAATCCCGGAAGGAGCCTTATCTTGGCAGGAGCGATCAGCCTAGAGATCTCGGCGAGCTTCTCACGCTCCTTCTCCTTACGCACCCATTCCTCGTATGACTCTATCAGCCTGTATATTATGTTGTCGCGGAATATCTTGACACCCTCCTTCTTAGCAAGCCCATCTACCCCTGGCAAGGGCTTGACATTGAACAGCAGTACAACGCCGAGGTACTTATTCTCGCGGGCTACTACCGCAGCCTCAAGAAGTTCACGCTTAGTTAGCGGACCTACATCGGCAAGCCTTATGGGCACCCCCCGCCTATTCAACGCCTCTATAAGAGCCTCGAGGACGCCGAGCGTATCAGCCTTCACAACAACCCCCATGACATCTCTTCTAAACCTCAGCGAGCCCACTTCCTCAGATACCCTGCGCTTATACTCCTCTACCTGCTCCTCCGATGGGACTACGTAGAGAGGTGAGCCTGCCACGGCTTCATCAAGCCCAGGGGCAGCCACCTTCACACCAGCAGCAGCTACCACCTCATCTACCTGGGTAAACTCACCCTTAGCAACCCTGATGTCTGTAAGGGGCTTCGGCATCAGCAGGGCCCTTATCTTCGTTACTATAGGCCCATTCATCCCCTCGACAACTATCGTATCTCCACGTTTGAGAATGCCATCGTATATTATAACATCTATAGTCGTACCCAGGCCAGGCTCCTCCTTAACCTCTAGAACAACACCTTTAGCAGGGCCTTCAGTGAACCTCAGCCTCCCCGTCATGTACTTCTGGGTAACCCCTGCTAGCACGGCGAGGAGCTCAGGTATACCTTCACCTGTCTTTGCCGATACGGGAACTATGGGAACCGTTTTAAGGAAGTTCCTAACCCTATCGAAGCGCTCTGAAACAACGCCATGCTGTGCAAGCTGTCCAATCAGCGTGTATATCCTCTTGTCAAGCTCGTTGAGCACCCTGCGGCTCTGCTTCCGGGCGCTCTCCATGAATGGCGCATCGGGTACGCTCTTCCAGCCAGGTATCTTATCGATCTTGTTGGCCGCAACCACAAAGGGCACCTTACGCTCCTTGAGAATCTCTATGCTCTCAACCGTCTGGGGCATAACGCCCTCGTTGATATCTATGACAAGTATGGCGATATCCGCAACGCTACCCCCTCTCCTACGCAGATTCGCAAACAACTCATGGCCGGGTGTATCTATGAAGAGGAGACCCGGTATCTCTAGCTTGAAGGGTATCACCTTCTTCAGGGGCTCCGCTATCTTCTCGATAACCGATGACGGGACGACGCTCGCGCCTACATGCTGTGTCATCTCGCCCGGCTCCTTCTTCACGACAGCGGTTCCCCTGATCTTGTCTAGGAGCGTGGTCTTGCCATGGTCTACATGGCCTAGCACCGCTACTATGGGCTGCCTAAGCCTCTTAGCGCCACCGCCTCCGCTCATCACCAAGCCCTACCATCTCTTATCGAAAGAAGCTTATAACTTGACAGCCTTAAATGAGAAGAGGTTGCTGATACCTACCTTACTCCGCGCCGGCGCCGCCTACCCCCGGTTATTAGGCGGTAGCGCGTCCACGGTAGCTTCTTGGGGTCGCGCTTAAGCTTGTAGTTCTTGAAGCACTTACTCGAGCAGAACCACAGCACAGTTCCATCGTTGCGCACATACATTATACCCGTGCCTAGCTCTATAGGCGCCCCACAGAAACTGCACCGCCTTAGCTCAGGCATCTTCTCCACCTCGCTGCGCCGCTGCTCACCGCGTAGTTCGCGAGGTAGTTAGAACTATTAGCTTATAAGCCCTTCGCGACTTTAAACCACTGCTGGGACTCGGTATGCCTAAGGTAGTGGAGATGGAAAAGAGTAAAGAGTTCGAGGTTAACGTGATTGAGGAGATAGGTTTCCCCGCCGAGGTTGTGCAGATACTCGGTAGAACAGGAGTTACCGGAGAGGTTACCCAAGTACGCGTGAGGATCCTCGAGGGACGTGACAAAGGACGTATCCTAACACGCAATGTTAAGGGACCCGTACGTGTGGGCGACATACTGATCTTAAGGGAGACCGAGAGGGAGGCGCGGAAGCTAACGGCAAGAAGGTGAATCCAAAAATTTGGAAAAGTATCTTCTGATAGCGCTAAGCAGCTTTGGCTCTTAACTCGTTCGCGGTCTTTATCAGCTCCTCCACTAGGTCCCTAGCACCTCCCGGATCTATTATACATGCTGAGGCGGCGGCAACCTCGATACCTGCAGCCTCACCAAGCCTCTTCTTGCTGGGTACGTAGAGATAAGCCACCTTCTTCTCCTCGCAGAGCAGAGGTAGGTGCGCAACGACCTCCGGAGGATCTACATCTTCGGCTATTAACACTAGCTTGCACAGCCCCCTCTCAACACCCTTTGTCACTTCATTAGTCCCCTTCTTTATCTTACCACCGCTTTCCCTAGCTCTCTTCAGAGCTTCGTACGCCTTCTCCGCAACCTCTGGAGGCACTTCAAACCTTACGTAAAACGGCTTTCCCGAGGACATGGTTCATCCCCATCCGATATACGTCGTCCCCTCCACTTGTGGGGATACCCCCTTAATTAACCTAACTCATGCTGGGCTCGTTCAGGGGTGCGCATAGATGAGTAGGGGCACCGGTTTAGTCCTCTCAACACGTGCGAACCCTAGCCTTACAAGCTGAATTATTTCGCCGCTGTTAAGCTCCTTCACAGAGGACTCTGCCATACCCACAACCCTCCTAAGTCTTAACCCCTCAACAACGTACAGCCTGGCCCTTACGCTATGCTCCTTGGGCACCCAGTGGATTATGGGTGCGCCGTACCTCCTAGCCTCGTCAACCGTGTACCCAACGAGCTTCGCCACAGCCCTCCCGCTACGCTCCTCGAAACGGACGTTGATGAAGCTCATGAGCCTTACAACCTGTCCCTTGTTATTCTCGAAGTCCCTCTTCTCCACATACACGCAGCCGTTCGTCATCACATAGCTCCTCTCACCTAGGTCCGCTGAGGGGTGATAGGGTATCGATACCTTGAATGGGAGCTCGATACCCTCTATACACACCTCAAGGGGCTCCTTAACAAACATCAGCCTCTTTGACCTGCTGTCAGCTATCCTCCTATTGACCGCGGCTACGTTATCCCAGCTAACAGTAGCGTCGCTGCTCTTCACACCAAGCTCCAGTATCACCTCCCTAATCGTATCGGGGAGTATGCCCCTGCGTCTAAGGGATGCGATTGTGCCAAAGCGGGGGTCATCAAGCCCTAGGAATCTGCCGGGGTACTTCGTCAACAACTCTTTTATACGCGACTTGCTGAGGATGAACCCCTCTAGGTTTACGCGTCCGAGGTTCACAACCTCTGGGTACCTCCAGCCCATGTACATGTATATAAAGGACTGCTTGACTGTGTTTACGGCGTGCTCCCTTCCTCTGAGTATGTGCGTTATGCCCATGAAGTGGTCGTCGACCGCAGCTGCAAAGTTGTATGTAGGCCATACCACGTACCTAGACCCCGTTACCGGGTGCGGATGCTTATCAGTATCGATCACGCGGAAGGCTACCCAGTCTATGACGCTGGGGTCGGGGTGCGCTAGATCGGTCTTTATCCTGAGGACAGCCTCACCCTCTCCGAAATGCCCCTCGATCATCTTATCCCAGAGCTCAAGCTGCTCCTCTATAGGCCTATCCCTATGAGGACAAGCCCTTCGCTCACTTCTGAATTTTCGAAACTCTTCAGCTGTACAGAGGTCTACGTATGCACCGCCCTTCTCTATCAGCTTCCTAGCAACATCGTAGTACAGCTCCATCCTCATGCTCTGCACATACTCCTCATCCCAGCTTATCCCCAGCCACCTCAAGTCCTCACGAATCCTCTGATAAGCCTCCGGAATAGGCGTCTTGATCCTGGGGTCGGTATCCTCGAACCTCAGGACAAAACCGCCCTTGTACATACGTGCGTAGATGTGGCTCAGCAGCGCAGGCCTAGCATTCCCTAGGTGTATGAGGAAGTCAGGGTTTGGTGCGAAGCGCGTCTTCACATACCCCCACTTATCAACATTAGGGAGCGGCGGAAGCTCTCTACGCCTCTCCACAGTTCTACGCTCCTCAGCCAGTCCGAGCTCCTCAGCCTTAGACCTCATCTCCTCCCTACTCATGCTATTCACCATCGCCACGACCTCTCTAACCACCGCTACCACATCTCGTGCGAAGGGACGTAGGTCTGGTCTCTCGCCCAGCACCTTGCTTATGACCGGGCCTTCCTTAGCCCTCCCGTAGCGCAGCGCATTTAGCAGCGCATGCTTTAGCGCTAGCCTCCTCACCTCATCTGCATGCGGAAACTGCTGTGAGCCTCCTGACAAGCTCCTCACCTACTATTAGGGCCAGGTATTTTGTAGGGACTGAGGGGACTATATCGCTAACATACACAACTACTCCGCGGCGTCTCGCTCGTATAACCCTAACCTCCTTCTTCCTCGTAATGACGTAGAATACGCGGTTCCCCTCTTCAACAGTCTCGCCTTCACGGACGAGAGGTATCACAGACGCCCCTGACGCCTCCACGATCCCAACCTCCGTTCCGCGCTTGATGAAAAGATAGCTGGGCGTTGAGGGTGCGAATATAACTACATCTGTGATGAGCACACCGCCTATGAGATCTAGCGCCACATCTACGAGCCTGTTGTAAAGCACCTCGCTAAACACTGCCCATCCTCTACACGGCGTCTCTGATAGCAGGAGCCTGTCTCTATCAACCCACACTCTATTCCTCCTGTCTAGGTACTCGGCTTTCTCAAAAGGCACCTCATCCTCAGGTACGTACGCCCGTGGAAAGAGGTGGTACAAAGTCAGTATCTCCTCTTAACTAGATACTCGATAAGCTCGCGGAGAAGCCTCAGCGCTTCAAGATCCCTTGCCATCTCACTAACCCTGCTTAGCTTCTCCATGCTTCTCCGCGCGTAGTCTTCAGCAAGGCTATCAGCGAACTCAACGGCTCCAGTGCTCTTTATGAGCTCCGCCGCTTCCTCAAGTTCCTCTCTACTCGCATTCCCTTTACCAAGTATTGCTAGAAGTCTCTTCCTATCCCCATCGCTCAGCTTTCTGAGGGCGTATATGACAAGCACCGTTCTCTTACCTTCACGGATATCGCTGTAGACGGGCTTGCCCAGAGTCTTCTCATCAGCGACTAGGCCAAGTATATCATCCCTTATCTGGAAGGCTATGCCTGCCAGCCTCATAACCTCGCGTAGGTGTGCGATGATTGCCTGATCCCCACCTGCTAAAACAGCCCCTATAGCCGCTGACGACATGAAGAGCGCCGCGGTCTTTCCCTCAACCATCCTTATGTACTCGTCTAGGCTAGCCTCGAGCCTTCGCGATAGCAGCATGTCTAGCGCCTGCCCCTCAGCAACCCTTATAGCCCCTTCGGTTAGGTACTTCACCGCCTCCTTAACCCTCACTGGGTCAACCCCGCGCTCCTCGGCCTTGAGAAGAGCGCGATAAGCATAGGCATAGAGCAGGTCACCTGCGACTATGGCCATACCCTCTCCCCAGAGCTTATGGACTGTGGGCACGCCCCTCCTGAATTCGTCCTTATCTATTATGTCGTCGTGGATCAGTGTGAAGTTATGCAGTATTTCCACAGCCGCTGCTCCGGGCAGAGCCTTGTCCTCCGCCTCAGCACCTCCTACAAGTCTTGCGGAGAGGAGCACGGTAATGGGCCTAAGCCTCTTCCCGCCCGCCCTTATCAGGTGCATGGCAGCGTCGTAGAGTGTCTGGGGAGAGCCCTTCACGACCTCCTCTATGAACTTGTTAACGCGAGGGGCAACCTCCCTTACATAACCCATCAGATCCACGTGGCAGCCCCCTCCTAGCTACGCGCCACGCCTTATAATAGTGAGACGCCTCTGCCTAACCCAGTCTAGGAGAGGGGGTGTAAGCACTACGGGGGCCCGCTTTAGCTCATCAATGCTTCTGGAGCCCGTGAGGAGCATAGCCATTGAGAGCTCTAGCCTAACCCCTCTGAGGAACCTCAGGGCCTCCTCCCTAGACCTTAAAACACGCACCAGCACAGGCCTAGCCATAGATGCCAAGTCCGCCCCTATGGCGATCGCCTTAGCTACATCCAGACCTGTTCTAACCCCTCCACCCACGATAACCACCGAGTCCGGAGCCCCGTTACGCGCCTCGATCACAGCTGCTGCAGAGGGTATGCCCCAGGTCCTGAACAAGGCAACAGATCGGTACCTCTCACCGCCCTCCCTCCTAAGCATCCTAAGTATCTCTATGGAGACCCAGTTGGTGCCTCCGGACCCAGCCACATCGAAGATCCTCACCCCAACGCTCCTCAGCTTGTACACAACCTCTCGTGAGAGCCCGTTGCCCACCTCCTTAACTATCACCGGTACGCTCATCGAGTCGGCAAGCTCGGCTATACGATCGAGAATCCCTCTGAAGTCCCTATCGCCCCCCGGCTGAACAAGCTCCTGTGCCGGGTTTAGGTGGATCGCTATGGCATCAGCCTTGATGCTCTCTATAAGGAACTCGACATCATCGATCTTTAGGCTCTTAAGCTGAGCGCCTCCGATATTGGCTATGACAGGTACGTCAGGCGCCTTCTTACGCACGATCGCGTAGCTCTCAACAACCTCGCGACTCCTCTTTACAAGCATTGGCCTCTGGCTCCCTACGCCCACGGCTATACCTAGCTCCTGCGCAACCTCACCTATCCTCTCATTCAAAGCCCTAGCCTCAGCTGTACCCCCGGTCATACCCGATATGAGTAGGGGCATAGAGAGCCTATACCCCAGGAACTCAACCGATGTCTTCACATCGTCTAGCGATAACTCTGGAAGAGCCATGTGGACCAGATGCACACACTCAAACCACGTGGATAGAGGTCCTTCAGCACCGCCGCTAACAGCTAGCCTTATATGCTCGACCTTCCTCGCCTCTATATCGCTCAAGGAACAACCCTCGTACACCTAATACTCTCGCCCCGAAGCACCTTATAGATGTAGCCTCTACGCCTACCGTTGAACACGATGACCTCTCCTATGCGCCTTACGTATGGGATACCCATGCCCAGCTTGGCCTTCATACCCCCAGTAACGTCCATCCCGTGAGCACCCCCCATACCAATGCTGGATAGGCTAGATAGTCTGACCACGCTTAGAAGGCGCGCCCCAGGCTCCGACGGGTCGCGGTCGTAGACCCCGTCAACCGTTGTTGCAAAGAGGAGCCTATCTGCGCCAAGGGTTCCCGCTAGGAACCACGAGATCGCATCGCCTGAGATTATGCCTAAGCCCTCTCCAGCCACCCCTACATCACCGTAAAGTACGGGGACTAGACCCCTATTCAGAAGCATTGATATGGCCTTGACGTAGCCCGTGATCACCCCGTTCTCGTCTATGTAGAAGAGCCCTCTGCTAGAGATAGATACAGCGGGTACTCCATAGGCGTTTAGCGAACCTACGAACACCCTATTGAGCTCATCCATGTAGCTCGCTATCACATAGGCCCCCTCGGCATCTATAGCCCCCCGCTCTCTGAGAAACTCACTAGCAACGAAGTGGCCGAAGCTACCGCCTCCGTGCACGAGCACGAGCTTCAGGTCCCTCCTTTCTGAAAGAACCGCTGCGATCTCCCTTGAAACCCTATCAATTACGCCCATCCTTATGCTGAAGGGCCTGCTCTTATCGGTTATGACAGACCCGCCTACCTTAAGCACCACCAGCATCGCATCCTCAACCACGTACCAGTGGCTCTAAACGGTATAGGTAAGCATAATCCCCATCTATGACCCACCTCCAGGGATAACCATCCGCTGGTGGCTCTAGCCCGTACAGCGCGTATGCTAGACCGTTTTCGTATGCATAGATCCTTGAGATGACGGTGTACGACCCGCTTCTCAGCGCTGCAACCCCTTCAAGCACTAGGTACCCTATCAGCTTAGTTATCATCGATGCTATGCGGGGGCTCTCCCTCAGATACCTGATGCGGGCGACACGCACGGGTCCCTCGACCCCCACGGTAATACCTCTAAGCGTAACCGGCTCCTCACCATAATGGTACGCCACGGCGCTGCCCAGCTCTATGGAGTACCTATACCCGCCTACTAGGCTGGGGTTAAGCCCCACTACAGCATCGGTAGCTATGCAGGACTTTAGAAGATACCCCTCCTCAGCAAGGCTCTCTGAACCGCTCAGTACACGAACAGCTGCATTGCTACACGCTGCGTAGTAGTACATAGCCGGCGCTCTCAACTCTCCACAGTCAACCCGGCACCTTATGGAGAAAGGTATGGAAAGCCCCGTACCCCTCTCTAACTCTTGAATAAACTTCCTAAGCATTTTGGAGGACCGTGAGCTCTCTAGAGGGGAGGAGGTCATCACCTCCACGTAGCGCTCGTCAGCTACTTCCTCAAGCCTCACCTCAACGCTGCAACTCGTGGTGGAGGGAGCCAGGATCACAGGGTTGTTAACGCGCGGTATGCAGAGCCCCGCAATAGGTAGGGCAAGGGGGTAGAAGTAGCTAAATACCTGCTCATCCATACCGCCACATCTACTAAGGGCGGGCTAGAGCTTGGTTTCGAAGTCCTCGAAACTCACCGGCAGATCCTCATCAGGCCCCAGCTCCTTCCTCTCACGCAGAACCTGCCTCGCAAGGATCCAGTAGAGCAGCGCCAGCGATCTACGCCCCTTGTTGTTGCCAGGGATCACTAGGTCTACCCCGCTGAGCCTGTTATCCGTACTTGCAAAGGCTACTACAGGTATCCCCACCTCAAGGGCCTCGGTCAGCGCCTGATCGTCTGTGCGGGGATCCGTGACCACCAGCACCTCCGGCTCCACGAACCACTCAAGCTTAGGATTCGTCAGTGTACCAGGGATGAACCTACCCACTATGGCCCGCGCTTTGACGAACTCTGCGAATCTCTGGACAGGTCTATGACCGTACTGCCTAGCCGCGACCGCTAGTATTGTCTCCGGCTCATACCTTGATAGGAGCCCGGCAGCTATCCTGAGCCTCTCATCGGTCTTCCTAATGTCTATGATGTAGAGCCCGTCGGGCCTTACCTTGAATACGAACCTCTCCATGTGCTTAGTACAGCTATGCGTTCCTATGTGGACTCCTGCCGATAGGTAAAGCTCAAGGGGTACTAGGAGCTCGGGTCCGCGGCTCTCTCTAGCCTGTGCCTGCTCAGCCTGCCTCTCCTCACCCTCGGATACCATGGAGGTCACCTCACGGAGTAGTGCATTACATCCCGTATCAGCTCGACGTGCGAGAGGAGCATCCTCCTACAGCAGTACCTCTTAATCCCTAGGTCGTCTAGCACCTTCTTCGGATCCTCCCCCTTTCTCACCCTCTCAGCAAACTCCTTCCACTTAGCCCCTATGGGGTAGCCGCAGGTGAAACACCTAACGGGTATTATCATTCTGCATCACCTATACGACTTCTGCCTAAAGCGCCTAGCGCTATACCTAAGCCACTTCTCAGGCTCGGTCTGCCTCGGGTCCCCGGCCAGCATGGTCCTATCATACTCTTTGTACAGAGCCTTAATATCCTCAGAGCCAAAGAAAGCCACTATGCCTCTAGCTATAGCCATCCTAACAGCGTCTGCTTGAGCCATAACACCCCCGCCCTCAACCCTCACATCTATATCTATTGAGTTTCTAAGCTCCTCACTCAACAGCAGCAGGGGTTCAAGCATCTTCATCCGAGCCATTTCGATAGGCCATATCTCTATGGGGACCCCGTTTATGCGCACCCTCCCTATTCCACTCCTTATAACAGCCCTGGCCACGGCAGTCTTACGCTTCCCAGTGCTGATAACGATCTTGCGCTGCCCAGCAACCAATGGATAGGCTCCACGAGCCTTAACCTCCTGAGAGCTGCCCTGCTGCACACTGCTCATAGCCCAACACCCTTCCAGCCCATTGCGCGCGCTATGTCTGCAACTGCGACCGTTTCTAGCCTCTTAAGCGTATCAGCTAACGTATCGCTGATCTTGATGAGCTCCTTACCCCTAAACTCCTCGGGTACCCCTATGTAGGCCTTAAGCCTCTTGTACGCCTTGAAGCCCCGCCAGCTCTCCTTAGGAAGCATGCCCTTAACAGCTTTCTTAAAGATCGTTATGGGGTTCCTTGGTCTATGTGGCGAGTGCCTATACGGGTTCTTATGCGTTCTGACCTCAAGCCACAGCTTGTAGCTCTCGATAACCATTTCCCTATCACCGGTCACCAGAGCCTTCTCCACATTCACAACGTTCACCCGATAGCCCATGAGTAGCAGCTTCGCTACGTAGCTCGCCAGCCTACCCAGTATAGCGCCTTCAGCATCTATGTTGATAACACGGCTCTTCGAGGCCCTATCAAGCGCCTCTTCGAAGCTTAGGACCGCGCTCATATTATCACCCTCACACCGCTCCCTCTCGGGTTCTCCTCAATAAGCTCAAGTATGTGCATAACCCTTCCCCCAGCGCTCTTTATCTTCTCTGCAGCGCTCCTCGAGAACGCTATGGCCGCTACGGTCACCGAGTGGTCTATCGTACCAGCCCCAAGCACCTTTCCAGGAACAACCACCACCTCGTTCTCACGGGAGTACCTATTTATCTTGCTCACATTGACCACCACTCTCCTTCGCGCTGGTCTCTGTAGGAGCTCCGCCACATACTTCCACACAGGAGCCTTGTTCTCATGTGCTGCCTTCCTAAGCCTTCTTATGGTTAGCCTAAGGACGTAGTTCGTCGGCCCAGTTCTCCTCAACTCTCTCCACCCGTCTCAGCGCGGCTCGACCCTCTCCATTCCATAGCCTGCTTGATAAGGTTATCGAGCTCGCCTATAAGTATGTTGAGAGCCTCACGGACTATTGTGAAGGGTTTCAGTGCTCCCGACGACTCTATGTAGACTACGTACTCATCATTTCTATAGCCCACCTTCAGTGCGCGTGGCTCACAGACTTTTTCGCACTGCCTACATATTATGCAGTTCATCAAGTTCGTAACCCTGACCTTGCCCCCGCTTAGCTCCAGTACCGAACGCGGGCATACCTTTACGCATTCACCACAGCCCGTGCATAACTTCTCATCTATGCTGATGTCGGCTACATACCTAACAACCGCTACCGTAGCAGGGCTCCACTTAGCATGCTCAAGCCCCCTCCCAAGCCTCGCCCTCATCTCCAGTATTAGACGCTGACCCGGGGCTAGTACTACTAAGGGGATGTTGTCATATACGGGGTAGACATCAGGGTCCTCAGACTTTATATCGCCGGAGTAGACAGTCACGCTTTCGCGATCGGCTGAGGCCTCTAGGTACATGTGAACAAAGCACTCCCTACAGACCTCAGGCGGGGGCCTCTGACCCTCCTCACCCCCTTCTACCTGGCTACAACGTGCGCAGGTCTCAGGGTCGCGGTACTTCTTAATCGCTTCCTCCGAGTAGAGGGGTATCAGGCCCAGCCTATGAGCGATGATCTCGTCAAATAGGGCTGAGGTATTGGCTATCACCATGACTTCGTCAACTGCCATCGAAGGTACCTTTGCTAAGGCGTAGCGCCTAATAGCGTTTAGTATGGGTAGAGGCACTCCCTTTACTAGGAACTCTAGCGATATATCCGAAGAGCTTAGCAGCTTCACCTCGATCCCTTCGTCGGTCAAAGGGATTCACACCCTTCTACCGCGCCTACCACCGGGCCTCCTCGTCGTGTCGTGGGGTATCGGGGTCACATCCTCTATTCTACCTATTATGAAGCCCGCCCTCGCAAGAGCCCTTATAGCAGCCTGAGCACCGGGTCCAGGGGTCTTTGGACCGTGGCCGCCCGGGGCCCGGACCTTGATGTGTAGGGCCGTGATGCCCTTCTCCATCGCCTCCTGTGCCACACGGTAGGCAACCATCATAGCTGCATATGGGCTTGGCTTCTCCCTATCAGCCCTCACAACCATGCCTCCGGATCCGCGAGCAACGGTCTCTGCTCCCGTGAGGTCTGTTATGTGGACTATCGTGTTGTTGAACGATGCGTATATATGGGCGACCCCCCACTTGAGCTCGCGAGCCGCGAACGCCATGCATCACCACCCCTCACGCCTGCTCCTTCCTAGCCTTTGCGAAGGGAGAGCCGGGGTAGAAGTCTACGTACGGCTCCTCATCCCGGGGCACTAGGTATCCCGGCGATGTTACCCGACGTCCCTTGATGGCTATGTGTCCGTGGACTATGAGCTGCCTAGCCTGGTGTATAGTCTTGGCAAGCCCCTTGCGCCACACAATTGTCTGGAGCCTTCTCTCCAAGATGGCCTCAACACTGAGGCCCAGGATGTCGCTGAGGGTAGCGTTCTCGGAGGGGAGTATGCCCATGCTGTAGAGCTTGTGTATAAGCACCCTCTCCTCACGTTCCCTAACCTCAGGGGGGAGAGCTAGTAGTGCTCGCGCCCTGGCCCTTATCCTACGCAGCATCGTCTGGGCGATCCACAGCTCCCTCTTGTTCCTAAGCCCGTAAGTACCTACAAGCTCCATCTCTTGGATTAGCCTCTCCTTAATCCAGGGGTGTCCCGGGCTCTCCCACTTCTTCCTAGGCTTCTTGGGATCCCCCATAGCGCCATCACCTCCTCCTGCTCACACCAACCGTAGGCCCTATGCGGCCAGTGGTATGTGTTCTCTGGCCGCGTACCTTGTAGCCAAGCGCGTGGCGTATACCCCTCCAGCTCTTGATCCTCTTCTCGCGCTCGATGTCCTGGCGGGCGTAGTATATTAGATCGGCTCCGACTAGATGCATGTCGATCCCGGTCTCGTAATCCTTCCTCCTATTGAACATCCACGGCGGGATCTTGTACTTAGCCGGGTTCTTTATGGCGTCCTCGATCTTCGCGACATCAGCATCCGTTAGGAACCCGAGCTTCATACGGGGATCCAGCCCAAGCATTCTGCATACAGCAACAGCGAAGTTGTAGCCCACCCCCTTGATCCGGGCTAGACCCTCGGCTAGCGGTAGGTCCCCTGGGATATCCGTAGCTGCGATCCTGATGATATGCCTAAACTCGGGCTGCGCCCTGCTCATAGCTCACCACGTCCCCAGCTCCTTCACTAGCGACCTACATCATAGTGGCACCAACCAGCTTAAAAATTTCTAAGGAGTGCTCTTCGAGGCGCACGGCTTATTTCCCTGCGCCTAGGAACAGCCCCACGGGTGTAGCGCATTGGTTTCGCACGGCTCCCTCTGGGCTCTATACGCCTTGGGTGCATTCGTCATGTTCGGCGTAACGAACTTCCTGCTGAAGTACGCCTCGGTCAAGGGCGTACCATCCATAGAGGGGACCGTGGTTCTATGGCTAGCAACAGGTCTCGTAGGGCTCCTAGGCGTGATGGTCATGATAGCGCGGGGTTTATTCAACCCCTCACTAAACCCTAGGCTAGCAGGTGTGAACCCCATACACTTCACCATAGCTATGGCGGCTGGGGTGACGCTAGCGCTCGGCATGTACTTCTTGAAGAGCGCGGTTTCGCTAGGCAAGGCAGGACCTGCTACAGCCATAGCTCTCTCCAACGCTGTTCTCGTAGCGGCGCTCTCATGGGCCCTGCTCCGCGAGAGCCTCAGTGCGAGCGAGCTGCTCGGCATGGCGCTCTTCATAGCGGCGGTCCTGGTCTTCGCGCTTAAACCGCTGGGCTAGCCTCCCAAAGCTTCATGAGCTCGTCCTCTACATACACATCGCTAATCCTCTCCACAGCACCGTCCCTACGATGAAGCTCTACTAGGTACCCTCTGTATTCCTGCACCTCACCTATCACGCTCACCTCCACGCCCACGCCTCTAAGAGCATTGATAGCCCTCTCGATACCACTTCTCGGAACCGTCGCTATAAGGGTGCCCGAGCTTATTAGCCTAAGGGGGTCCAGGTTCATGGCCCGGCAGAGCTCGAGAGTTTCTGGAGCAACGCGCACACGATCCTCGTAGATCACAATGGTATTCCC
>Ga0180301_10000887_pt1 | contig 23565 bp, 21 predicted proteins | sample GuaBasSediGuay16_FD_121797 | JGI IMG/M metagenome (GOLD analysis project Ga0180301, IMG submission 121797) | Subseafloor sediment microbial communities from Guaymas Basin, Gulf of California, Mexico - Guay16, Core 4569-2, 12-15 cm | ecosystem: Environmental > Aquatic > Marine > Hydrothermal...
CTATCTCGTCGTATAGTGTTTCTATGTTCTCTCCCTCGAGCGCTGATATTGGGACGAGTGTGTGTTGTGGGAAAGCGCTTCTGATGCGTGTTGGTGATGCTTCGGGTATGTCTATCTTGTTTGCTGCGATTATCAGTGGCAGGTGTCTTGCTTCCATGTTGCCTATGACTGTGACGTTCACCTGTGTGAATGGGTCTTCTGTTGCATCCATGACAAGGATTACGCCGTCTAGATCTTCGAGCCATTTCACTGCTTCTATCACTCCTTCTGTCGCTTCTTTTGCGCGTCGTTTGGCTTCTTCTTCTTTCATCCCGAATGCCATGAAATCGTGGAAGTCTATCTTGGTTGCAAGCCCTGGCGTGTCGACTATGTCGAGGGATACGGTTGTGCCGTTTGCCTCTATCGTGATGCCTTCTCGCCTGCGTGCTCTGCGTGTCTCGTGTGGTATGTGTGATACTGGCCCCACTGCATCTCCTGTCCAGTCACGCACTACTCGGTTTGCGAGTGTTGTTTTTCCTGCGTTCGGCGGTCCGTATATGCCGATCTTCGCCATTCTGTCCTTCTTAAATAGTTTCTTTATCCATGAGAATAATCTGATTTGCATTTTCTTCATCACACCCTATACAGGTTATCGTTCATCTATTTTTCCATCATCCTACTCATAATTCATTTTTTATTTTAAGATTCTATTTAGCTGGTGCACAACCTCGATGAAGAGCGCAGAGCTCCACCCGAGTGGTATTGCCCACGCTGGATTACCAGTGTACTTGTCGACCTGTTCGGGTAATAGTTTCGTGCTTGTGGCACCACTGGTCACAAAATCCATATGGGTATCTGTCTTTTTTACCCATGTTCTGTATGTTTCATCGTCTTGTCCTTTGAAGTATTCGGCAAGGTCGAGTTCTGCTCTCATCAGCCAGAGGGTTGTTACAACCCAGGGGTTTCCACTCATGTACTCATCATTCTCGTATCGTCTTATCCCTCTCGTGCCATCTACCCAGTAGTTGAGCCGATCCTCAATCGTGTTGAGCATCATGATTATCTTCTCACGCTCATCTTCTACTGTTGGGTCGAGCACCCTGAATGGTGTTACAACTCCAATCACGCTTGCATCGATTATCGGATAGATCTCTCCGTCTATTATGCCTTTGGCAAAGCATGCCGCATCAGGCATCCAGAGCCTCTCGATCATGGATTCTTTTATCCATTTTGCACGTGATCTATATCGAAGAGAGGTGCTTTTTGACTGGTCTTCTGCGAGTGTCGATGCTGCCTCGAGCGCTGCAGAGATGGCTGCGTTTGTGTAGGTGAAGCATCCATAGTACGTCTCCCAGAGGTCGAGGCATGGGCTATGGAGTCCTTCTCCTGTTCGCCTCATCAGATACTCTGCGCCGCGCTCGATCGTCTCCCAGTACTTATTAATGTAGTCTTCTCTCGCATCGCAGGGAAGGGTATTGCCGTGCCTTGCCATTGCATAGATTGTGGAGGCGGTCTCGTCTATCTGGGTTGAGTAATCGAAGTTTCCCCATGAGGGTGCTAGGGTTCCGTCGAGCCAGTATCGCTGGAACCACGAGCCGTCCCGTAGTTGTGTCTTTTTGCACCATCCGATGAAACGTGGGAGGTACTCTGGGTACCCGGCGGTCTGGAGTGCATAGACCGCTTCGACCGTGTCCCGATTCCAGCAGAACCCGTAGCCTCCGCATTTTTCGTATTGATGGTCGAACTCTGGTGCAGCTATCATCGAGCCAAGCCTCTCATCGAAGAGCAGTCTTAAGACGTGGAGGCTTTGGTGGTAGTACTCTGTGAATGCATCTGGCATGTTTATGTTCTTTCCGCGTGCGATCCATTTGTTCCACGCGTCACACGTCTCAGTGATGAGTTGTCCTGGTGAAATGCTTGTTATTTTGGTTTTCAGGTTGTAGAGTTCTTCTCTGGTTTCTGCAAAGATGATATACTCTATTATCTCCTTCGTTTCAAGTGGAAAGCGTGCTGCCATGTTCATGTTTCCGATCTCTTCTTTGTTCTTCTGGAGTTCACCGCGCTCGATTCCCCATTTTGCGCTCGTCCACCATGCGGTATCGAGAGTTTTTCCGAGTTGCCATTCATCAAATGGTGGTGTTGTGACAACTCCCACGTAGTTGTTCTGCCAGTACTGAACGAGGATGTCATTCTCTTCGTCGTAGAATCCTGCATTCTTCTCCCTCATCCCACCAACTTCAAAATCAAAGTATGTGTAGAAAGAGCCTTCAATCTCGTTGTTATCTATCTCAAAGCATCGCATGAACACTGGGTATCTGGGTGGTATAGTATCTGTTATTGAGACGGCGATCCCGCTGAAGTGTGAGAGGTCTGTCTTAAGTATCCCATTACCACATGGGTGGTACTGTTTTGACTGCCAATCGATCGTGTTCAGCCAGTGATAGTTTCCATATGTGTTTATGGCAAGGAGTGCATCTGCTACGTGCTGGGCATGGTCTCTTCTTGGATAGTAGATGTTGAATATCTCGCCCTTCATGCCGAGTGTTGCAAGGAGTTGTGAGTTTCCAATGATCGAGTTTGGCTGTTTTATCGCCAATGACCTGTCACCTTACCCTTTGATTCTGAATCGTCCTCTGGCGTGGGCAGGATTGCGAATTCACAGATCTTTTCCCTCCCACTCCTGCATTTTTCTTCGTGTACTTCCATGTCCTTTTCGAGTATCTCTGTGAAGAACCCTGCAAAGTAACCGCTCAGGTATCCGCATTGGCTCTGCCCCTCATTCAAACGGGTGGTCTCCGCGAGAAAAGAATTTTTCACATAGATACTTCCACTGCAAGATTCAAAATCAAAGCTTATGTCCACGATTCCCCAGCCGGCAGAGAAGAGTACTCCCCTCAAAAGTGTGATGAAATCGTTTTTCTTTATCCCTGCAACCTCCTTGAAGTAGCGTGCATCATCCATTCCGCCCTTCAAACCGCAGTGAAATATCAGTGCATTGGCATTCGGGATTGCTTCTTCTATTTCTTCTATTATATCGATGAAAGTTGTGTTTTTCAAAATTATAGCCCTTGACTTGAAGATTTCGAGTGGAAATTCGGCTGTTTGTATGAGAATTTTTTCTGTAATACAGTAGTCCACATCAAGAACCTCATCAAGGCTCTGGAGATCCGCTACCAGCTTCTCAACATCGACTCCTGGAAGCTCTGCAAAGGTTACGTACTTGCCCTTAACACCACGCTGAATAAGGCTGAAATAGCCGAACAACTGATCAACACCGTTATCTGCAAAGACAACAGGTATCTGTGCAAGTGATCCTGGCCTATCGATCAATATTACCTTGAACCATCCGAGCAGTGTTTTTTCACCGCCAACATAGAAGATGCATGCGTCCCTCGGCATAATCCTACTTCACCTCTTTCAATCTTTTGAATACCATGAGCTTGAAATCCACCACCACCGCCATGAAGTTGACCGCAGCGTCGAAGGGAGAGCTATGGATACTGAAATATGAGTGAACGTCTCCATCTGCAAGCCATTTGGTGCACATATAGTAGTAGTGATCAGATGTCTGGAGGCAGCGCCAGATCCTGAGAAGCTCCGCGTCCCCGGTCTCTTTCACATAAGGTTCAAGCAGCTTTATCTCTTCAAAACACCTCTGCTGCATATAGTTTCCAAGCCATGCACTGGTGTCCCGCTCCATATCTGCCCATGAGATGGTGGAAAGATCAAAAACATCGATCTCACCCACAGGCTGGTACTTTGCAACCACTTCAGACGGCGTCTTGAATTCCAGTCCGCTTGAGAGAACCTCGCCTGGAAGGTGTCTCAAGAACTCAAATATCCCAGTACTCTCCCACTGGTGCTCTCCAAAGGTCTCATAATCCATGAATATGTTGACCACATCACCCTCTGCCGATTTTGCCCAGTGAGCCCATTTATCTGCGGTGAGAGGATAACCGCTCCACCACTGTGAAGAGAAACGATATGCGATATCATCGCTCAACCTGTAGTTTCGAAGGAGTATAGGGAGATTGCTCCCTTTTGCAGTGTAGACGTAATTTGCCGAGCGGGCGCCGAGCACGTGCTCGATCCCCTCAGCAAGGATCGCTTTGTATCCGAGATCTGCTATGGTTGATGCGATCGAGTTGTTGTACAGGAGCTCTGTGTTCCTGAAAACCTTTGGTTTGTAGTGTAGCTCATCTCTCATGACGGCGTTGTGTTCATGTATCTGTTCCACAAATTCATCCTTTGACGGAAAGAGGCTTGCAAGGGAATGGTGATAGGTCTCATCGATGAACTCCACAGAACCAGAGTCTGCCATCTGGGAAAAAGTCTCGAGAAGGTCACGATCCCAGTCTCGGCACTGGTCGATGAAGGTGCCTGTGATCGAATAGCTCACTCTGAACTTGTCCCTGTGTTCATCGATCAACTCCAGGATCAATCGGTTGGTGGGCCTGTAGCACTTGGACGCAACTTTGCGAAATGTCTTTTCGTTGATGTGAGAATCGAAATATCGATCAATGCCCACGCGATCATCTGGCCAGAACCACCTGAGCCTGTGCGGTTGATGAACCTGGAAATAGAAGCAGACAGAGCGCAAAAAGCTACACCCTCCTCCGTGCGTAATCTGAAAGGATCGAGAAAGTGTTGACCGCATAATCGAATGGATATGGCTTCTCCTCACCCATCTCGAAAAGTATGTCTGCCTGCTGGAGGTAGCCGAAGATCTCATCACCACCTGCACCCATTATTTGAGAGAGCCGTCCAAGCTCGTGAAGGTAGAGATGTTGCATATGGTTTGAAAGGCAGTGTTTGAGGTTCAGTCTCGAAAGGTGGAGAGCACCATCATAAAAAACAGAATCAAACCTCGAGACGGCTTCACTCACAGTCAATAGCTCAATACCACGTAAACCAAGCTCGTGCAGCAGATCTTCAAGGAATTCGTGTGAAACACTTCCATAATCGAGGTACAGCGTCAGAACATTCCCCTCCATCTGTGCGATCCACTCGGCAAACTTGGAAGCAGTTAGCGGGTACTCACACCACAATGTGTCATGCGAGCGGAACTCAAGATCGCAAGAGAGCACTGGATGGCGGAAGAGTACTGGGAGGACGCCATCATCAAATGCAGAGCAATGATCTCCAAGCCCAAAAACACCCTCTGAGACAACAGTTGAGAAGCCAAGCTCTGACACAAGTCGTGCAACTATACTATTGTGTATAAGTTCGGTGTTGATGAAAGTGGTGCTCCTAACACCGATTAGATCAGAGAGAGCATCCCTGTGCATCCTCACCTGGCGTAAAAATTCACCCTTCTCTTCGAAGAGCGGGGAGAGTGAATTGTAGTAGGGCGATGATGCAAACTCGACAACACCTCTAAGTTTCTTGAAAGATCTTATCAGTTCTGGATTCCACATGGACTGGTCAAAGAGAGTGCCTGAAAGATTGAAGGTGCATGCAATCCCAGTATCATGAATCATCCTGTTTGAACGGATATATAACTCAGAAATCTCCTCAAAGACTGAGTGGTTGAAGCTCTGATCAAAGTAGAGATCAAGTGAAGCAGAATCACTCTCGTATCCTTCATGGGGCCAGAACCATCGAAGCCTGAACGGCTGATGCACCTGAAAACAGAGACAGACAGACCTCATAATCCCTTATACAGAGCCGTCAATCCACAAACGAGAGGAAGAAAAAACGCCGTGCCAAAACTTCCAGAATATGTTAGGATCATCAAAAATCTCTCACAAAGAAGCTCGATCATTCAAGATCTTTTTGAGGCACTCTTTAACATGGTGGACGATGTCAGGATGTCCCTTGAACAGATCTAACAGATTGAACTCCTCCCCAAGCTCAGTAATGATCATATCAGCCACAACACCGATAGCACCAACAAGCTCACCAGTATAGTCAAATAGAGGGACAGCAGAGACAGGCACACCTTTATAGAGACCACTCGTCGGAACAGTCTTCACATCACACCCAGACGACAGCACCTCCTCAAGAACAGGTCCTGTGAACTCGTAATCCACAACCTTCCCATTTATCACATGAACACCTTTTTTGTTGAGGCTGCGCACGGCAACAGGAAGACCTATCAAGCTGTAAACCGCCATTGCGACGGGCTCCAATTCCCTTGCAGAAGAGTCCTTCGAGATCTGCAGACTAACCATAAATAACACATCACACAACGTCAGGAATCCTCTCGTTAGTCGACTTTTCTAAACGCACAGTAAAGTTTATATCTTTCTGTAAGTGAACAAAAGACCGAAACGATCAGATTGCCCAAACAAAGAAGTATATGTCTATCCTAAAATAAACCTTTCGTGTACCGAGAAGTGTTGTCAAATTATTGGAAGTGTTGAAGGCGTTGATCCAGTTTCATCACTCTTAATTTTTAACAAAAATTTTATAAAAACATGAAGATGGTAATTATGTGATGGTTTCATCGGTTTCGCGAGGGTGTTCTGCGATTTGAGTTGTTTTGTGGGGGTGTTTTGTTGGTGGGCTCGCCGGGATTTGAACCCGGGTTTCAGGCTCCGGAGGCCAGTGTGCTGTCCAGACTATACTACGAGCCCTTTTGGGAGGGTTTCACAGTTTTATCTCTATTTTGTAAATTTTCTCTGGATTTTCTTTGTGTATTTTGTAGAATGGTTCTATACCGTGTCTTTTAATGAGTTTTTTTGTCCGTTTTGGAACGGTCTTTGGTCCGAGCACAGCGCCTGGCCGGTCTGGGTCATCGATGTAATCTGTCTCCATCATGAAGCGTGTGCTTATCTGGAGTGCTTCTTCGGTGTTGCTGCCCGATGCGATGATGCTCGGATAAATCCCTATTTCTGCGAATTCTTTTATCATCGGTGGTGCGTAGTGTTTTATTATGCGATTCGATGGTATCCCGGTCTTTTTTATCATTTCTTTGATATCTTGCAGTGTTTTTTCTGTGGTCTCTTCGGTGTGTAGCTGGAGCGGGCAGTCGAGTTCCTTTGCAAGTATCATTGCATGCTCCATTATCTGATTTGATCCAACCCAGACTTCTTCCGAGACCGGGTAGTGTGGCCTTCCCGATTTCAGTCCGATTGCAAGCCCTTCTTCAACGTATTTACCTGCAATCTCAAGCCCTTTTTTCATTGTCCCCACTGCATCTTCGAGTGTTCTCTGATTGGTGAACTGGGTTATCCCGGCTGGGTGAACGCCAAGCAAGACGAAGACACCGATTCCCGTCTCTCTCACTGCTTCGGCTATCGCAACTGTTTCGTCGAAGACTCTTCGATAGTCGTCTGGCTTATTGATGTTGATATTGATCGTCCATGGCGGTTTTGATACGAGTATTATATGGGTTCCGCCGTTTCGGGCAAAGTCTCGTGCCGCATTTAGAAATCGACCTCTTCGGTCCAGATGCATGTGGTCGTCGAGTATCGGGAGACTGTCCATAATAATAAAAAAAAATTGGCTATATTTTAGAGAAGTCTCAAGTTGTCGAGTTCTTCCATAATCCTGGTTACGGCATCTCCCGCATCTGATGGCTTTTTGCCACCTGTAACCACCAGCTTTCCGCTGCCAAAGAGTAGCATCACCACCTTTGGTTCTGCCAATCGATAGACGAGACCAGGAAACTGCTCTGGCTCGTATTCGATATTTTCAAGACCCAATCCCACAGCGATGGCATTGAGGTTTAAGACCGTGCCAATATCGGCAGATGCGACGATGTTCTGAACTGTCACCTCTGGCTCATCCAGTATATCCACGCCCGTCTTGCGTATACGGTCAAAGACCTGTTCAAGACCCTTGTGGACGTCAGCTATGCTCTTTGCACCCGTGCATACAATCTTGCCGCTCCCGAATATGAGTGCAGCGGTCTTCGGATCGGTGGTACGATAAACCACCCCTGGAAATCGCTCCTTATTATAATCAGCGTTCTCAAGAACCTTGATAACCTCTTGAAGGTCGAGTGTGGTGCCAACAGAACTCGATGCAACAACATTCTCAATCTTGATCGAATTCTTAGCTTCATCAAGTTTAGACATTATATCACAACCAACACTACGCTTATTTAAACCCTTATAAATGTTTTTAAAAAATGCATATTATAATTATGCGTAAAACTTTTCTTGTCCTATCGATAAATTTAAATCTCTTTCTTCTTTTGGGTGCACTGATAAATTTCTTCGTTGTTATTTCTTCTCTTCTTCAAGTAGTGTGAGTGAGCGTATCCATTCATCTCTTGGTTCACGGCTTGTTCCGACCACGAGGCGCCTCGCACTGTCTGTCTCTTCTATCATGCCTTTTGCTTCGATGCGTTCACCTATGAGTGCCTGTCCGACGTATGTGTGTGTGTAGGAGAGTACGTATTTGATCTCGTCGTGTTCTACTTCGTATATTGCAGGTGTATCAAAGGCGTAATCGGCGTTTATGACGACTGCTTCTATCTGCTTTCGTTCGATGTCAACCCCTCGCTGTAGGGGGGTTATTTTGTCCCAGTCTCTGGTGTAGAGCAAGTCAAAGTAGGTGCCTTTGACCATGCCGCGATTGCCTTTCCTGATCTCGTGTGAGAGGAATTCTTCAAATGAGATCGCTGGTTTCCGTTTGTCGTAGATGCGATGCCACATCTCATCGTCTATCTCATGGATCATCCCGTCGGTCTTCTTTGCCATTGCTATCACGTCCCTCGCCGTGAACCATGATCTTCCGTACACGATGAAATCGATGTCAGAAGATTCATTATTCAATCCTGGGAGGTATGAGCCTGTTACGCCCATCTTTTCAAGCGCTACGCCTCCCTTGGTGAGCACTTTCACGATTCCAGCCACTCTCTGATCCCTCTTCATGAGTTCAGGTATTCGTTCAACCGGGTTCAAGACTTCCCGCACCGCATCGAAGGGAACGACGTGAACATCAGCGAGCCACTCGGGCTTTTCTTCTCTCATGAACCTGTAAGCATCGTCAAAATCCAGTTTGCGATATCTAACTCCGTTTTTAACACGATCTCCAGCAGGATCTGGAACGTATCGGAGTATGGAGCGCACACCATCGGAGTGGGTGTAATCTGCCACCGCAAAGATCCAATCCTCATCTGTGACGATAAAGTCACGAATGCGTGTTCTGATCATCACTCGTTTATCGCTCTTGAACAACTTTGCTGTTTCGGTGTGCAAACTTAAATATCATGGAGGGGAAAGTATCTGGCCGTCATGGTGAGGATTGATCGGCCGAGGGGCACGAGGGATTTTCTCCCCGATGAGATGGGAGAACGACGGAGCATTGAATCTGTTTTTAGGGGTGTTGTAGAGCGATGGGGGTATGGTGAGGTCAAGACGCCTACGTTTGAAAACCTTGATCTATTCACGATCAAATCAGGCGAGGGAATCTCTGATGAGATCTACACTTTTATGGATAAAGGTGAGCGTCAAATGGCTCTTCGACCTGAGTTGACAGCGCCTGTGATGCGATTGTATGTTGAATCCTTCCAGGTGTCAGCAAAGCCGTGCAAGCTCTTCTACTTTGACAATTGTTTCAGATACGAGCGACCACAAAAGGGTCGTTTCAGGGAGTTCTGGCAGTTCGGCGTGGAACTGATCGGGAGCAGCCAACCAGAGGCAGACGCCGAAGTGATCACACTCGCAGTGGAGATGTTATCGAGTGTCGGTGTGAAAGGTGAGCTTCACATCGGAGATCTCAGCATAATCAGAAGCATAATCGAAGAACTGAGCCCTGCCCAGCAATCACGTATCATGCGACTCGTTGACAAAAAAGATGACGCAGGGCTCGAGTATTACCTTGGGGAGATAAATGCTCCAAGTGCTCTCTGTGAAAAACTCTTCTCACTGATCAGCCTCTCAGGCAGAGACACCCTCAAAGAAGCACTCAAGATCACAGGAGACCTGCCCGAGTTTGACCGATTCAGGAGAACGCTCGAACTCCTCGACGCACTCGACGTGGAATACACAGTGGATCTCGGAATTGCGCGAGGCCTTGACTACTATACAGGTATGGTCTTCGAAATATACAGCAACCAGCTTGGAGCGCAGAACCAGATCTGTGGCGGGGGAAGTTACAAACTCACTCACCTCTTCGGCGGTAAAGAGACGCCTTCAACAGGATTTGGAATCGGTTTTGACCGTGTAATGGAAATCTGCAAACCCCGCCGGCCGAAGACCCCGAGCCTCTACCTCGCAAGCTTCGATGACACTCGCACAGACGCAATGAAGATTGCAAAAAAACTTCGAAAACATATAAAAGTGGACATGGATATCATGAACCGAAGATTTAAAGACCAGTTAAAACATGCAAACTCGGTTGGCTCCGATTTTGTACTGATACTCGGAAAAAACGAACTTGAATCAGGAAAAATTGCATTTAAAAACATGGAAAGTGGAGAGCAAGAACTGCTCACAATAGATGAAGCCATCGAGCGTGTCCAATAACCACTGCAGGGTTTCAGGGTTTTGGGCGGGATCCAATGGAGTAAAGTGTCTGTTTCAGAGTTTGAGTTCTTTGTTTTCGATCAGGATGCGTAGGTCTTCGATACTCATCTTCCCAGTCTTCTGGTAGCGTTCTTTTGCTTCGATTCGTTTCTCTTCATTCTTTGTTGCTTCTCGCTTGAGTTGTGTATCTTTCAACTCTCCAAGCTCTGTACCAAGCGTCTCACGCATGCCTTTTATCGTTTTCTTCAGATTATCTATCCTGTCTCTGAGAGGATCTGTGATTTTGTAAGTTTCAATGAGTTTTTTGTGGTGTTCGTCCGATTCTGACCTAATGGCATCGATCTTCTTGTAGTTATCTACCAGTTTTTCGTGGTATCGTTGTGACTCGTCAGCCAATCTCTGTATTCTCTCATGGATCAGGTCAAGCTCTCTCTGCATCACCTTGATCTGGTTGTATCCTCTGCGCAGCTGGCGGTGTTTCTGATCTGCCTCTTTTGCAGCGTTTATTCGGCCACCAAGTTCTACAAGCTGGTTGAAGAGATCAATCTCATGTCCAAGTGGTATATCGGCGGATGTGAACGTTTCAAGCTCTTCGGCGTAGAGTGAAACAAGTCTCTCGTATTTCCCTTTTGATACCTCGTTCAACTTGTCCCTCTCGTTCTTTACCTTATCTATGGCGTCTCTCTCACCCCCCACCTCTTTTTGCAATACTTCTCTTCGTTGTTTTATTCGTGCTATATCATGGTTTATGCTGTCTCTGTGCATCTTGAGCATCGAGGCTTCTTCTCCAAGCGCTCTGACCTGACTGTTCAATCTGTCGCGCTCTTCTTTGAATTTCTTTGAGTTGGTTCGGTGGAGACTTAGATCTTTGAAAGCTTTGCTGAGCTCGCGCTCCTTTTGATCAAGCTCAGTTCGAAGTCTGTTCACTTTTTCTCGAAGAGAACGCTCTGAAACATCCTGACTCACAATAGATCACCCTTCCTCATTTTTCTGCTCATTCTCCCAGTGAGCAAGCGCCTCTTTGTGCCGATCGATTCTCCGTTCAAGCCATTGTTTTCTCTCTCCAATCCCTCTTATCTCTCGTCGGCTCTCACGTGTTGTTTCATCTGTTTTAACGCTTGACAGACTCTGAAGTTCCGTTTCCGAAGCTGTTATTCCGTCAAATTTTATTTCTATCAGATTTAGTGCCCGGCTGATCTTATCGTTTTCTGGCAGTTCTCTCAACTCTTTTTTTATCTCATCAAAAAACATCTCTACTCTTGTTTGATTTTTTGTTTTTTTAAGATTAACATACTTTTCTTCAAGTTTTCTCTCTATTTTTACAAGCTTTTCTTTTGTTTCACCAGTTTCTGCTTGGAGCAACGCCTCAAACATTCGTTTTTGGATCATTTCTGCTTGGTAGAGCAAGAGTTTCTTTTTTTCTTCCAGCACTTCTTTTCTCTCATGGCGAGCAGATCGCTCACGTTTTTCTCTCTCTATCTCTTCAACAAACTCGCCTTCGTGCCTTCCGATCTCATTGTGCTCCTGTGTATACCGATCCATCAAGTCATTGTGCTTTTTTAGCACAAGGTTCACAAGCTCTTTTTTACTCAGCATCTCTATCTGCAAGGACAACTCCCCTAATTATCTTATCCGTACCATCTGTGCGTGTGGTACGCCGTCAATAGTTATTATCTTTTTCGGATCAATGAAACCAGATGCTATCGCGCAGCGTATCGAGCGTCCACCCACAATATTTGCAACATTGGCATCAGCGAGCGCCGACGCTATCGTATCGCTCGTGGCAGGCTCGCCTCCATAAAAATCCCGATGCACCTCTATTTGAAGATTGTTCTCGCGAAAGCACCGTCCAATGAGATCCCTATCGCAGACAGCTACTATGAGAATCTGGTCCGAATAGTGTTTCTTCAGGTACATCTTCGCTCGCTCCTATGTTAGCTGCACATATCCATGTCTTGGCTCATAGATCTCGCCTGAATTCTTAAGCCGTGTTAACATGTCTTCAATCTTCTCTTTATTAATACCTTTCTCCACCCCAAGAGCCACTACTTCTTCACGCGGTGCTAGTCCATCATTCTTCCCCGCGAGTTCTTTGATTATGCTTATGATTACATGTATTTTGTCTCGCTGGCTCTTGCTCGTTCCAACCGAGATGATATCTGCATCGAGCATGCCGGTCTCAGGATCCTTCATCACCTGCTCAAGACTCATCGTCACAATCCGTATTACACGATCAACGTCATCGGTCGTTATACTATTACTCAAGCGTATCCGCGCGCTCGCCTCTGCAAGCCTCACAAGTGCCTCGAGCTGGCGTGCAGTGACAGGCACAGGCGAATCAGGATCTTCACCCTGCCTCCGAAGCCCGATGTAGAAATCTATCAACTTCGCCCGCGCCTCATCACCCAGCAACGGGTAGATGTTCCGCTTGGCATAAGCAATGTACTTTCGCAACAACTCTGGCTCAATCTCAGGTGTTATTACGTTCATCACACCCTCCACATCCTCCCGCGTAATCCCAGACTCTATGACATGCCTCCGCTGCATCTCCAGCTCACCAGCATAATGCGCCCTCAAGATATGCTCTGAGATCTGCAAGTCCCGTTCTATACTCGGCTGATCTGTAAGGATAAAGATCAGGTCGAAACGTGAGAGAAGCGCTGGCGGCATGTTGATCTGCTTTGCAATATCATCATAACGATCAAAACGTCCATATTTTGGGTTTGCAGCACCAAGAAGCGAACAACGGGATTGAAGCGTTGCCATTATCCCTGCCTTTGCAATACTTATCGTCTGCTGCTCCATCGCCTCATGAATCGCTGAACGATCCTCACTCCGCATCTTATCCATCTCATCAATACCAGCCATCCCCTTATCGGCAAGCACCAGAGCACCCGCCTCAAGCGTCCACCGCCCATCCCCGAACTCGTCCTTCACCGCAGTCGCAGTAAGCCCCGCAGACGTAGAACTCCTCCCACTCGTATAAATCCCACGCGGAGCCAGCTTGATCGTGTAACGCAATAACTGAGACTTTGCAATCCCGGGATCGCCTATCAAGAGCATGTGGATATCGCCCCTGATTCGAGACCCGTCAGGAAGCTCCTTTGCCACACCACTCATAAGCTGGAGCGATATCGCATCCTTCACTTCATCATACCCATAGATACTCGGAGCTATGCTCTGCACCATCCTCTCATAAATCTCAGGATCAGAACCAAGCTCTCTTATCGACTTGATATCCTCGGACGTAAGTTCAATGTCCTCAAACTCCTTATCCTCCATCTCAACAGAAACACAATCCAATACCAGATCAAAGAACGTGCTCTTCGTATTATAAGTCGTGCGCTGATACGAACGAAGAACCCCAGTCAAGACCACACGATCCCCTGGCGCAACCATCCCAGTGATATCGTCGCTCACGAGAACATCGAGCGTCTGCGGCTGCTCACCACCCCGAAGATTCTCAGGAGACTCCTGCACACGAATCTTCTGAGCATCAACAAACGTGGACTTCTCCATTGAAAGCTGGAAAGGACCCTTTTTACGCGAACAATCAGGATCATCACACTCAGACGGCTCAACAAACTTCTCACCCTGTAACACAACCGTCTCATGCTCATACTTACAATGGAAGACCGCACGAACAATTTTGGGACGCACCTCGGTAGCCTTACGAATCAAACCCTCAACAGCGATCAACGTCCCGATGTGATCACTCCGAATATCACGTATAGCAACACGCATCGGAAGCTCCACAACCCGTACATGAGCATTCAGCAAACGAGCCCCCTTCCGCTCACCAATATCAACGAGCGCACTCTCAGCAACCCGCAGGACGGAATCAGGCACCATCAACAACTCATCTGCCAGATCAGGATCAAACCGCTCCACATCATAAAAAGAAACCTGAAGACTTCTGAGATCGGGATACTCACCAACAAGTTTGATAATATTAGGCTTATAGTAAAGATTAAAAAATTCAACCCACTTCGGAACAGACGAAAAGACAGGCATAGAGAGACCACACACAACCATTTAATATTACTAAGTCGCGAGAGAAGCGTCACTCCTTTAAGCACAAAAAAAGAAGCTGCCCTTCGCAGGTTTCACGTTTAGAGACTTCCAAAGCTCACAAGCACGAAGGTGCAAAGCAAAAAAATATGAAGGGTAAAAACCATAGTAAAAACCCTATTCCACAACTCTCTCCTAAATAAGATCACAGTTACCTACAATCCGATCACTCGGCACAGTATGTGTGCTTTACACACCAATCTCTTTTTTAACGTCTTCCTTCACATCTTCCCATCTTGCCACTGGACTGAAGTTGATGACTGCCAGATCTGTGTATGGTCCTGTCATCTCTATTAACGCTTTAACATCAGGCACATCGGCAATCACGACCATTTTATGCTGACCAATCACCAGCAGCCGCTCATGCACCGCCACCCCTTCTGGAAATTCCCAATCCATCCGTCTTTTCATTATTTCGTCTCTGTTCTCTGGAGGGTACGTTACCTCTAATAGATAGAGCATTGCTTATCACCTCATTGTTCTAATTAGTCCCTTACTCGATAAAGCTTTTGGTGTAACAGTCACTCCGAACGCCCTTATCCAGCCAAGTCAGATTACAATCAAATTCATGAATATATCTGTCCGAATCGTTTGATTTGGTTTATTGTACTACTACTGTCTTGAGGTCGTTCAGGAAGCTGTCGAGTGTTTCTTCTGTTAGGTGTGGCATCATTATTAAGCGCAGTCCAGGGGGTTTTCGGGTGATGGAGGTCATCCAGCCTTTCTGGCGTAGCTTTTCACGAGTCTGGCTTACCTCTGGTATGTCGAGTACGACCACGTTTGTAACAGGCTCTATTATGGGTTGTATGCCTATTTCTCCTGTTTTTTCAACGAGGTGTCTTGTTAATCCCATACAGTTGTTCACGATTTTCTTGTAGCCTTTCATTCCAAGGTGTGTCATGACGGCGTATGCTGCTGCTACTGATGCGCCGCTTCTGGTGCCTGAGAGGCTGTGCTGTGTTCTTCGGGTCAGGTAAGGCGTCTCTGTCTGGAGGTGGTGTAGGTGGTGGTCTTCTCGGAATAGGAGTCCGCCTGCTGGTATGGTGCTGAGCCCCATTTTGTGTGGGTCTGATGTGATAGAGGTAACTCCGCGCAAGGCGAAGTCAAAGTCGTATTTTTTGTCGAGGAAGGGTATGACGAATCCACCAAATGCTGCGTCCACGTGAAGGAAGAGGTTGTGTTCTTCTGCCAGATCTGACATCGCTCTTATCGGGTCGATCTGCCCGAATTCTGTCGTCCCTGCTATGCCTACAAGTGCAACGGTGTTATTATCTATCAGCCTTTCAACCGATCCGATATCGGCTCGCATCAGATCGTCCAGTTCTGCTTTTCTAACCTCTAATTGTAGGAGGTCTGAAATCTTGTCAAACGAGAAGTGTGCCGATGCCGAGACGATGATGTTTGGATCTTTTGTGTTGATAGAGTTTCTGGCAGCTCGAATTGCCTGGATGTTGGATTCTGTTCCCCCAGTTGTGATATAACCAGTGGCGTGGGGGTTGTGCAGCATCTCTCCTATCAGTCGCACCGCTTTCTCTTCGATCTCTGCTGTGCCTGCAAATAGCCCAGGGTCCCCGAGGTTGGCTGATATGAACTGGTGATGGGCTTTCATAGCTATAGGGTGTGGATACGTGCACATTGAGCTCAGCACCCGTTTGTAGGGCGTGTCTCTCGCATAAAGTTCGTTTAAGTGGTTTAAAACTTCCTCTTCTTCCATTCCTGTTTCTTCCATCCTAACAGCCTCTTAACCACCATTTTGTTATTCCTACCTATTAATGCTTCTGTAGAAATCCGAGTAGCCTGCGCGTCAACGGCATGAGCCGCGCATCCCACAAGTTGGGATTCCAATTAATGTTTTGCTTTCCAGTAAAGATATTTTTCAGACTATGATAATTATGGCAGCTGACAGAACTCAGTCCGTTTTTGGACAGAGAGTTTTTATTCGGATGATCTCTTCGCGTCTCTTTTTATGCTGTTTCGGTTTGTCTTCCTTCTTTTGGTTTGATTGTGAGTTTGAGGAGTATTGGCGATATGATGATCGAAGCTGTGACCATGAGGACGATTGCTGAAAATGTTTCGTCTCCTACCAGTCCAAGGGTTTTTCCGACTGATATGACCACGAGTTCAACTCCTGCTCTTGGCATCATTCCTATGCCGAATATCAGGCTGTCGTGGTTGTTGAAGCCTATGAGTTTTGATCCAGCGAATCCTCCAATCAGCTTCCCGGTGAGTCCCATCACTATCACGAGTATAGCGAATATTCCGGCGGTATGTGCCACGCCGATGTTCGTAGATAGTCCGATGTATGCAAAGAAGATCGGCACGAGTAGTCCGTATGAGAGTCCGCTTATCTTTCGCTCTACGTCTTTGATCTTTGCAAATGGGATGTTTGAGAGCAGCACTCCACCGATGAAAGCTCCGATCACGGAATGAAGGCCAAATAGTTCTGAGAGATACGCTGAGAGGAGCGCAATCATCACTACAGACGCAAAGATCGCCTCTTTGACATGCATCCGCTGGATGTAGGTGAACAGTTTTGGATATACTTTGAAGCCAAGGATGCCCATGAGGATTATGAACATAACCAGTTTGGCTGCTATGGTTATAAGCTGTGCGGCTGATGGTAGTTGTTCATAGGTTGCAGTGGTAACCACTATTGCCAGTAGAAATACCCCTATGATATCGTCCAGTATTGCAGATGCGAGCATAACCGACCCGGGTTTGCTCGTGAGATACTCAAAATCGATGAGTGTCTTGACCACAACTCCGATACTTGTAGGACTGAATGCAACACCCATGAAGATGCTCTCTAATAATCCAAAGCTGAATAACTCGCCCAAGATAAACCCAAATGAAAATGCAACGAACATCTGCACAATTGTAGGTATTAGTGCCTTCTTTGATGCCGTCTTCAACTCATCGAAGTGCACTTCCTGGTAACCCGCTGTGAACAAAAGAAAGATGGCGCCAAGTTCAGCGAAGAACTTGATCACCTCAGTATCAGGGCTGATCAAAAGTATGCCAAGAACAATACCTGCAGATATTTCCCCAAGAATACTCGGAAGACCTATTCGCTCCAGTATTTCACCAAAGACCTTTGCAAAAAACAGGATCAAAAAAAGTTGGAGAAGTATTTCCATCAAACAGGACCACACCTCTCATAAACTTCGTTTATTATATCAAGTTTGGAAATAATTCCTGCCAGCTTTCCATCTTCGACCACGCAGATTTCATCATCAACACCGCTGCATCCCAGAGGCTTGCATCAGGGGATATGGTTGCAGGGTGTGATGTCATGGCCTCTTTTGCAGTTTTACCCAGTACCTGCGCAGCAGTCAGATGAGCATACTTGCACAACGGAATTTGATGGAACATGAGAATCTCAAGAATGATATCCTGATCGATGACACCCAACAGTTCACTATCATCTGTGACAACAGGATATCTGTGAAAGCGGTGCTCTCCAAGCAAGGTAAGCATCTCTTCAATAGAATCGTTTTCATTCACAGAAACAACGCTTTTTGAAATGATGTTTCTTATAAAATCTGACGAATCAGTTATCATAATAAAAACCCACACCAGTATTCTGTCGGTCTTCTATATAAAAACTATGGGGTTGCATAAGGGTGATGAGTTGCGTTTAATTACATAAGAGGATTTTGACTAATAAGGCTTTTTACTGATTGTTGTCGCTGACAAGGTCGAATGTAGGGATGTTTTTCAAAATTCTCAATAGTTTGATCGCTTCATAGCGCATGATTGGTGAGAGCAAGATTTATAAATCGTGAGCCTTATTAAAGTACTGGTGTGGAAAAAATGAATGTTGATATTGAAACAAATCTGGCAAATAGACCAAAACTTCAGGATTTTAAAAATTATAACCGCAGTGAAGCCATATTGAAAAGACTTTATAGTATGCTTTATGAACATGGACCTGGGTATGGAACTTTTCTGAGTTTGCCATTTGACCAGCTAATAGAGCATGGAACTGGACATCTGTTTAAGTGGAGGAGAGAAAACCCAACCCCTGAAGAGATTGAACTGACAGGGCGGGGCTGCGCAGATCCCAGAGCAGTTGCTGAGCTGGCTAATGCAGGTGGCTATTCTGCATATGTACTGCATCCCGGTGTTGCAGCTTATGCTAGTAATTTTGTAAGACCAGATTTACCATTGATTTACAAGATCGATGGAAGGCTTAACCAGCCAGATACTGCCTCTATACAGTCTATTATTGGAAATATAAAAGATGCTGTGAATCTGGGTGCATCAGCTATAGGAACGTCTCTTTATCCGGGATCTGACATGATTAGAGAAGATATGGAACGAGTTGCCACGGTTGTACGCGAAGCTCATGCAAACGGATTTCCAGCAGTTGTCTGGGCTTATGCTAGAGGGGAGGGAGTTGATGATATAAAAGATACATTATATTGGACAAGCACAGCATGCAGTCTTGCAGCTTCAATGGGTGCAGATATAATTAAAACAAAATACCCTGCTCCAGTAACCGATAAAAACAGGGATGAATATTTTTCATACATACAAAGTCAGGAAAAAAAGGTCAAGGGCATAGAAAAATATTTAGAGTTTGAGCCTGAAAAAGGTGAACAATTATCACACGAACAACTTGTTGAAAGGATAACATATCTTACAGATGCTGCACCCGAATCTTTCATGGTGGTCTCTGGTGGGCCCAAGATTAAAGGGAATGCTCAGGAAGAATTAGTAGAGCAAACAAAAATTGTAATGGAGGGTGGCGCTGAAGGAAGAATAATAGGGAGGAACTTCTGGGGAGTTTCCATGGAAGAAGCGTTAGACCTAACCTCTGCAGTTAAAGAAGCTATGAAAGATAAGAAATACCGAAGAGCATTTTCAAGAGGCACGTTCACCTTCAGATAAAATGATTGTAAGAATTTTGATTAACGCCACGTTTTCTCATCAGTCGTGACGATAACAGATGTCATTCGAATCAGATAGAGATATTTAGTGGTATTCTCTTGCTAACCACCCACTTTTCTGAAATATAAAAGTTTCTATTTTCGTTTTAAGTATTATAATCACTCTTCACCATTCCCGCGTAAGCCAAAGCTACGACTTGAAGCAGGTTTTTCAAAAGGCTCATAAGTATTAGCATTTTATCTATGAAAGATGAGCTTACCATGTTCAAATACATCGTACGCTGCACGCTTCACATAATCGTTTACAATGAACCATGCCAGTGCATAGATCCAGACAAACAGTGCTAGCTTCCAGCCGATCGGTGGTAGAAGTATTCCATACACAACAATTAATGTGGCAATTATTTGGGTTGAGATAACAGCTAATAACAGAATTTTGGCAGGTTTGATGGACCAGAAAGGTCCTCTTGTTCGTGCTGCAAAAAGGGTCAGGTGTCCTGCTACTGAGAGCTTCAGGTAAATAAACGACTGAATAGATTCAAGGTTCAGGTGTAACATTTCTTCTCCTATATAGAAAATTCCAAATGAAGATATGACACCTGCTATGCCCAGAATGGTTGCTATTCCAAGCACTACTCGCATATTCCACTTCTCAGGCTTATCCGAATATTTGACATTATCGTATGCAATACTCATAATCGGCAGGTCGTTTAGCAGTGCTAAAAGAACGATCATAAGTGCCGTGATAGGATAGAAATTGAATATTAGAATAGCGAGTGTCATGAAGAGTAATACCCGAATCGTTTCGGCAATGCGATAGATGGCATAACTATTCATTCGCTGGAAGATCTTACGGCTTTCTTTGATGGCATCGATGATGACCGATAATCCTGGCAGTGTCAAAACGATGTCTGCTGCTGAGCGTGCAGCGTCTGTGGCACTTTCAACTGCAATTCCCACATCTGCCTTCTTAAGGGCTGGTGCATCGTTCACTCCGTCCCCGGTCATACCAACAATGTGCCCTGTTGCCTGAAGAGACTCTACGATACTGTATTTGTGCTCTGGATAAACCTCAGCAAAACCATCTGCCTCCTCCACAAGTCTCTGCAATTCTGAATCTTTCTTATCGACAACACTTGAAAATGGCAGGATATTCGTACCGAGATTGATCAGTCTGGCACTCTCTTTTGCAATGGCAATATGGTCTCCAGTGACCATCTTCACCTGAATACCCATTTCTTGAGCAGTTTTAATGGTTTCTGCAGAATCATCACGCGGTGGGTCGTACAGTGGGATTATTCCTACAAACACCCAATTGCCATCTCTATTCGTTCGTGCCACACCCAACGCACGGTAGCCTTTTTCTGCAAATTCAAGGACTCTCTGATTGACGATATCTGCTATCTCCTCTGCATCCGTCACAAGTGATAGAATTGCCTGGGGGGCCCCTTTCGAGACTTTAAAGATTCGTCTTTCAACGTCACGGATGCTTGCTTCTGTGCGCTTATGCACAGGATCAAACGGTGTAAATGATACTACACTGTTTGCATCAATTTTTGTTTGCAGAGCTTTTGCACTACGTAAAATCGCGATATCTATCGGGTCTTGATTCTCTTCGCGAGATGCGAGTGCACCCAGAAGAATCACCTCTTCTTTGCCGTATCCAGCAAAGGTAACAGGCTCGGAAAGTGTCAACTTGTTCTGAGTCAGTGTCCCGGTTTTGTCCGAACACAAGATATCCATCCCTGCCATCTCTTCAATAGCAGCCAGCTTGCTGACTATCACCTTTTTCTTCACAAGTGCAGCAGCTCCAACCGCCATTGTGACCGATAGTACTGCAGGCAGTGCAACCGGAATAGCAGCCACCGTTAAAACTAACGCAAACTGCAGCGTTTCAACGAGACTCTCATGGCGGAACATTGCAACCATGAAGATGAAAACAACAAGAAATGCAGCTAAAAAAATCAGATAGTCCCCTATTTTGATTATCGCTTTCTGGAAATGGCTCTCTGTCTTCGCTACCTCCACCAACTTTGCTGTATTGCCAAAGTATGTGTTCATCCCAGTGCCATACACCACAGCGGTCATTTCACCCTGTTTGACGATCGAACCAGCATAAGCCACATCTGCCATGTGTTTTTCCACTGGCAATGACTCGCCAGTCAGGGCAGACTCGTCCACATGCATATACTCTCCACCCACAAGTTTTATGTCGGCAGGCACAATATCGCCCAGACGCACTCTGACAATGTCGCCGGGAACAAGTTCTCTCGATGGAATAACCTGCCACTTCCCGTCTCTGAGAACCTTAGCATTCAATGATAATCTCTTTTTGAGAAGTTCAATTGCATTCTCAGCCTTGTGTTCATGCCAAAAGCCAACAGCAGCATTCACCAGTAGAAGAACCAGGATAATCCCGAAATCTGCCCAGTGCTGAATTGCAGCAGAGATAACAGCCGCGATTTCAATCATCCACGGAATGGGTCCCCAGAAGTAGCCAAAGAGTTTTACAAGAGGATTCGCCCTCTTTTCGGTGATTTCGTTGTATCCATACTCTTCAAGCCTCTTTGCTACTTCTTCAAGTGTTAGACCCTCCACAGTAGCTGATAACCTATCTAACGCAGCAGGTACAGAAAGCTCTTTTATATCATCAGCACTCCTCTTTTTCTTCATCTTTTGTTCACAACCATCCTTTTCGGTTGAAGTATATCAGCATACATATTGATATAATCGCCATTACACTTAAAACAAAGACATACCCGTATGGTGAATAGAGTTCTGGCATGTTTAAGGGTTTATCTGTTCCACCGCCCTGGAAATTCATGCCGTATATTCCAGTAACGAAGGTGAGAGGTATAAATATGGTTGCGATGATTGTCAGAACTTTCATTATTTCATTCATTTTATTAGCTAATGATGAATGATAAACCTCAAGTGCTTCACCAGCGTTTGCTCGTATATTCTCCATTGAATCCAGCAGAGAAACTGTGTGGTCATAAACATCCCTAAAGTAAATTCTGGTTTCAGGTTTAATGAGCAGCGTATCACTCCTATTTAACTTGTCCACCACATCCCGCTGCCCTCTGATGATGCTGTGAATAGGTCTAATTTGCCGTATAAGTAGCCTAATCTTCTTTATACTTCGTCCAGTTGGACTTTCGAGAACCTCTTCATCAATTTCATCTATCTTATCCTCAAAATCTTCTATAACCGTGATGTAATCATCAACAACACCGTCCAAAACCCTATAAAGCAAAAAATCTTCTCTTCCCTTCAGTATTAACGGCTTTTTTCTCAGAATTTTCTCTTTTATATCTTCTATAGAGCTCAATCGATTCTCATGAACTGTTACCAGAACAAATTTGCTGACAAAAATGCTTAACTGCCCGGTCGAAATGTCCCCCTCCATAGCATGTATCGTCTTCGCAATGATGAATAGATACTCATCATAATCATCCATTTTGGGCCTTTCCTCTATCTGCACACTATCTTCAATTGCTAAAGGATGGAATCCAAAGAGGCTTTTAAGAGAAGAGAGTTCTTCGATTGTCGGTTCAGTAATATCTATCCATAGCACAAAATTTTCTTCTTGCAATACAGATATCTCTTCAAGTGATTTTAACTCATATATCTGTTGCACCGCAGCTGAGTATTTAACCGCTGTAATATTCATTTTCTATCACCAACGTTCTTTTCTTTTCTCTCCTTCACGATAAGGAACCGGGATATACTTAACACCCATACGACTTGCTCTCTCCAACGCCTCACCAAAAATCCTTGCAAAAAACAGAACCAAAAGCAGCTGGAAAAGCATTTTCATCAAACAGGACCACGCCTCTCATAAACTTCATTTATTATATCAAGTTTGGAAATAATTCCTGCCAGCTTTCCATCTTCGACCACGCAGATACGGTTGAGATGATGCTTGAGCATCAAATCCGCCGCATCAAAGAGACTTGCATCAGGAGAAATGGTCACAGGATGCGGTATCATAACATCTCTCGCAGTCTTACCCAATGTTCTAACCGCCATCAAATGCGTGTACTTCAAGCGCGGTATTCGATCCGACATGAGAATCTCAAGAATGATATCCTGATCAATGACACCAACGAGCTCTCCACGATCTGAAACGACAGGATACGTATGAAAATGATATCTCCTAAAGAGCAAAAGCATCGCATCAATGGAATCGTTCTCACTAA
>Ga0180301_10000888_pt1 | contig 23551 bp, 26 predicted proteins | sample GuaBasSediGuay16_FD_121797 | JGI IMG/M metagenome (GOLD analysis project Ga0180301, IMG submission 121797) | Subseafloor sediment microbial communities from Guaymas Basin, Gulf of California, Mexico - Guay16, Core 4569-2, 12-15 cm | ecosystem: Environmental > Aquatic > Marine > Hydrothermal...
ATTTAAACCTCTCAAGTGATGCTGAAACATATATAGAGAAAACAGATTTAGCTGATGACGACTATATTGCTGGTTGGATTTCAGCTGTCGGCGAAGAACCAGCAAAACTACTTAAAGGCGTCTATGACTGGTATATCACAATGGAGAAAATGACAGGAACAAAGACTTTAAGAATATATTGGAAGTTAATAGAAAGAAAGTCAGATGATACTGAAGTAGAAATTGCCACCAGTTCCTTATCAAATGAGATAGATGGAAGAGCAAATTATATTGTTCCACTCCAGTTAGATGATGACTATATCCCCGACACAGGGAGTAGGATTGTAGGAAAGTTATATGCTGATGTCTCTGGAAGCGGTAATGCCCCAACGGTAAGAATATATTATCAGGGAGATACTTCCTCACGCTGGGAAATACCTGCTAATAGCGAGATTTTTCAAAATATCTTTGTCCCTTATACAGGAGCTAAAAAAGATGTTAATTTAGGTTCAAAAAATTTAACTACTACAGGGATTGTAAAAGATTATACTACCAGAGAGATAATTTTTAATCTTGTAGCTAAAGCCGCAGAACGGGCTTGGGTAAGAATTCCCTTTGATTGTGAAATAACTGGCTGGACAAAAACTATATCAGCAGGAGATTATTTATTGGCTAATGTTGATAATGCTACTGATTTAGAAAAAATAATTTTAATACTAAAAGCAAGGAGGACATAATGGATTACGGAAAAATTATTCGTCAAAAACTAATTAAAGAAGAGATTGATTTAAATCAGTATTACAGAGAAATCAAGGGGATAAGGAAAAGGATTAAAGAGCTTAATTCTTTATCTACTGAACAAAAGGCTAAAGAGTGGGAACGATTGGTGATTACTCCGTTAAAAGAAGAATTGAAGGAAAAAGAAGAAGAGTTTAATAATCTCTTAAAGGAAAAAGATGGCGATAACATTCAATGATTGGGTTAATCTGAATTTTATTTATTATTACAATGGAAGCAGTTATTCCTCTAATTATGCTTCCTCTACTGCCTTTGATTATTTTTCTGATGGTGCTTCAGTTGGTTCAGCATTATATTTTGGAATGAGGTTTGATGAAAACCCTCCTAAAAGTGAAAAGTTTAGAAATCTTAAATTCTATGTAGGCACAACTGCTTCTTATACAGATGCTATTTTTGAGTGGCAGTATTGGGACGGGTCAAGCTGGGTGCCAATAGCAGTGACGGATAATACTAATGACTTTCAAAACAGCGGTGAGAATACGGTTGTTTTCACTCCTCCTAATGATTGGAGGGAGAAAACTATAAATGGTCAAAAAGCACACTGGTTAAGAAAAATCTTTCTTTCAGGAACAATAACTGAAGGAGGGGCTCAATCAACTCAAGTTGTTAAAGCTGGAAGCAATACTATTCAGGCTACTGGAACGGTAGATATGGACGATATTTACAATGCTGATGTTTCTGGAAGCTGGGGAGTTGTAGAGAAGATTGGGGATAATTCATACTATGTAAGTGGAGCTGATATTTTATTTGGAGATGGTGGAACTACCTCAACTACCGTAGATTTATCAGACAACCATATTTATGTAGAGAATAACTGGCGTTTTTGGATGTATAAACGGATAAATCTAACCCTTAATCATACAGCAATAAGAATGAGGGTTGATCACGGCGATTGTTGGGGATGGACATATAGTGGGGTGTTTGACGCAAGAAAAATGCAGTGGTATATAGACGGAGGTTCAGCTACTGATAGTATGATTGATTTCTATGTGGGTTATGCCTGTTCTTTTCAGATACGCTCAAATATCACTTGGGACAAATGCTTGTTTATAGATAGAGGCACTGGAGGTGGAACAAGTGGCTATATTATTGACGACCACTATGGAACACCAACCTATAACGATTGTATCTTTCATTTAGGCGGTAATCTTGATATTGCCTCATCTCTTTCTAATAACAGGTGTAAATTTAAAGTGAAAACTTTACGGGGGTTTGTAGCTGACCCGACATTTAATAAACCAGAGTTTTTAGAAATAACTTATCTAAAGTCTTATTACAGCAATATCACTATTAACAATCCTGTATTTGTTGATGACACCTATACGGTTGTTGCTCACCCTAATGACAGGTGGATAAAGATATACTATGACTTGAACATTCATGTTCAAAACAATAATGGCGGGGATGTAGCTGGGGCTTCTGTAGTAATAAAAGACAAAGACGGAAATGAAGTATTTTCAGGAACAACAGATAGCAATGGAAATGTCAGCACTACTCTTTTGGTTAAATATACTCCAGGAGATACAGATACCGAGGTTGATTATAACCCGTTTGATTTTATTGTCACTAAAGACGGCTACTATGATTTGAATGCTTTAGATGTCAATATCAAAAAAGAATTCACTTCTGATGCCCCATTTATATTAGTCTCAAAATCAGAAGAGGCTGGTGGAAGTTCTGCTTATGTTGTTTAAACACTTGACAGATGATTGGTTTTGTTGTGTATTATTATCAGTAATTAAAACTATGGCTAACGGAGCAACACTAAAGGAGAGAATGGCAAGAGTTGAGCAAAAACTGGAAGATTTGACCAAGAAAGTAGAGGACGGCTTTTCCAGCATTCAAGCCCAATTGAGCGGTTTAGACAAAAAGTATGCTCCAAAGTGGGTTGAGTGGTTTGCCAAAGGAATTATCTATCTTGGTGCTGGAGGAGTAGTTAGCCTTTTCTTCTTTTTGGTCAAATACCTTATGGAAAGATGAGATATTTAATAGTCCATCATTCTGTTACAGGTCATAATGTTTCCCTTTCTACTATAAAAAGTTGGGGATACAATAAAGTAATCCGCTGGAGCGGGGAAGTTGTAAATGCTAAAGGAGATGCTCATACTTATGGTCATAACTATGATGGGCTGGGAGTTTGCTTAATTGGTAATTTTGAAAAAGAGAAACCCAATCAAGCACAAATAGATAGCCTAATAAGAGTTTTAAAGGAGTGGAAAAGAAAATATCCAAAGGCAAGAATAGTTGGTCATAAGGACTTGAGAAACAACCCTCCAGGACATAACTTCACCCTTTGTCCTGGCAAGTATCTCTATGCTATGCTTCCAGAAATAAGAAACAAGGTAGAAACTAACCAAAATATGGACGAAAAAGAAATCATTCGCAAGTATGAAACAGACCCAAAAACTTTAAGGTTCAGAGACAATGCTAACAAAGACATTTTTATTTTCCGTTTAGCAGACAATCAGGACTTATCAGCTAAAACTTTGGACTATTACACCATCAATCCAGACATTTTAGTTAGCGAGGTTAAAGCAATGAAGAAAGCTATCACTAATTTTAAAGTAGAATTGAGAGAAACTAACGAGCTATTAAAGAAAAGAGAGGGTGAATACAAAACACTCAAGCGAGAATACGATAAATTAGTGGTAAGATACCAGACCCTTGAAAAAAAGCTCTCTGAAGCCGAAATAAACGCTAAAAATATGCCTCAATTGACAAGAAAAGAAAAATTGCTAAAAACACTTACAAACCTGTGGAAAAAGGCAGTTTATTACTTCAACAAGCTGATGAAGTTATTGTCCTATTAACAGCTTCCCGTCTTTTACTTCTGACCTTTTATGGACTAAAACTCCTTTTCCGCAGTATCTACAAGAATACGGGTAAAGACCCGTGTCTTTTTCTTTTTTTCCAGCAGGGACAAAATAATGATTACAAGTAGCTGTGTTTCTTTCCAGCGTTGGTTTCACAACTATATACCTGTTTCCGTCATTGTCTATCCCGCTTTCAACAACATTCTTCTTGTTTTTGAATAGTTTTTCCATCATAGCTTGGTTATTGGTTTAATTTTCTTACTGCTTGGCTTTTTAACAGACCTTTTGTATTTAGCCAAGAATGATGATAACTCTTTTTCTGGTGTAGTGGCAACAGCAGGAACAGAAACGCCTTTATATTTTACAGAAATGCGTGGATGTTTAACTACTCGTGGGCGTATTTCTTTCTTCTTTCCTTTTTTCTCAAGGCGTTTTATCAGCTGTGTGTATTTATCAGCAATTGTAGCCAATATCCTTTCCTGTTTCATTCTGATTTCTGTTTTCTCTTCTTCTGTAAGAGTTGGGTCTTTAAGCAGTTCTTGGTAGAGGGCATATAGTCTTTCTCCTGTATCTCTAACGACATTAAAATTATTAGTATTCTTTGCTACCACAAACAAATCTTTAGCCAAGCTCCACTGCTTGTTTAAGTATTTCAATGCCTCTTCTGGGGTTTGAGCCCTCATCAACCCTACTTGTATATCTGAATAATACTTCTTCCACAGCTGAACATAGCTGTCTTTATCATCAGCTTTCTTATAGCGGTAAAGCAAGATATCTTCCTCCTTAATTGGCAGTGTATCTGGTTCTCTGGCTAAACCGAACTCTTTATTAACTTGGGAGATTGCCTTGCCATAAAGCTTGTCAATCCACTTCATCTGCTGTTCTGGAGTTAGCTTGCTAAAGTTGGGGTCATTTATCTTCGCTTCTACCAGTTGTTTTATCAGCTCTTTCTTACGCTCTTCATAGCGTTTCTGAATATCTTTAGGCAAGGTTTCAACCAATCCTTTTCCTTCCTCTTTGCGTAATCTCTCAATGGTCTCATACAGCTCATCTGTTTTCACTCCGCCCTTCTTTCTCATTAGGTCATAAAACAGCGTAAATTTTTTGCCAAATGGTCTCTTTATCTCCTCGTAGTAGTGCTTGGCTTCTTTGGTAGCTGTTGGACCAAAAGCCACAGCTTTAAACTTCTCCCAAGTAGTAGTTGGGGCAGGATACATCAGACCTCGTTCTTTCCGTTTTTCTATATCCTCTACAAGAGAGCCTGGATACTTGCCCCCATATTTCAAAACATCTATTCCCTGTAATGTTTTCTGAATTTGTCTTCCCATTGGAATAAATCCAGCAACATCTCCTGAAAGAGCTTCTCTAATCGCACCAAAGACAGGAGCGGTTTCATAAATACCTGCTCCAGACTTACCGAAGAACTCTCGTCTGGGAGCAAGCTTAATTGGTCCAAGTCTGCCACCATATTCTGGATACAAACCAACCAAGAAGCCACCATAGGGATTGTTAGCTAACACTTCACCAACAATCCTGCCAATAGCCTTCTGTATTCCCTCGTTTTTGTCCTCTGCCTTCTGATATTCCTCTATTGCGTCTTGGAAGGCTTTAATGGGGTCAATGTTGGTGCGGTAGCCAACGGTTTTCTCAAAAAAGTTGCCAAACAGATATATTGTTCCAAGTGCTTTCATTAAGTCCCAAGCGTGCTGGGGCTTCATTCCCACATCGTATAAGAGATAGTTAAAGTTGTTGGTCACCTCCAGCATAAATTGTCCAAAAGTGCTACCAAGAGTGCTTTCAAACATATGGGCTCTTGTGCCCAACCCCCTGTATCCCATAATCCTGCCAGCGGCAATATCAGCCAGCTTGGTTGCTTTCTCTTTAGGAACACCCCTTTGAAGCAAGGCAAAGTATTCTGTCTTCCACGCTGTTCTGGCAGTAATGCTCTCCAAAAACTCCAAGAGTGCCATTCCCCCCTTCTTAAGCAAAAAAGAAGAGGTTATCTTTCTTGGGGGCAACTCCATATATCTGCCCTTGAGAAAACTGGCTTCCTTTAGTGCCCAATCTGATTTAGCAGGCAAATGGATAAGGGTATCCAGAAAAGCACGGGTAAAATGGTAGGGGGAACGGGCAAAAGAAATAGGAAGTTGGGAAGTCTGGGCTAATGCTGAAGATAGCCTTCCAAATACCGTTCCCATACCATAAGCACTCCTGGCTTGTTTCAGAAACCTAACGCCAGTTGGGAAATATTCTTGTATGCTCTTCTCTGCCAAAACATTAGCCCGAACAGGATTGCCAGCCAAGAGGTTGGCTTGGGCTTTAGCATAACGGATTAAAGAGCCAAGCGGTCTTCCTGTTTCCTCTTGTAATCTCTCAAGCATTCTGGTGAAAGCTCGCCAGCGTTCTACATAAGGAATAGTATGCTTATGGGATACTGCTTGGTTAATAAAATCTCTATATGCTTCTAGAGCATCTGTCGGTTGAAAGCCAGCTACTCTTCTTTTAACAATTCCAGCAGTTGGTTTAGCTATTCCCCCAACCTCGTGAGCTACACCCACACTTTCACCGAAAGAACCAAGCCTAAAAAGACCAAAGGGGGCTTCTCCTATCTGGTGCATATAGTTAGGGAGCTTGTTGATTGGTTTGAGCCCATATCTTTTTCTTATCTCATTTAGGCTTCTCCACCATTCGTTGTATTGCTTCCTTAACCACTTGGTTGCTTGCTCAATTCTTTCTGCCCCTTCTTTACCCCACTTCTTTACTAATTCTTCTTTGGTTATTTGTTTTGAGCCCAAAGCGTGAATATCCTGCCTCATTGCTCTGTTTAAGCCAGAGAAAATTCTTTTAACTGCTGAAGATTGAACCAATCTATTAGCTTCACTTTTAATTGTCTTATCTAAAGTTCTGGGATAGAGCCAGCGGTGAAGAGTAAGATTGGCTCTTTCGCCAAAGGTTAGGTTCTTGCCACCCTTCTTTAAGATATCTATAAAGTTGCTTCCTGTAATGCGGTCTATAAAACGGGAGGGGGTTAGGGTAGTAGAGGGATAGAACCCCAATCCTTTAGCTCTCTCGCCCACTGCTCCTAACGCTTCTTTTACTGAAGCTGGTATCTTCTCCCCTTTCATCTTGACATCTTCTATTGTCTTGGGGATTGTTGGTTTAATATATTTTGCCTTCACTCCGTGAAGAGCTTTGGTAAGTTCTTGGGGGGTTGGCTCTCTATACTTTTGGGCAAATGTTTCCATCAAATAAGTCCTGATTTTCTCTGGTTCTCTTAATTTAGCTATGTCTTTGGCAACCAAAGAACCTTCAGGAACTTTTACTTTTATTTCTCGCAAATGCTTAACAACTTCCTGTGGTGTTTTTGTCTTAGCAAGACGACTAAGTAAATTACTACTTAATCTTCTACCAAACTCCAACCCACCAGCAAAACTGCCAACTCCAACAAGCAAATCCATCTGCTTTTTCCTCGCCAATTCTTCTAAATTACTTTTGTGTGAGATTATCTCTGATGGTTTGGCAAGCAAAATGCTTCCTAATAGTGGAGTATGTGGAGTAATCTTTCTTGGTCTGCGGAGGTATTCAGATGTTATTCTCCTTGCCTCTGGAGCTAAACTTCTCTCTTTTTTGTATTCTTCAATCTCTCTTTGTATTGGAGAAACAACAAATCTCTGGAGATTACGCCTTGATAATTCCCTGTTCCTTCTTTCTAAATCCAGATACCTTCTCCAGACACCAGAGATATCACTGCCAAACCTACCTAATCCAGGCTGACCTATTCCGAAGTATGATTTGAATTTTTCCCAAATAGCCATAGTTAAAAGTTAAAAAGCTGTTGCCGTATTAGACGCCACAACCTATCGTAAAAATCTTGAGAAGGACGATAAGAATGGAAATATGTCTGTTGGAGACGAGGTGTTGGCATTCTTCTTAAGGTGGTTGGTTTAGCCCACTTATATTTATTCCTCAACATAGAGTTATAGCTGATTGGTCTCCAGAAGCGTTCTGGTCTAAAAAATGTCTGTGGGCGGTAGAAATCTCTTAATGGCATAACCACCCTCCTTATTATATTGCTTTATAAAGCCACTCCTCTAATGCTGATGGTTTTACTGAAGTCTGCCTCTTTCTTCTTGTAGAAGCTGTTGTAGTCTTTTCTGTATCAACCACTCTTGAGCCAGGAGCTTTCCTTACCTGTTCAAGTAAAGCAGGAATATCGATTGAGTATGTAGCTCTTTGGTATCTAACCTCTGGAGGAGTAAGTTGTGGTAATGGCTGACCCTGTTTCCAGCCATAAGAAGCATATTGACCAGCTTGTTCCTGCCAACCCTCAAGCCAATCCTGAATACTGCGTTGAGCTTCTTTTAGTGAGGATTGGGCTTGTTGGGCTGCCCTTTGGAGAGCTGTGAGCTTATCCTCCTCCATTGCCCTTATCCTTTGCTCTAAATCGCTTTCTGCTAATTCTTGGCGGGATTGATAGACATCTGGAGAAATAGCACGATAATACCCACGCAAAGCTGAATAAGCCTCTCTTCTTGCTCTTGGAAGCTCCTCTAAAAGCCTTTGCCTCTGCCTTTCTATCTCCGCTATGTTTCTTTGATACTCTTCCTCAACAGATGTTTCTCTCTCTTGTGCTTTTCTTTGGGCAGAAGCAAGCATAGCTTCTGATAGGGCAGCTGGGTCTTCATACCATTGCCCCTCAAAATACACTGGTTGGAAAACTGGTTCTTGGTATCCTCCACCATAATAAGCACCAATATCTTGGGAAGATACTGGCGGTGCTTGTCCTCCGCCTGGGGGTGGTTGTAATGCTGGTTCGTCAGGAGGCGGAGTGCCACCAGACATTATAAAGTCTTCTAAAGAAGCAGGGTGACCATTAACAAAATAATCATAGCCACCATCAGCTTTTTTGCGATAACCAGTAAAATTGTTAGTTTGTGCTTCTGCGTAACGGGCTGTTCTTGGGATAAAAGCACGAAGTCCCTCTCGCTCATAACGAGAGCCAAATTCACTCCACGCTCTTGCCCTGTAATCTGGGTCATAAGCCAGACGAGCATAACTTCCACCTATTCGGCTTAAATCATAGCGACCGCCACGAAACGGCCATAGTGAGAAACCTGCCATAAAGATAAGTTAGTTTAACTATATTAGGACACATTCTTATTGGAATGTCAATACTATACTTCGCCAATAGTCATCCAATTACCCTTTATCTCGCCCCACCACCGTGAGGTTTCCCAAGTCACTCTTACTTTAAAAGTGTTGGAGCTGACAATTACTGCAAACAAATTAAAATCTTGCACCTCCCCAGTGCTTCCTATCGCCGTAACAGTCAAGAAAACCCCATAATTAGTATCCTTGTAAGAAAAAGGAAGGGTTATGGTTTTTTCTGCTAACCCATAACTATCTGCATCATCTACCACATTACTTGATGTCAAAGAAAATTTGCCCCTCGCAATTTTTTGATAACTGACAGTGGAATTTGAGCCATCATCGTCTTGAAAATCAGTATTGGGAGCAAACTCCTTATAGATATTGTCATAATGTTCAGCCACAAAAGCCATTATCACCTCTGCCCCAGAACTATGAGATTGAGCCGTAGTTCCGCCTACACCTCTGCCAGTAGCTGCGTCGGGGCAGATTACATTGTTTCCAGATACAGAGGTGTAATAGATAATCTCCCTCTTGGAAGAATTAGAGGGGTCAATAACCAAATATCCCTTTGTTTTTGTAGGAGCAGTGTTAAGGGGAATGGTGGTGTCTGTAGCAGTAATGCTTGAAGCCAAAGTTGTCCTAAAAAAGTTTTGTAATTCCATAAGCCTTTAATTAACCAACATATCTTATATCATCTCTCATATAATGAGGAAATGCTTTAAATGTCAATAGTATCTTCTTTATTTGGAAATCTTCATCTGCTTCTGAATTGGAAAACTTCAGTTGAACCATTGTGGTATCCTGTCCGACATCAAAATAACGCCAATCATTAGCAATATTGCCAGAAGTGGTTGTTCCAGCTCCAAACTCACCAATCTGCTTATAACCAAGCATATAGCGTCCAATACCGCCACTATCACTCTCTTCTCCCATAGTCAGAGATTGGGCTACTGCCCCATCATCGGTTATTACCTCAACATCTATTGTGCCATAAACATTACCAAATAAAATAGAGCAATCCATAATCAGCTTCTCAATAGAGAAGTCTCCCATATCAAACTTCTTGGTGTAAATATAGGCATCTATGCCATCACCATCATCATTTAAGCCAACACCAAGCTCATAAACATTAGCTGTGTTGTCGTCAGCAAAATACAGATGGCGGTTATTGTCGCTGTCAATATAAACCAAGAACTGATTAGCTCTTATATTGTCCCAGTAAAGCCACGCTTTATATCTGGTATCATAGACAACCAGCTCACTATTATATGTCTGCCCCGCCCTTCTAAAAGCCAGATAATACTTATGGTCAAAATATACAGCACAAGCCTTTTCCTTTTCTTCTCCTCCAGCTGTATCTAAAATAGGTTTTACTCTTGAACCCAAATCAGTAATACGAAGATTTAAATAGTTAGCTACTTCACCAAAAGAAACAACACCTTCGTGGGTCAAGAACAAAACATCATTGCCAACCTGCTGAATAGTGCGGAAAGAAGTTGTTCCCAAAGCCTTGACAACCAACTCAACATTATAATCACCAGCGGTTTCTGCTGGAGAAAGGCGATAGATAGCATCTTCTAAAAGAACATATAGGTAGTTTCCAAATTTAAACGCTCCAGTAATAACAGCTCCTGAACCAGGCAAGAACTCTAAATACCCCCCTCCACCACCAGCGGAGAAATCTGGGGCATTGCCATCTTTCACTCCTGTGCCAGAAAAGTAAAGCCTATCGGGATTTGAAGCCTTTTGGCAAAACAAACGATTGTCGTAATAAACGCACCATTTACCCACACAGGTATTATCACCAGTTAGCTCTGTCAAGCTCGTGCCGTTGTATTGGACGAGATTATCTGTGCCGTTGGAGAGATAAAGCTTGCCTCCAGCCTGACAGGCATTAGTGTCCTTGCCAGAAGTAAAGGTAAAGCCAGAAATAGATACCCAACCGCCACCGCTATATTTTTTAAGAGTGTCTCCGTCCATTACCAATACCTCTTTTTTGCTGGTGGTCTTATACTGGAAAATGCCAGTGGGGTGGTTAGACAAACCAGTGCCAAGTTTAATATATCCCCTCCTTTTCTTTAATGCTCCAACACCAAAGAAATCCATATTCTTCATATCTGGACTTTCATTATCTTTAATCTCAAAATCGTCCAGATATTTGTTAATTCCACCAGCCAGATTGCTGATTAAAAAGCTCTTTAACTTGCTTGCCATAACTAATCGTTAGACCTTTGGGTATATCCTAAATTGTATCTTTCTCCTAATGTTTTTGTTCTTTTCCTTTCCGCCCACTTCCTATCATTGGCAACAAGCTGGTTAATTCTCTTTTGGGCTAACGCCATATATCTGTCGTGATTAGTCTCATCTCTTTCTTTTGCCATCCAGAGCTTGGCTGCCGCCAAAAGACCAATTGCCTCTGGGTCTGGGCAAAGGTCTTCATCACTATCATCAGACAAATCAGCTGGCAATACGCTGTAAATTATATCCATAGAGGTAGCAGAAGAGGGAGTGTGAAAAACATATTTCCCAGAAGAGCTGTCGTAATCAATCCAAAAAACATAGTCGTCTGTATCTGTGTAATCGTGCTGTTGGTTTGGGTCTATCTGGGTATAGACATTGTCGTTTTCGTCTTTAGCATAATGAATGCCAAAAATAGGATTATAATCAGAAGGCAAATCTGCCTTATTGCTGGAAAGGGAAAGCGTAGTTGAAGCTCTCGACCACCTAAACGGATAGGTATTGTAAATTTCCTTTCTGGCAAGATTAACCATCTCGTCTCGCACAACATCAACAGAGGTATAATCAGTTTTGTTGCGGTATCCTACCGTAATTTTTTTAAGCTCTTGGAAAGTTGCCATAAGATAAGTTATTGTTCAACCCATTTAGAAATAGATATCGGATTACCATTAGCATCATAGGTTAATGTTTTGCGATAGGTTTTTCCATTTAATTCTGCTTCTAAATAATCAACATCTTGGTTATCATTGTAATGTATTGTCAGGTCTTGCTCGTCTAGCTGCATTGAAAGTGAATGCTCAAACGAACTTTTAAAGTTAGGAACTGGAAACTGAAGGTTCTTAATGGTCGTTTCCAACTTTCCCAACCCCTTAATAATCGGGGAAACATCTGTCTCTGGAAACGAAAGAGATTTTATATCTTTGCTTAATTGTGTAATTTTTTTCTCCAATTCGTCAAGATTGGAAACTCTTATTGTTTTGGGATATTTTTGTCCCCCCACCTGTTTGTTTATCTTTTCCAATACTCCCAACACTGCTGAAAGCAGTTTAATTGTATCTTTTGCCTGCCCAACAATTGTTTTTAGCTCTTCTTGTTGTTTTTTGGTAATAACACCCTCTTTTTCTATTGTTTCAACTAATGATTGCGAATGCTTATCTATTCTCTTTGCCGAAGACGCCAACAGCTTTATCTGTTCTAAAGCCTTCTGGGTATTTTTATCTTTAACGCTAAATGTGGTGTTCTTTATGCCAGAAATAGCCTTATTTAGGGATTTAACTTTTTTTGCCAAACCAGAAAAACCAGTCTTACCGCTATCCCCAACCAAAGCCATAGCCTTCTCAACAGAAACGATTGCTTCCCTTACCCTCGCAAGCTCATTTTTGACATCTTTGTCCTTTACCCTAAAAATTGTTCTGGAAAATCCAGTCAGGGCTTCTTTTAGTATAATTGTCAGGGAATTCAAAAATGCTTCCCTTTTTTGGGAAGAAAATGTCTTTTTTAGCCACTTAAAAAGAGAGGAAAGGGTAGCAACAGATATAGTCTGAACCTTCTCCTGATAAACCCTGTTTTCCCTGTTTTGTTTTTCTTTTAATAAATCAGAAAGAGACTTCATCAGGATTTACGATACAATAAAAAAACAAAATGTCAATACTATGTTTGTATTCGCCTTCTAATAGTCCAATGGACATAATCAGGAAACCTTTTGTATAATTCCTCCCTCCTTTCTGCCTCGTGAGTTTTTATTCCGCTTCTCTTGGTAGTGTGAGCTTTGTGGTAATAAAGAGGCTTGGTGCAATGATAAGAGACATATCCGTGTTTCTCCATTAGGGCATTAAGATAATCGTCCTCATAACCATAACCAGCCTTACCCCAAATACCATATTCTGGGAACTTGTATTTCCTTATTAAATCCCCCTTAAACAAGCCATATTGTGTCCAAGCAATGGCAAAATTGTTTAATACTCTACCAGCACCAACCCACTCTTTATCTGCTTCAGAAATATCTTGCGTTCCGTCCCAACGCTCATTGTGAATTCCCAAGCAATAAGCATTTTTTGGCAATTTTACTAATATCTCATAAAGACCGAAAGCAGATTTGGGAATATACAAAATATCGCTGTCAAGCATTAAGAGATAATCGCCACTAAACCTCTCTATTACCCTATTTCTGGCAACGCAAGCACCCATATTTTTAGGAAGCTGGATAACATTTATCCCTTTTTGTTTCTTAAGCCACTCTTGTGTGCCATCGGTTGAGCCATTATCAACAACCCAAACCTCAATTGGCTCTTTTTTAAGGCGATTAACACTCTTTCTTACCACATCTAATTCATTCCAAGAAAGAACTAAAGCACTGATTTTAGGAACAGCGGTATCTGTCATATTTTCTTTAAAACTAAAAACCAGCCCTGTCTTTTTGCCATATAGGATATTTTTAATCCTGCTTCTTTTATTAAATCAACGAGTTCCCAAAAGTAATAGTGGTGATGATGACCATCTTTCCATTTATATTTCTTTACCACTGGTATTTGCCTCCAGTTAATCTCCTCTGTCCATAAACCCCTCTTTTCTGGGGGGTCAAGTTCTCTCATCGGCACAGAAAGAATAAGGCGTCCCCCTCTTTTTAGTTTGGCTACCAGTTTTTTAAGGGTGGGTAGGGGGTTGCTACAAAAATGCTCCATAACCTCTGATAAAATAATCAAATCAAACTTCTCCTTGTAAGGAACAGGGTCTGTTTCTATATTCGCCTTTTTAAAAGGAACTCCATATTTGCGGAATAGCTTTTGTGAGTGAAGCTTTGGCAGAATATCAATAGTTTTCACCAAAAACCCGTTTCTGGTAAGCAATAGGGATAAACAGCCATAAGCACAGCCAACCTCTAAAGTATTCTTTGGTTTTAGTTTTTTAACCAACTCCAAAATAAAGTTGTAATCAACACTACGCATAGTGTCATAGCGATAAAAATTCCTGTCAGCGTCCCCTGCCTGTTTAATCTCTGAAACAATGTCTTTGGCTAAAATCTTGCTCATATTAAGACTTAAATTCCTTTTGCCAATCTTTAGCCACTTTTTTCCAATCAAACCTCTCTCTGGCATCTGCCATCATCTCTTCCCTATATTTATTCTGATATCTGGGGTTAAGAGCCTTAATCACTAAATCAGCAAACATATCAAAAACCTTCTCTGGTATTTCTCTGTTTGGGAAGTGGTCATAAGACCAGTTGGTTGTTAGTCCCCAGCGAGTTGTTTCTGCTACTGCGGCAGTAGGAATAACAACAGGGATAGCCCCGCCAACTTGAGCTTTCATTGAGGAAATACAGCTAATCTCTGGCCAGTGTGTCGGGTATGCCCAAACACCAGAAGAAAGTATCTGTTTTGCCAATTCAATATGCCCAACCCTGCCGTGATGATATACTCCTTCTTGAGAAAACAGATTTTCCAAATACTCTTTATAAACCTTAAATGTCTTTTTATCCAAAATCTTTTTCATTGTCTGCCAACCATAAAATATATGGAGTTCAGCCTCTGGTTCAGCTAACTTGATAGTAGTCCAAGTTTCCAATAGCTCTTTTAAGCCCCTATCATAGGAAGACATATAAATAATTTTTTTGGGGTTTCTTTTAACTTTCTGGTTAAATTGGGATATATCAACCCCATTCTGGGTTATAAACATCTTTTCATTGGGGATATTGGGATAGAGGCTACGATGATAAAGAGAGAGAACCATAATCTTATCAACCAGATAAACAACAGGTAATATCTCCGCCTCTGGGGTTGTGTCGTGAAGCCAGATATATTGCTTTTTGGCTCTCGCTGATTTTATTAAATCAATATATTTATCTCCGCCACGCCAAAAAATCAAAATATCACACTTATCATTCTTGTATTTCTTGTAATCACGATACTCAACCCCATCATAACTACCGCAATCTTTATCGCAACGATTATACACCACAACCTCATTGCCAAGAGAGGATAGGTTTTTAGCCATCTGGATAGTGGCTTCCTCTGAACCACCTATACCAGTAGCCACAGATTTTGGCGACCAGCTTTCAATTGATTTGCCAATATAAAAAATAATCTTCATTTGTAGGGCTGGGTTATTTTCTCATTACCTTTTATGGTGTGTTGCGTTTTGTATTTATGAGACGAGAGAACCAAAACAAACCTTTCTATGCGTAGATGTTTGGCAACCATTCCTTTAACTTGGGCAATCTTCATTTTGTTTTTCCTTGCTTGTAAAAAGAAATAGACATCTTCACCGCCACCAGAAGGATTAGGAAATTCTCCTGTAAAGGAAACTTTACCTTTTTTGTCCCTAACAAAACTCTTTGACATTTCCTTGAACCAGGGCTTCTCCATTTTTTCAAAAACCTCTCTTTTAACCAAAGTGCAACCAAGACCAGCCCAAACAACTGGCTTTCCCTCCCAATCTTCGCCAGGAAGCCAATTGTCATAACAGGCAGTTCCCATATTTGCCCACTTGCCCTTGTGGTGGTGCATTGGGTAATCAATGAAGGCTATATCAGCGTCAAGTTTAAGCATTTCCTCCAATCCACCATCTGGGATAACCACATCATCATCAACCAAGAGAAAGTGGGTAAAATAAGCTGGGTGCTTTAAGGCATCTTCCACCAAAGCATTGCGACAATCAGGAATAGGCAAATCTTTAGTGGTAAGAATAACAGGATATTGGTTGCATCTGGCATTCTCAACTAAAATTGAATTAAGCGTTTCGGTAAAAATTAAACCCCTTGTAGGAACAAGAGTGCCAATTCTAATTTCTTTTTTTTGTTTAGGCATATCTTAATATCTCAATTATCTCATCAGCGTGAAGAAGCAACCTGACTTTTTTATTATCCAAATCTTCTTCCTTTAAATCAATATCAAAGACAAATATCCTGTTTTTAAACCTCTCCTCACCTATCTGTTTCCCCGTATAAATCCTACATCTGCGATGGTGGTTATAGTCCCAAATGGGTGAGGTTCTGTTTTTAAATAAGTATTCTTGGTCAAATTTAAATTTTGGTTTCATATATTTACGAGCCATATCTTTACAATGCCAAAGCCTCCCCCATTTGTCAAGGGGAGGCTTCAGCCAGTATCAGCAGTATCAAGACTATGTCTGTCCGTATCTGATATCCACAGCAAAGGTGTCTCTGTATTCGGCTACGCCGTAGAGAACATCGGCAATCAAGACAGTAGCCAATCTCTTGGCTTCGTAATCTGTCTGAACCCGAATGCTTCTCTGCATAGCCAGAACGAACGCCTCTCTGTGGAACATCATTGAGTGAACAAGGCTGGTAACAGCAGGAACTTGCTCGGTGAAGTGGACACGGACACCATAGATTGTTCCTATCTTGCCACCAACAAGCGGATTTTCTGAACCACCGCTACCAATAGCGTCATAGCGGACAAAGTCGTCCATCTCAAACAAGTCTTGATGACCATAGCTCTCAACCACCCAATGCAAGTCATCAAGTGGAGCTCCAGCTGCCTCAAGTTTTTGGATAGCACCAGTAATGAAGGTTTTAGCTAAACCAACATTATTTGTGGTAGCACCAACAGTTTGAGACAAGCCAGAGTAAAGAGCCATTAAGTCATCATCAACCAACTTACCGATAGCATAACCAAGCTTCTGCGTATACTCCTTGAGGAGGTTAGCTTGAGCTTGGACTGAGGCGATATCCTCAATATCAACACGAGCAACGCCGTGTTTGTCTATTGAGATATCGGTTGTGCTTTCGGTAGTGGCTGATTGCGGAGCTTCAGTGTTGGCTTGTTTGTAGGTGGCGGTGATGTTTGACAGATTAGGAACATGGATTGTGTCCCCTTTCTGCTTCACATCAGCGTCAAACCTCTTCACCAACTTCGCCATCACCAACTTGTTCTCAACAGCTCGCTTGATTTCATTACTCCATATTTCAGGAATAAAAGCACCAGCAACACCAACGGTGATGTTAGTATCAGCCATATTGCCCGAATTAGTTTATAAACTAACTGGGGAATAGGACTACTCTAATACGCCTCCACCTTGCTGTAGGCTTCGGAGAATTTCGTCACGGTGTTTCTCATACTCCTCTGGAGAAAGAGAAGCAATTGCCTCTCTTGTCCAGCCACCGCCTGCTTTCTTCCCCTTGCCTGACGGGGTGGAAGCACCAGCTGATTTCTCAGCCACGCTGGCAAGAGCTTCCTTTTTCCCCTCTTCCTTGCCGATTTTCGTCATTTGGTCTTGAAGCTCTTTTGCTACTTCCGCAATGGTTTTTGTTCTGCCTGACGCATTCCAAGCACCGATAACTGCTGCGGCAAGGCGGTCGTTGCTTTTCAGTTCGGGAAACTTCTCTTCAGCTTCCCTAATCTGAATAGCTACTTCCGCTTCTTGACGAGCAATTGCGGCAACTTTGGAAGGGTCAACAGCAGCTTCTTCAGGAGGGAAAGCTCCCTCAGGCTGGTAGCCTTGAGCTTCTGGGAAAGGAGACGGGATTTCTCCCTTAGCAACACTTTCCCAATACTTTTTTTCCTCAACCAACTGACGAATTCGACGAGCGGCACGACTTTCTCCTTTCGGAGAAGTGCCTGTGTCTTCTGCCTCTGCTTCAGTGTCTTCGGCTTTAGACACATCAGCTTCAGCAGTGGGCTCTTCTTCACTTGCCGAAGGTGATGAGGTGTCCCCTACCTCTTCATCTTTTACGGCTTCGTTCTTGATTTCTTCATCTGGCATACAGCCTCCTTACTACGCTTTTTAGGAGTTTGCGATTCTCCCGCAGTTTTACGAGTTGCGAGCTCGTTAGTTTTTTAATCCAGCCTGAATAGGCTGATGGAGACAACAAAAAGATGGGCGCTACTCATTGCCCATCTTTAATGCTTAATTCTAATTTTGTTGTCCCCAACAGACTATTCTAACTATCCTATAACACAGATAACAAACTTTGTCAAGTTTTTCAAGCTATTTCTTCTTTTTTCTCCTCGTCCTTCTTCTTTTTCGCACCTTTCTCCAATAAACCTTGCCAGCTACACGCTTTCCAGCCGCTTTTGAACCATACCTTTTGGCTGCTTTCCTGGCAATTCTGGAAAAACCACCAGTTTTGTAAGTTCTTCCCAATCTTCTAACTGCGGCTCTACCTCTTTTTCCTTTTGGTTTTAGCCTTCTTGCTCTTTTTCTTGGCATAAGATTTTTTTAGTTTCCCTCTTTCTCTCTTTGACCTTGCTCCAAAGATATTGTCATACTTACCGCTGTTAAGCATAGCGTGATAAATCTGGGTGGCTTTGTCTGTGCCATAGGTTTTTACCAAAGAGGCATAAAGTTCTTTTTCTTTTTTAGTGTAAGGCATTAACTCTCATTTAGTTTGCGTAATGTATCCAGTTTTGCTTTAGCACCTTTGCCCTGTTTTATCACAACCTCAACTACATCTAAAATTCTCTTCATTGCTCTGGCAATAGCCACTTTCTCCTGATAAACCTTAATACTTTTGAAACCAGGGTCTATTGCTGCCTTTGCTATCATATCAATCTCTTTTTCTAAAATCTTTTTCAACAACTTCCAACCCTCTGTCTGTGCCATCTCGTTAATCAAGCTGGCTTGTTTTTGGGTAGATAACAACTTCTTTTCAAACTCATCAAGATTGTAATTGGGGTGATAAATAATTTCATCTTCTTTCATATTTTGTTTAGTTTATTAACCCAATTCTTCTGGTCTTATCAATGGCGGAACTCCGCCAAGTTCAGCTGTTGTTGGCACTCGAACTTCAGTTATTGGTTCTCGTGTTGGAGGCTGGGCTGTTGTTCCTGACATATCAAGCTCCTCGCCACCCTGCATAGGTGGTTGCTCCCCCATCTCGTTTATAACATTCTCTACATTCCTAAAACCAAACTTCTCGGCAATTCTCTTGGCAACTTCCTCTTTCTTCCAGAGCGGGTCGTCCTTTATAAGCATATAGAAATTAACCAGCTCTTCCTTTGTAACATCGTGTGGGTCAGGAGCTGTTGAGCCAGCCTCTGGAACAACATCATATTCACCCACAATATCTTGGGGGGTAACAGAGGTATAAACAACTCCATCTTCACCAAAAATCCTAATCTCTTTCTCGTCAGTAAGATATTGTTGATAAAGAGAAAGAACCAAATAACCAAGCCTTTTAAGAGTTATTTTCTCAAAAAGCTGTATCTTGTGCTGGAAACGAAAGTTTGCTTGAGCAGTCTTTATCTGGACTTCTCCAAGAGTTTCATCTGTGGGGGTTTTCATTCCCCGAATATAGTCAGTAATACCAAGTATTTCCTGTATCTGCTGCCTCCAGAAACCAAGCTCTTCAAAAGCCCTACCAGTTACATTGGGAAACTCTATTGGTTCAACATCAGCCAAATCATTAACATGGATAATCTGCCCCTGCATTGGCACAAGTTCAGCGTCATCAACCGTTGGCTTTGCCTTCCACATCAAATTCAAAATCATATTCACATTGTCAATACGCTGATTAGTAACCGTGTTAATAACCGCCTGTATCTTTTCAATCGGTTCAATTTCACCCCTACCCCAGAACTCACCAGGAACAACACTATCAATCATCATCACAAAGGGATAATCATCGTGCCAATAAGGAAATGGGTATTGACGCAATAAAATATCATAGTCTTTGGCTATAAGAGTAACCGTCTTGGTTTGCCTATCCCACATTTCAAGCAACTCAACCTCATCAACGGTGTCATCTTTTATGGTGGTATCAATTCCTAAAGTTTTTCTCTTATCTACTTCTTGTTGGGAGCGGTCAACAGAACCTTTAACTTTTGCTTTTAAAGCCCTTAAATTAACATAAGGGACAATGGTCTCTGCCACCTCCTCCATTCCAGCTTCTTTCAACTGCTTGATGTTTCTCTCCATATCTGCCTGCTGTTTCTCCAGTTCAGATATGGTTGTGTAAATCCTATGGATAATCCAACGGCAGTCATCTAAAGATGTTGCTTGGGGGTCAACAAAAATATCGTAGATGTTAATATATTCAAAATCTGGGTCATCATATGTAACCACAACATCTTCCTTTACTTTTCCTTCTTCGTCCCTAAACTTCTTTTTGGTGGTCTCAAACTTCCAAGTAATCTTGCCAAACGAAGTGCCATAGATTAAAGCCGCCTTAACCATTTGAACCAGTGTCTCAAAGGCATCAGACTTGTTATACCAATAAGAGAAAAGCTGGGAAGACTTCTTTGCTTTTACAACATCATCGCTACCAACGGGAATATAGTTAATAGTCGGGTTTCTGTTAAGCATTCTCGGCACAAGCGTCTCTACTGCTGACCAAGCAGTGGGAACAAAAACCTTACTTCCATTAGGAAGAGTGATGTTAGAGGAAAAAGTAGCATTAAAAATATCATCAAACCTCCTAAACCTATTAAATAGAGTTCTTTGTGATTGCTGGGCTATATCAAATCTTGAAAGAGTTTTTTTAACATCTGCTTTAGTAGGCATTATATCTATTAAGTTCAGAATAGATTAGGCTCTTTAAGCTCTTAATCGTCTGGAAATAATCAAATGGTTCTACTTTTAATTCTCTGTTGTAGAATTTCTGGGAAACCTCTTCAGCCTTTTTGGCTGGAGAAAAATAGAAAATCAACTTCTTTTCAGTTTCTTGTGATGTTCCTTCAAATTTAATTCCTTTCGTCATTCTTAATACCGCTACCAGCGGTAAATCGCTTGATGAAAATAGTTTTTCTTGCTTTGCCATATTAAATTGCTATTTTACCATACCCTGTTATAGGGTCTCCGCCCACTAATATGCGTCGTTTTCTCCTCTTTGTCAAGTGTGGCACATCATAATCATAAATAAAATCACCTAAAGCGTCCATAGCGTGGTCAAAAGCCTTAACAGGAAGCTCACTTGGATTGCGTTCTGATGTTCTTGCCGAAGGATAAGAATAGTTCTCAAACTCAAATATGGTGTTGTGGCAATTGTCAGTCACATATAAGCGTGGCTTGCCAGTTATTGGACTTGGTTTTAATCTCTCAATTACTTTCTTTATCTTGGCTTTCACATAGTTTTCCCTATCATCACCCTTCTTTGATACCCCCCTACAATAAATGCCATACTGCTCCAGCTCTTTAATCTGTTGAGCCGCCGCACTATCAGCTGTTCTTCCCCTTATCTCAAGCGTATATTCCTTCTGTTTTATCCTCTCTGCCAATTCTTTAATAGTCAAACCAGCCTCATAAACCTCATCAAAAATAACCATTGTATCATCTGGCTTAATAGCTATCCATAAAACAGCGGTAGGATTTACCTGACCAAAATCAATAGCTGTATAAATAGTCCATTCTGGGGGTATTGTCTTGAGTGGCTTGATAACATGCGTATCCCTATCAAACTCTTTATAAACAGCCCCAGCTAAACGCCTAAATTCCGCTAAAAACTCTTGGGCAAAAGTATCCTCGTCCATCTGTGCCCTTGCTTCCTCAATTTCACTCTTGGGAATATACGGATTGTCGTAGGTAGTGAAATGAAACTTCTCAAACTTATTTGGGTTAGCCTTCTGCCACAACTCATAAAAATGGTTATATCCTTTAGGCGTGGAAATAAACCAAGCCCAACCCTTACTATCAACAAGCATTGGTCTAACAATCTCAAACCAAATATGGGGCTTAATATAGGAATACTCGTCCATTATCACCCCGCTTAAACCAACACCACGCAAAGAGTGCTCTTTATCAGAACCCTTTAAGGCAATGTTTGAACCATTAGCCAAATCAACCTCTAAATCAACATGTCTTACTTTTTTAACAATTCCTGGTATTTTCTCCAAAATCCCCAAAAGCGTCTTCCAAGCAACGCTTTTAGCCTGCCTGTAAGTAGGATAAATAATCCAGTAATCACCAGGTTTTCTCAAAGAAGCAATTACAATCTCATTTAAGGCAAGTAAAGTTTTTCCAAAGCGCCTCCCACACCTGATAATCTTGTATCTTTTGGGAGACTCAACAATCAACTTTTGGGCTGGGTGCGGAGTGTATAGTTTTATCGTCCTCTGCGAACCAAAGGGCATAATGTTATTTTAACTTCTCTATCTTTATTTTCTCCTTTTTGTTATTAACGGCAAGGGTAGGCAACTTGCCAACATACTTCTTGCTTCCACCCTCTCTAACCTCTATTTTTTCCTGAACAATATTCGCTGTCTTTCTCTTATCATCTTTGCCATACTCTCCCCTTGTAACCACAATGGTAGTTCCACCATATTTGCGACTAAGCTCTGACGAGCCTATTTCCACCTTAATCCCCAAGCGGTCTAATATCTCAATTGCCGCCTTAATCCTGATATTCTCATTTAAAGAGTCCAAAAGTTCAACAAGCGTTTGAGCCGCTTTGGTAGAGCCACTCCTTAAAACCTCTAAAGCACCATTTCTAATCCTATTAAGCTCTGCCGCCTGAAACTCTTTATAAGCCTTGTGTAGTTTCCCTCCTTTTCTAAACCAAACCTTAATAGTAATCTGGCTCTTGCCAACAGCTTCAGCAATCTGCTTATAAGTAGCCCCTTTAAACTTCATTTCCAAAGCCTTGTAATGCTCTGGAGTGAGACCATGAAACTTGCTGTGTAGCTTCCCTTTTACCATTGTTTATATTACTCCACAATAATTAGAAAATGTCAAGAAAAACCCCCGCCAAAAGACGGGGGAGAGGGGAAGATGCTCTTGGTGATGCTATACAAGACTTCTCCTCGATTATTACTATAACACATAATGAAAACAATGTCAAGAAATTTTACACTTGACAAAAAAACAACAGGGGTGTAGAGTAAAAAAAATGAAGAAAGATGAAGAAGAACTCGCTCAATTACTCGCCTTTGCTGGACTTGATTTCCTTGTCAGTTTAGTGGGAGAAATAGAAGAAATAGACGTAGATAAAGACTACTCACTAAAAGAAGCTGGCAAGCTGGAGTCCAGACTTTTAAAACTTCTAAACTCAGAAATTAAAGTCCTAAAGAGGGGAAAGAAAAATGTTATTGTCCAATTTAGAACAAGAAAAACTAAACAACAACTATGGCAGCTGTAGCTCTTGGTGATGCTATACAAGATTTTTTTGATAAAAGAGGGTTTTCTCCAATTCCAGCCCAAACAAGTAAGCCCAGACTTAATAGTAATGAGCCAGCTATTCCTTATCCTTCCAGAAAAATAAAGCGAACTATAAAGAGAATAAGGAAGAAGCACAACCTAAACTGGACAGATGTCTTCCTGCTCTATGTATTAGCCCTAATGGAACGCCGCTATGGTTCAATGAGGGTCTTCCCCTCACAAACATGGCTGGCAAAGATAGTAAAAATCTCCCGCAGGCAAGTAATCAGGATAATCAAGAAACTAAGAAAACTGGGGCTAATTATCATAAAAGGTGTCTCAAAGTTCAGAACTCTGCTCTACAGCCTCTCAATCTTCATCTTCCAAAAGCAAATGGTAAGGGCAAACAAGCAACAAGAAAAATTTTTTTCAAACAAAAATGTCACACATATACGTAGTAATATAAATATTACTACTAATAATAAAAAAGGAGGGGTATTTATTAAGAAAAAAATAAAAAAATCTACTAAGGAGGGGATTGAAGA
>Ga0180301_10000889_pt1 | contig 23543 bp, 24 predicted proteins | sample GuaBasSediGuay16_FD_121797 | JGI IMG/M metagenome (GOLD analysis project Ga0180301, IMG submission 121797) | Subseafloor sediment microbial communities from Guaymas Basin, Gulf of California, Mexico - Guay16, Core 4569-2, 12-15 cm | ecosystem: Environmental > Aquatic > Marine > Hydrothermal...
AGGTTTAAGCCTTTCATGAATCCTAGGGCTCCAAACCACCAATACATGGCTATAATAGCAAAAATAACTGTTATTCCAGCAAGAATTTTACTGTTTTCAAGCTTATCAGCAATAGTTACCTTCTCAGGTTTAGCTGCTTTAGCTTCCTCTTCCTCCTTTTTAACAACCTCTAATATATGGGGAGCAATAACATCTATACCCTTACATGCTTCAGCACGTCTAGGAGCTAAAGCCCAAAAAATGATTACACCAGAAACTATGATTATAATCATGTTTATCAGGGTATACGGATGGAAAATTGTCTCATTTAAGGGTATAAGCTCTCTACCAAAAACTTCCTTGTAAACCCCAGCAAGAAAATGTCCAGGTGTGTTTGAAAGTAGAGGTGCTGAAGCAGATAAACCCCAATGCCAATTTAAACCTAAACCAGCATAAGCAGCTGCACAAACAACCGGGTAATGTAAAGGTCTACCCTTACGGTAAAATTCTATACCTATTGCCCTAGCTAAAACAGCTCCAACTATAAGACTTAAACCCCAATTTATCCATGCACAAATTAAAGAAACAAAAGCTGCTAAAGCAGCTGCTGATTTTGTATCCTTAGGCATACTTGCAAGCCTACCTAAACCACGGTAAATAAGTGGATGATATGCTATAGCATAACCTGTAACAAGGATAAGACACATCTGCATGGCAAATGCAAGCAAACCCCAAAAACCTTTATACCAGCAATCCTTGAAAAGCCATCTTGTAACTTCTGCAGGCCCCATAACATCATAAGGCCTCATAACAACTAAGGCTAAAAGCACAGCAATTATTGTTAGAATAAGAGCAAAAATTAAGGGGTCAGGCATCCAGCCCTCAACACTAGCTGAAAGCCTACCACCAAATTTTTCAACCCAACTTTCCCGGGCTTCTTTTTTAGCCAAGAAATTCTCACCAATTAAATATCTACTTTATTATAAGGTATATATAATTTTAGCAAATATGCTTATATTACTTCCAAGATTTTAAACAACCCCCTGCTTGTTTATGCTGTAAACATAAGCAATAAAAAATGTGAGGTGAAATTAAAGCTCCTTAAAACTGTTAATCCTTAAACTAAAAAAGATGCGTTAGTTTAGTTGTAATCTTTCCTTTAATCTTGAAAGTTTATCTCTAACTATCTTGTTTGTTAAAGCTGGGTCAGCCATTCCTTTAGTTGCCTCCATGATTTTCCCTACTAAAAAGTTTATTGCCTTTTCATCAACTAATGCATCTTTAACAGCTTTCTCATTTTCCTTAAAAATTTTTTCAGTTACAGCTTCAATTACATTCATATCAGAAATTCTTCTCCAACCTTTCTCTTCAATGATTGTTGAGGCTGGTTTACCTGTTTTCATCATTTCCCATAAAACCTTCTTAGCAATTTTAATACTTATAACACCATCATCCATTAAGCTTAACATCTCAGCTAAATGTTTAGGTGTAACTTTACAATCTTTAACTGAAACATCTAAACTGTAAAGGCATTGAAGAAAATCACCCATAAGCCAGTTTGCAATAGGTTTAGGTTTACCGTAGATTTTTACACAATCCTCAAAAAAATCAGCTAAACTTCTATCAGCAACTAAAACTTCAGCATCATACTCTGGAAGCCCATACTGGTTGATAAAACGCTCTTTCCTAGCATCTGGAAGCTCAGGCATTTGAATCTTAATTCTCCTGACAAAATCTTCATCGATTGTTACTGGACATAAATCTGGCTCCATAAAATACCTGTAATCTTTCTCCTCCTCCTTAACACGTAAACTTACAGTTATTCTTCTAACCTCATCCCAATGCCTAGTTTCCATTCTAACTTTAACACCCTTTTTTAAAAGCTCCCTTTGCCTAACAACCTCATAGCTTAAGGCTCTTTCAACATCCTTAAATGAAGAAATATTTTTAACTTCAACTCTTCCTCCACCTTCAACAGAAACATTTGCATCACACCTCATAGAACCTTCAAGACTACCATCAAAAACACCTAAATGTTCAAGAGTAGACCTAAGTTTCTGTAGAAAACTTCTAGCTTCAGCTGGTGCTGTAAAATCAGGTTCAGTTACAATTTCAAGTAAAGCAATACCAGACCTATTATAGTCTATTAGGGTGTAGGGTGCAAAACCTAAACCACCAGGATGATAAAGTTTACCTGGATCTTCTTCTAGGTGGATTCTTCTAATCTTAACAGTTTTCTTTTTCTTGTTAACAGTAAATGTTACATAGCCATTTGAAGCTAAAGGCTCAAATCCCTCTAAATCATACTGAGATATTTGAAAGTTTTTCGGCAAGTCCGGGTAAAAGTAGTTTTTACGTGCAAAAATTGTCATCTTTGCAGGTTTACAATTTAAAGCTAAAGCAACCATAACAGCATATTCAACAGCCTTCTTGTTTAAAACAGGAAGCGAACCAGGTAAACCTAAACATACAGGACAAACATTTGTGTTTGGAGGTTTACCCCTATAATCTGAGGAGCAACTACAAAAAAGCTTGGTTTTTAAGCTTGTAAGTTGACAATGAACCTCTAATCCAATCTTAACTTTACCTTCTTCAGCCATACTTCCCCAGAACTCCCTAAATATTTGGTTTAAGATTTTTAAGCCCTATAATATCCTCAGATAAAACTGCAAATTTTAAAACTAAATCTTCCTTAAGCTGAGGAGCCATAATTTGAACACCTATTGGCAAATTATGATAAAAACCGCAGGGAATACTTACTGCAGGAATACCTGTAAGATTTGCTGGAATAGTATCTATATCACACAAGTATAAAGATAAAGGATCATCAATTTTTTCACCAAGTTTAAATGGCGGAATAGGCATGGTTGGGCTTATAAGGATATCAAATTTTTTAAATGCTTCATCAAAACCTTTCCTAATTAAGGTTAAAGCTTTAAGAGATTTAAGGAAAAATTTGTCATAGTACCCTGCTGATAAAGCATAGGTTCCAAGAATTATTCTACGTTTAACTTCAGCTCCAAAACCGCTTCCCCTAGTTTTAGAGTAAAATTTATCCCAATCTAAAGTTTCACCCTCAATGTTTAAGCTATAACCATATCTTACACCATCAAATCTTGCAAGATTAGAACTTGCCTCAGACATTGCAATAAGGTAGTAAACTGGAACAACATACTTAATTGTTGGAATAGAAACTTCTTCGCATGGAATATTTAGGTTTTCAAGTTTTGAAACATAATTATAAAAATTTTTTAAAACAGCTTCATCAACACCTTCACTAACCATTTCTCTAACAATTCCTACTTTTACTTCTCCAATTTTACTACTAAGTTTACTAGTATAATCAATATTTTCAACTTGAATAGATGTTGAATCTCTCCAATCCCATCCAGCAATCACACTTAAGAGTAAAGCACAATCATAAACATTCCTAGCAATAGGACCTATCTGCTCAAAACTATTAGCATAAGCAATTAAACCATAACGGCTAACAAGCCCATAAGTTGGCTTTAAACCAACAACCCCACAAAAACTTGCAGGACAACGTATAGAACCTCCAGTATCACTACCTAAAGCTAAAAAAGCTTCTCCAGAGGCAACAGCAGCAGCACTTCCACCCGAGGAACCTCCAGGAACAGTTGAAATATCCCATGGGTTTCTTGTTGGACCAAAATAGCTTGTTTCTGTTGTTGTACCCATTGCAAATTCATCCATATTTGTTTTTCCTATAATTATTGCATCCTCAGCTAAAAGCTTCTCAACAACTGTTGCATTATACGGAGGAACATAATTGTAAAGCATTTTTGAACCACATGTTGTTTTAATACCTTTAGTACTTATGTTATCCTTGATAGCTAGAGGTATTCCTGCTAAAATTCCAACTTTTTCTCCATTAGCTATTTTGCTGTCAACTTCTTTAGCTTTTTTAAAAGCTTCTTCCCTGCATAAGGTTATAAAGGCATTAATTTTACCTTCAACATCTTCTATCCTTTCAAAAACTTCACTTAAAACCTCCTCAGCTTTAACTTCTCTAGCTAAAATTTTATCCCTAATCTCTTTAGCAGATAACCAGTAAAGTTTCAAAAATTTCAGCCTCAAACAATTTTTGCACATTCAAAAAACTGCTTTCTTTTTCTTGGAGCATTCATTAAAACCTCATTAACATCAAGTGAGGGTTTAGGCTCATCCTCACGAAAAACGTTAACTTTACCTGTAAGATGATAAGTTGGAGGAATATTCTCCGTATTTAGCTCTGAAAGCATGTTGAAATATTCTAAAATCTTATTAAGCTGCCTAGTGTAAAGTTTTTTTTCATCTTCAGTAAGCTCCAATCTTGCAAGCCAAGCTAAATGTTTAATCTCCTCTATTGAGATACTAGTTTTAGCTTTTTCCATCTCCACCTAAACTAAACTCGCATCCTAAATTAACTTTACCCTAACAATTTAAAAATAAGCAAACATTATATTCCCTTTAGAGAGATTTGAAGCTGATCAATTTGGGGGGATAAGGCAATAGTAATGGAAGTCTTCTCCCAAGAATTTTCAGTTTCAACAAGAAAACAAATGGAGATTATTGATGTTACAAGAGGAGTTGAAAATGCTGTTGCAAGTTCAGGTATAAAGGAAGGTTTATGCATTATTCATACACCCCATGCAACAGCAGCAATAATTGTGAATGAGGGAGAAGAGGGGCTTATTTATGATATAACTAAGAAGATTGAAGCTCTTTTTCCTGTAGCTGAAGAATATAGGCATAATAGGGTTGATGATAATGCTCATGCTCATTTAGCATCAGCATTTTTAGGTTCATCCAAAGTTTTTCCAATTAAAAATTCTAGAATTTTGAGAGGAACATGGCAAAATATTCTACTAGTTGAGCTTGATGGTCCAAGAACTCGTAGAGTAGTTGTAACAGTTGTAGGAGAAAGATGAAAAGTTTAAGCTGAAGTTTCAAAGTTAACTTTGCCCTTAAGAAGTTTGCTTAGCTTTTCTGGTAGACTTTCAATTTTAACCCTTACCTGCTTCCAAGTATCCCTATCTCTAATTGTTACAGTATTATCATCTAATGTTTGGTAATCTATTGTTATAGCAAAAGGTGTTCCAACTTCATCCATTCTAGCATATCTTCTTCCAATACTTCCAGAATCATCATACTCAACCATGAAGCCTTCTCTAATAAGTAAATTATAAACCTCTAAAGCCTTTTCTGGAAGTTTATCTTTGTTCATTAAAGGAAAAACTGCAACTTCTATTGGAGCTAAATCTTTAGGAAGCTTTAAAACAATCCTACCCTCTTTTTCAGAATAAGCATATTCCAATGTTGCGTAAAAAAGCCTATCTAAACCAAATGATGGTTCAGCAACATGAGGTAGGAATCTTTTACCCTTCTCCTCAACCTCAATCTCCTTAAACTCCACATGACTACTTGTTATCCTGTAAGTTTTACCATTACCTTTAAGCTCATAATATCCAAGTTTACTAATAGATTCAGCAACCTCTTTAGCGTCTGTTAAACTTAGAAATCTTAAAACCCTTAAAGCGTCACCACCAAAACTTTCATTAATCATATTCTTCTTAAACTCGAGGGAAAGCTTCTTAACTTTTATAGGGTTACTATATGGAACATAAACTCTTAAATCTTCACCACTATAAGCCATATGCATTTTTAAGTCGTAATTTGAACGTAAAGCATGACCTGAAACTTCCACCCAACCCCATCTTGAAAGTTCAACAAGCTGGTCGTATGTTTGAGTTGAATAATGTGCACGTTCAGATGGAAGCTTCTCCTTAAAAATTTGCTTTTCAGCAGGTATACCAAGCTCTTCAACAAATTTTTTAGCTTTAACCATAAAATATGCCATCCATTCAGACTTAACATAACCCCTATCTAAAGCCTCCTCAACAGAAACTTCTAACGGCTCTTTTCCACCTTCCAGTAAAACCTTCTCAGGTAGAAGTCTTAAGAATTCATCTTTAACATTAGGAAGCTTCCAACATTTAGGGTTTTCAGGGTCATAAAAAAATTCAAACTCCATTATAGTTAACTCTCTAAGCCTAATAGGACCCTGCCTAGGTGAAATCTCATTCCTAACACATCTACCAATTTGAGCAACACCAAAAGGAAGTTTCCCTCTTGCAAGCTCATAAAGCCTCCTAAAATTTACAAACATCCCTTGAGCTGTTTCAGGTCTACCATAACCAATATTTTCACTATAGGGGCCTATCGTTGTTTTAAAAAGCTCATTAAAAGGTTTAGGTTCCTCCAGCTCACCTTTACATTGAGGACATTTTACATTTGTTTCCTTCATCTTTAAGCCAAGCTCTTTAACGGTTAAACCTTCAAAGGATTTACCTGTAACCTCCTCAAGTAAATGGTCAGCTCTCCATCTTCTCCCACATTTAAGGCATGTTGTTATAGGGTCTGTAAAATGGGTTGTATGGCCTGAAGCATCAAAAACAACCGCTGGAGTAATTATAGGTGTTTCAATAAGCATCAAACCTTCTTCTTTAACAAAAATATCAATCCACTTATTTTCGATCTTTCTTTTTAGCAGAGCTCCAAGGGGGCCGTAATCTATAAACCCGCTTTCTCCACCATAAATCTCGTAGGATTGCCAAAAAAAGCCTCTCTTCTTTGCAAGTTCAACAATTTTCTGAGACTTATCAATTTTAACAGTATCCAAATACTTCACCTGTAATGTCAAAATTTTTTAGTGAGAATACCTATAAAGTTTTACCTAAAACTATTAAAGCTTTTTAGCTTCCTTAAACTTTAATGAAATGGTTAGTAATGTTTCCGCAGGATGTGCTTGCAGAGTTTATTAAAGCTGTAATTACACTTTTCATTATTGTTGACCCCCTTGGAAACATTCCAATTTTCATAGGGTTAACTGAAAATTTAGGTAAGGAGGAAAGGAGAAGGGTTTTCAGAGTTGCGGTTATTGTTGCTTCAGCTCTTCTAGTAGTTTTTGCTGTTATTGGTAGAGAGCTTTTAAGCGTCTTTGGAATATCAGTTTACAGTTTTATGGTTGCAGGAGGAATTCTGCTTTTAGTTATAGCTGTAAAGCTTGTTGTTTATGGGGGATGGGAGGAAAAGGTTCTTTCACCTGAAAGTATGGGGGCAGTTCCTATAGCATGCCCATTACTTGCAGGTCCAGGAGCTATAACAACAACCATAGTTATTATTCAAACTTCAGGTGTACTGGTAACATTGCTTGCTGTTATAACAGTATCCATAATTATCTGGATTATTCTAAGGTTTGTTGAACCTATAAATAGGTTTTTAGGTAAAACTGGTTCAGCTGTTGTTGCAAGAGTTATGGCTATATTTATTGCAGCTATAGCTGTAGGGTATATAGTTGATGGAATAAGCCATCTTACAGGTTGAATTAAAGATGCCTCTTTATGATGTTGTGGTTGTTGGAGGAGGCCCAATAGGATGTATGACAGCATATTTTACTGCAAAAAGCGGCTTTAAAACATTAATTATTGAAGAACATAGGGAAATCGGTAAACCTGTTCATTGCTCTGGGAAAGTTTGTGTTAAAGCTTTTGAAGAATTTAACCTTTCAAAAGCTTCAATAGTTAACAAGGTTAGAGGAGCATATTTCTACTCACCGGATAATAAATTTTTTAGTGTTTCTAAGCCTACAGTAGAATCCTACATTGTTGATAGAGAAATTTTTGATAAGGATATTGCAAAGAAAGCTGAAAAAGCTGGTGCTGAAATTTTAACATCAACAAAATGCTATAAGCTTGAAAAAGATAAAGCAGGATACAATCTAAGGTTTAAGTGTAAAAGTTTTCAATCCTCCAATAGTATTAAGTGTAAAGCTGTTGTTGATGCTGAAGGTTGGAGACCTATTCTACTTGAAAATTTAAAGCCTAAAAAAGGTATAAAGTTTTTAGCTGGAATTCAGGTTGACATGGAAAATGTTGAGTTTAACAGACAAGACCATGTTGAACTATATTTTGGAGGAAAATTTTTTCCAGGATTTTTTGGTTGGATTATTCCTTTAGATGAGGAAAAAGCTAGAGTTGGTTTATGTGTAAATAAGTTAGCTGCTAAATATCCACCTTCAACTTATCTTAAGCTTATGCTGGAAAAGCATCCAATAGTATCTAGGAAAGTTAAGCAAGGCAGGATAAGAAAAGTCTTTGGTGGGATAATACCTATCCATGGACCATTAAATGTAAAACTTCCTGATGGCTTTTTTGTTGTTGGAGATGCTGCTGGACATGTTAAATCAACCACTGGTGGAGGTATATACTTTGGTTTAAAAATGGCTAAAATTACTGGGGAAGCCATCACAAGATTTTTAACTAGGGAGGGAAAGGAAAACTTCTCTATGTTGGAGAGCTGGAAAATTAGTTTTGAAATTAAATTTACATCTTTTTTACGTAAATTTTTAGACAAACTTTCAGATGAAGATTTAAACATACTTTTTAAGGTTTTAAGGGAAGAAAAGAATTTTTTAAAAAAGATAGAGGAAAAATATTACTCCCAAGACCAATTTAAAATCTTTCTTTTAACCTTGAAAAACCCTAAAATTATCCTAAAACTTAAAAACTTTACTCCTAAACTCTTAATCTCACTTTTCGACCCTTATATATAGTTTATCATATTTTTCTTTTGGATAAGAGTTATAAGGCTATTTTAAAGTATTTTTCCTTAAACTGTGGAATGCTAGATTTTAAGGGGGACACTGATGCTCTACTCTGCAAGGATGGTTAGAGTGGAAGTTGTTGCTCCTATGGATAAGGTTGAAGGAATCATTAAGAAACTTGGAAACTACGGTATAGCCCACTTTATAGATGTTGCAAAAACTAAAGATTACAAGTACGGAGAAGTTACAAAAGAGGTTAAACGTCTCCAGCGTGAAAATTTTTTACTTCAACTTTCAAACAGAATTAACAATCTTTTAAGAAGACTTGGAGAACCACCATACCCTAAACCTACTGTTGTTAAAGATCCATCAAAAGTTTTAGCTGAAGCTGAGAAAGAAATTGAAAAACTTGAAGCTGAATACGTGAAAATTGAGAATGAAATGAAGCTTTTAAGTGAGGAAAAAGCTTCACTTGAAAGAGATATACGCCAAGTTTTTGATGAATATAGAAGTTTGGAAAGGTTTTTTTCTGAGAGGAGGATAAATGTTAACATTGTTTTAACTGTTAAAATTACACCTGAAATGTTAAAGATAAGAGAAATTTTAAAGGAGATTTATGAGCAGCTTGGTGAAGTACAAAAAAATTTAGCCTTTATAGATGCAGCTGGAAAATTAACTTCAACCTATGAAGTTATCCCAAATGGTAAAAGTGAATTAGAAAGGATTAAGGTTAGTATTGAAGATGCTTTAAAAGTTAATGAAGAAGTTAAGAAAAATGTCCCTGAAGCCTTAAATGAAACATTAAAAGTTGAAGAGATTCTTTATGAAGCAAAAAATATTGTTGAAAAGAAGCTTGAAGGATGGGTAAAAATTGATGAGTTAAAGACTCTTTTTAACCAGCTTAAAGCTAAACTTGAGGATGCTGAAAGAAACTTTACAAGCGATGTTGCATTACTAATTGGGGAAGATACTTCTAAGGTTTTTGAGGAAATTAAGAACATTCTTAGGGATGCTGAAAAGCTAAGCTTAGGTTTAGCTGAAATTGAAGACATTATTAAAAGAATTTCATCAATAGCCTCCATATTTAGAGATAAATTTGATGTTTTAAACAATACTGAGAAATTTATCCTCCTCCATAGTTTGGTTAAGCTTGTTGAGGAAATACGTAAAGAAAAAATTGCTGATGTTGAAAATTTAGCTGAGGAAAGTAGGAAGCTTATTTCGGTTTTACCTGCAAAATATCTTGAAATTGTTAAGAGAGCTCTTGAAGTTGTTGCAATGGAACGTAGAGTAGAAGAATTAGTAAAAAAACCTGAAGAATTAAAGGAGAAAATATCAGGTTTAGCTAAAACAGCAGATTACCTTCATATTTTTAATGAAATAGTTGATATTGAACTTAAAATTGAGGAGTTATACAAAAAGTTTAGGCAAACTGAGCGAGCATGTGTTTTTGAATTTTGGGTTGATAAGCCTAATGTTGAGAAAGCTATAAACATTATTAAAAACGAATGCCCTTCAGCTGTTGTGAATATCGGTGGGGAGGAAAAAGGAGATAAACCTCCAACTTTAATGAAAAATCCCCCGATAGCTAAACCGTGGGAAAAACTTGTTGCAGCATATGGGTTGCCAAACTACCATGAAATAGATCCGACAATTATTACAGTTATAACTTTCCCAATAATTTTTGGTTTGATGTTTGGGGATATAGGTCATGGTTTAATTCTTCTTATAGGTGGACTTTTAATACCAAAAATATGGAGTAAATTTAATCTTAAAGGTGAGATTTGGGATTACATCTATGAGGGTAGGAACCTTATAGTTATGTGTGGAATAACAGCCATAATTTTTGGTTTCCTTTATGGAGAATTTTTTGGTCCAACAAACTACCATTATGCTTTACATCATCCAGTTCCAACATGGTATTCAGATTTAACGGGGTTACCTAAAGCACTATGGTTTAATCCGATGGAAAATCTTATGTTATTCTTTAAAATTGCAATTCTTGTTGGAGTATTCCATATACCTTTCGGAATAATTCTTGACATAGTTAGCAAGCTTAAAGCTGGCGAAAAAAGGGAGGCTTTAGCTCCGGCTTCTTGGCTTTGGTTTTACTTTAGTTTTGCAACTTTACTCATACTTATAATGATGCCAGCTTACAGTATAACTGATGTAATCTTTAATCCCACACTACTAACACTATTCCTTATTGTACCCTTTATAGGTATGCTTTTCCTTCATAAACTTGCAGTTAAAGATTTCTTTGAAGCTTTTAGTGAGACAGTAACTAAGGCTATAGAGTCACTATCAAACACCTTTTCATATTCACGAATTTTAGCTTTAGGGCTTACCCATGCAATCTTCAGCGATATTGCTTTACTTGGAACAGGAAACCCTATACTATTCTGGGTTGTACTCTTAATGGTTACAATCTTCATGATTATAGCCTTAGAAGGAATAATAACGTTTGCACATTCCCTTAGGCTTCACTGGGTTGAATGGTTCAGCAAATTTTACCATGGAGATGGAATACCATTTGAAGGTTTTACTATTAAAAGGAGGTTTACAACTACTGGTTAAAGTTAAGGTTAAGTTTAAAGGTAGAAAACTTAGGCGCTCAGCTAAACTAAAAACTCTTTTAACTTTACGTGAAAATTTAGCTTTAAAACCTATTAAAGGTTACTCTATGACTAAAATTATGGTTTCAGGTTTAATCTTACCCTCAATGGTTACCATTTTTCTTCTTATCTCCATGCTTCTTTCATCAACTTTAAATCTTCCACCCTTAACTAGATTTCTTTTTATGTGTTTATGTACTTTTTCAGGTTTTCTTCTTGCCACAGCAATATTGATCCACTTTACGGATAAAATTTTAAGTTGGGCCAGGGTGAAAAAATGAGGAAAATTACTGACTACATTGAGTTAACCATTAGAGTTAGAGGTAGAAAATCTTTTATGCTTGTTAAAAGCGACTATGACAGTATGCTTACAGCCGAAAGTGTTCAATCAGCTCTTAGAAGGCTTGAAGGCTCAAAATATCAACCATACGTAAGCCAGTTTTTTACGGGAGAGTTCAATGTTGAAGATGTTGAAGATAGCCTAGTAAAAGCTTATAATGATGAGTTAAACTTTATTTTATCAAAAACGAAAAACAAAGTTGCAGCAAATTTTATAAGAGAGTTTAATCGTTTAAATGAGCTTAAAACTTTAGGTTTAGTATTAAAAGCAATATTACTTGAAATCTCATGGAAGGAAGCTTCAAGATTTATCTTTCCATATGGAAAAATAAGCATTGAAGCTTGCAGAAACCTTGTTGAAGCAAAAAATGTTGAGGAAGTTTTTAAGCTTATGGGTGATGAATCCTTAATTGGAAAAATAAGGGGGGTTTTAAGCAGTGTTGAAGACCCCCTGCTTAAAAGTACTAAGATTGAATTAACATTAACAAAGTATGGTGTAGAAAATATTTGGGAAAAAGCTGGAAAGCTTAAAGGAAGAGATAAACTTTGCATAAAAATTCTTGGTGTAACAATCGACTCCTCTAATATTATGGCTATTTTAAGGCTTAAAAAACTTAAACTTAGAAGAGGGGAAGTGGAGGATTACATTCTCCCAGTTTACTATATGCTTACAGAGGATGAGGTTGAAAGAGCTTTAGCTGTTGAAAATGAAAAAGATGCTTTAAAAGTTTTTTCTTCAGGTAGATACGTAAATATAATTTCACCCTTAATACCAACTTATGAGGTTAAAAACGACCTTTCAATCTTTGAAATAGCGTTAAAACGTTACCATGCAAAAGAATGTGAAAGAATATTTTATCAACCATTTTTCCACCTTACTGAAGCTTTTGCATATCTTTACCTTAAACTTTACGAGGTTAAAGATTTAATAACAATCTTAGTTGGAAAACAATTTAACATCCCCCCAAGCGAGATAGAGTACCTATTAACATTACACCAACCACCTTACCCAACTTAAACCAAAAGTTTTAAATTGTCTTTTTTCACAAACAATCAACCATAAGAAAAAGTTAAGCTTAAGTGGAGGAAGAAAAATTGAATTCGAAACCAAAATTAGTACTAGCATTAGCTTTACTCTTAATTCTGCTGGGAATATGTTCAAGTTTTGTTTATGCTGAAACAACAGATACTGAAGCAAACCAGGCAGCGGATAACCAGGTAGGAATGATTGCTATAGGTGCAGCTATCGCCATAGCTATTCCTGGTATAGGTGCTGCTTTTGGGCTTGGTATGGCAACATCTGCTATTGCTGCTGCTGGAGCTGAAAGACCTGAGATTATAGGTAGATTCTTCATCTACATTGTGTTTATTGAAGCTATTGCCATCTATGCACTTATAGTTGCAATATTTATTATAACAATGCTTCCAACATAAAAATCTGCAAATCTAGCTAAACTAGTAATCTAAAGGTTAAACTTTAAAAAATCGCTTAGGCTGTAGTCCAAAACTCTTTTTATATTCTTATTTTCTTTAAGCTTTAAACCACAACCAGGACATGTATAGCTTAAAGCTAATTTTACAGTAAAAAATCTGTTTACCTTAGGACAGTAAAGGAAAGCTTCTGCTTCAGGAATATTTGAAATCTTTAATAAATGCTTTTTCAAATAAATCGCCTATACAATGTTAAGATTTATTATCGAGTAAGTTAAATTTAATTTTGATAAGCCTAAGAGGGTTTAGTTTTGGTGGTAAGAAATTATGCAGATTTTTAGATACCCTTTAAGCCTTCTAGCTTTAGGTGTTTTAAGGTATGACAATGGAAGCTAAAAAATGTACCCCTAAATGCGAGTTTTTTAGGTGTGGACAGAAAAGTCTTCAGTTTAGGTCTGGAAAACCCTATTGTAGACTTGCAGAGGATGTTTGCGAAGGATACAAATGTAGATACGCTATTTGTATAAGGAATAGACTTTTACCTGATGGCACATGCAGCCTAACAATCAAAAGAAGTCAAAGACAAGCTGAAATACCTCTAGAGGATGAGGATATTTTAAAGAAAATTAAGGTTAAAGGTAAACTCCAAAAAAGGCTTGGAAAAGAAATTTTTTAAATCTCCAATTTTTTGGGAAAAATTTTGAAGAATAACATTAAAGTTTTAGTTACAAGTTCACATAGACCAACAAGGCTTATAAGAAGCCTTATGAATGATTTAGCTTCAATCATACCTAATTCTCTTAGAGTTAACCGTGGAAAAATGAGTTTTAAGGATGTGGCTGAAAAAGCTTTAAACTTAAACACAAGCCTAGTTTTAATTGTTAATAGATGGAAAGGTGGACCTGGAAAAATCGAGTTTTACGAGGTTGAAGATAGAAAGATAAAGCTTTTAACACCAATAATATACGTTAGAGGGGTACGTTTACAAAGAAACCATAAACTCTTCTTTAGAAAACTTCAGGTTAAACCAAAAAGCCTATCAATAATTAATCCTTTAAATAAGGATTCTGAAGCTCAAAAACTTGCTGAAGCTTTTGCTAAAATTTTTAAAGTCCCAATTATAAGCCCTACTGAAGACACTATATCTGAATCTGATGTTTCTATGAAGATCTACAGAGATGGTGTGGGGAAACTTAGAATCACATTTATTTCTAACCTTCATGGTGGGGTTGAAGTTGGACCTGAAATCTTTATTAGACATATTATATGGGAGGCTGCTAAGCCTGATTAAGGCAAAAATAGTATTTAAAACTTCAAAAGAAAAATGTAAAAAAATTGTTGAAGCATTAGAGCCTGAAACAAAATCTACACCCACACCTAGAAGTAAAGTTAAAATTAGAAGGAAGGACAGTATGGTTGAAGCCACATTTTATGCTAAAGATTTCTCAGCTTTAAGAGCATCAATAAACTCATTTTGCCGCTGGGTTAAAATGGTTGATGAAGTTTTAGATGTTGTTAAAAAAGATTTAAAATGAAAAAGCTTTAATTTAACTAAACCCAACTAGGTTTTAGTTGTGGAGGTTGATATAAAGGTTGAGCGATATAGAAGTCCCCCCAAATCTTCAAGAGGAGCTTGCAAAACTTCAGCAACTTCAACAAACACTTCAAGTTATAGTAGCCCAAAAACAGCAAGTTGAAGTTGAACTTACAGATGTTGATAAAGCTTTAGAGGAAATTAAAAAGATGCCTGATGATAATCCAATATATCAGGCTATTGGCGCATTTCTTGTTAAGAAGGATAAAGAATCTGTTATTAAAGAGTTAACTGAAAGAAGAGAACTTTTAACTGTTAGAGCCTCAGTGCTAGGTAAACAAGAAGAAAGAACAAGAGAAAGACTTAAAGAAGTTCAGCAGCAAATTCAAGCTAGACTAAGACAGCAACAGCTAACATAGGGAAACTATGGTTCTTAAAGTTAAATGTAAGTTAAGCTAAGTTTTATCTGAATTGATGAAGAAAAAACCCTTTTCAGGGTTTTTAAGCTGGGTAGATGAGCAAACTATTAAAAAATTTAAGAAAATTGTTAGAGGTAAAAATGTAAAATTTTGTACAATTTTTTGCCACCATAATGCTGACCCTGATGCTATTTATGCCTCCTATTTAACATTTAAACTTGTTAAACACTTAAACCCTAAAATTGAATGTGAAATTATTGCAGACCAAGGTATAAGTAAAATTTCTAAGGTTTTAATGCTTAAGGTTCCAGTTAATTTTAAGGATAAGCCAAACCTGGAAAAAACTGACCTAATAATTCTTGTTGATACAAGTACATTTAAACAGCTTGATGTATGGGGGGAGAGTTTAGAAAAGCTAGATAAACCTTTAATAGTTTTAGACCATCATGAAGTCCACCCAAAAACTAAGGAAATAGCTCATCTAATGGTTGTTAATCCTAAAGCATCCTCAGCATGTGAAATTGTCTATGATATTTGTAGAAATGTTAAAGTTAAACTGGGTAAGAATGATGCTTGGAGTTTACTTGCAGGAATAGTTTACGAAACAAAAGGATTCCGCTATGCTTCATCTAAAACGCTTAGGGTATCAGCTGAACTTTTAGATTATGGTGTAAGCCTTGATGAAATTTTTAACCTTATGATTCAACCAGTAGATAGGTCTGAAAAAATAGCTAAACTTAAGGCTCTTCAAAGACTTCAGATTTTTGAAGTTAAGGAATGGATTATAGGTTGTACTCATGTAAGCTCCTATCAAGCATCAGTTGCAAGAACTCTTATCAGCCTAGGTTGTGATGTTGCTATTGTTGGTGGTGAGAAAAAAGGGGAAGTTAGAGTTAGTTTAAGGTCAACTAAAAACTTTCAGGAAAAAACAAGCGTACACCTCGGCCGGGATGTAGCTTTTTATGTTGGTGAAAAATTTTCAGGTATGGGTGGAGGGCATTCAACCTCAGCAGGTTTAAATGTTTCAGGGAATCTTCAAGATGTTTTAAGTGAAATTGTCAAAGTTTTAAAGTTAAAAATTGAAGAAAAAGGAGCTAACTTAGATGAGTAGTTTAAACCTGGAGGAGGAAGTTGTAAAAGTTAAAGGTTTAACCTATACCTATCCTGGAAACATTAAACCAACCCTAGACAACGTGTATTTTAAAGTTAGAAAGGGAGAATTTATCTTAATTTGTGGACCATCTGGTTGTGGTAAAACAACTTTATGTAGATGTTTAGTTGGTTTGATACCCCATTTTTATGGTGGAAAATTTGAAGGTAAAGTTGAAGTTGCAGGTTTAGATGTAAGTAAACATTCTGTTAGAGAAATTGCTCAGCACGTTGGTTTTGTTGGGCAAAATCCTGAAAGTCAACTTTTCTCCTTTACTGTTGAAGGTGAAATTGCTTTTGGAGTTACTAATTTAGGTTTACCTTTGGATGAAATTAAGCACAGGATTAATTGGGTTTTAAACCTTTTAAACTTAAAAGATTTAAGAGAAAGAAGTCTTAAGGAGCTTTCAGCAGGCGAAAAACAAAAAGTTGTTTTAGCTTGTACTTTAGCTATGACTCCTAAGATTCTTGTTCTTGATGAACCTACATCTCTTTTAGATTCGTTTTCAGCTAAGAGTTTAATTAATACCTTAGTTGAAATTAACAGGAAATTTAGGATTACAGTAATTATTGTTGAACATAAACTTAACCTTCTTCTTAACTATGTAAACAGAGTTTTAATTGTAAGTAAAGATGGAAGAATAATTGCTGATGATAATCCTAGAAGAATTTTTTCTAAGAAAGAGCTTACAAACATAGGTTTAAACATCCCTAAAATTATAAAGCTTCATCAAGAATTAGTTGAGGAGGGCTTGCTCAACTATCCTATATCCCTAACTGTTGAAGAGTTAGCTGGTAGGTTAAGGAGGATTATAAGTTGATTAAACTGGAAAATGTTTACTTCCAATATCCTACAGGTATTCAGGCTTTAACCAATGTTAACTTGGAAATTAGAGAAGGAGAAGTTTTAGCTATCATGGGTGAGAATGGAGCTGGAAAAACAACCCTTATTAAACATTTAAATGGTCTTTTAAAGCCATCTAAAGGTAAAATTCTTGTTGATAATTTAGATACTAGAAAGGTAAGTGTGGCTGAGCTTTCAAAAAAAGTTGGAATAGTTTTTCAAAATCCTGAAAACCAGTTTTTTTGTGAAACTGTTTGGGAAGAAGTTGCTTATAGTCTAAAAAACTTTAATTACCCTAAGAATCTTATAGCTGAAAGAGTTGAAGAAGTTTTAAAACTTTTAAACCTTGAGAAGTTTAAAGCTTCTACACCCTTTAAGCTTAGTGAAGGTGAAAAAAGAAGATTAGCATTGGCATGTGTTCTTGCATGGAACCCTAAGTACCTTGCTTTAGATGAACCTATACTAGGACAAGATTACGATGAAAAATTAAAGCTTCAAGAAATTATAAAAAGAGTAGCTTCCGAAGATAAAACAGTTATTATTGCAACCCACGACACAGATTTTATCACAGAATTAGATTGCAGAGTAGTTTTAATGTCTAAAGGCAGGATTATCGCTGATGGTAAAGCTGAAGATATATTAGGAAAACCTAACCTTCTCTCAAAGGTTAATCTTGAAGAAGCTGAAATTGTAAAGCTGTTTTTTATGCTTGAAGAATTAAATCTTCCAAAGAATGTTTTTACAGTTGATAAAGCAAAAAAGGTTTTAATAGAAAGGTTTAGGAGGCTAAGAAGAATTCCTTGATGGTTTATAGGTTTTTAACACCAAAAAAGGAAACACCACTTTTTCAACTAGACCCTAGAATAAAGTTTCTTACATCATCAATTATAGGTTTATATGCAATATTTACCTCAAACTTTAAGGTTTTAATTCTTCTTTTTCTTTTAATTTTTTTGATAAATTTTTTAGGTAAACTTTTAATTGAATGGTTAAAAATGCTAAAAAGCTTTACAACACTAATATTTCTAATCTTCATTGTTGAAGTTGTGCACATATATCTTTTAGGGGAATATTTTAGTTTAAAAGTTCTGATGGAAAAACCTGCTACCCTAACATTAAAATTTATAATTTTAGTTTCAGCTTTTACATTTTTCTATCTTTCAACATCTCCAGAGGCATTTACAACCTCAATTCAGCAGCTAAAATTTATCCCATACAGTTTCAGCTTAACTTTAACTATAGCCTTAAGATTTATACCAATTTTAGCATACGAATTTCAAGAAGTATATGATGCTCAACGTTCAAGAGGAGTTGAACTTGAAAAAGGCAGTATAATTTTAAGAATAAGGAAAATGGCCTCTATGCTTACACCTTTAATGGTTAAAGCTATTAGGAAAAGCTTTGAGGTTGCTGAAACCCTTGAAACAAGGTGTTATGGATTAAAAAAGCCTAAAACAAGTATTTATATTAGCAGGGTTGGAAAATGGGATTTAACCCTTATTTGCGGAGTAATTTTGGTTTTAGCTTTAACCTTCTACGTATAAAAATAGGGTTAATTTTTTAGGTTATTAAACTAGCTTAAAGGCAACTATTTTAAATTTTCCAGTTCCTATCTTCCTAATAGGTGTTTAAAGGCTGTTGAGTAGGCTGGAGTATCTTCAAAAAGCTGTTGATGAAATAGTTGAATCCTTATCAAAATCGCTAAAAAACATAGATGAAAAACAAGTATCTAAGCTTGTAGAAATTCTTTTAGAGGCTAAAAATAGAGGTAAAAAAATTCTTGTTATTGGTGCAGGTAGAAGTGGGCTTGTTGGTAGAGCTTTTGCTATGAGGCTTATGCATCTAAACTTTAATGTTCATGTTATAGGTGAAACAATAACACCCGCTGTTGAGGAAGATGATATTTTACTTGCAATTTCAGGTTCAGGTACAACAACAACAGTCGTTACAGCTGCAAAAATAGCTAAAAAGGTTAAAGCTAAAGTTGTAGCAATAACATCTTACCCACGTTCACCCCTTGGAAGATGCTCAGACCATACTGTAGTTATTTATGGGAGAACTAAGGTTGCAGGTAAAAAAGATTATTTTTCAAGGCAAATTTTAGGAGTTCATGAGCCTTTAGCCCCCCTAGGAACACTTTTTGAAGCTGCAGCTTCAATATTTTTTGATGCGTTAATAGTTGAACTTATGCATAGACTAGGAAAAACTGAGGAAGAGCTGAAAAAAAGGCATGCAACCATAGAATAGCTTAGTTAAGTTTAAATAGAACCTAACTCAAATAAGTTAAACTCCCAGATTTACAGTTTTAAGTAGCAAATTCTTTAAATAATTGTTTTAATGTTTTTAAGCTGTAAAAGGTTTGAGGGTTTACGGTTATGCCAAAGTTTAAAACTACAGCTGAAATACTGAAAATCGTTCAAAACTTAGACCAGATTAGGAATGCTGGGATTATTGCTCATGTAGACCATGGTAAAACAACTCTTACAGATTCACTACTTTCAGCTGCAGGTTTACTTTCACCTTCAGTTGCAGGTACAGCTTTAGCTTTAGATTACCTTGAAGAAGAACAAAAAAGACAGATGACTATTAAAGCTGCAAACATAAGCCTTTACTATGAAATTAATGGTAAACCTTACGTGATAAACCTTATAGATACACCAGGCCACGTAGATTTTTCAGGTAGAGTTACCAGGTCTCTTAGGGCTATTGATGGTTGCGTAGTTGTAGTTGATGCTGTTGAAGAAGTTATGGTTCAAACTGAAACTGTTACAAGGCAAGCGTTGGAGGAAAGGGTAAGACCAACCTTATTTATCAACAAAATTGATAGGCTTATAAAAGAACTTAGATTATCACCAAAAGAGGTTCAAGATAAACTTTTAAGAATTATTAGGGAGTTTAACAACCTAATAGAGCTTTACGCTGAACCTCAGTTTAGAGATAAATGGAAAGTTAACCCTGTAGAGGGAACAGTGGCTTTTGGTTCAGCTAAAGATAGATGGGGATTTACAACAACTATAGCTCAAGAAAAAGGAATAAGATTTTCTGATGTTGTTTCAGCATATGAACATGGTAATGTTAAAGACCTTGTTGAAGCCGCACCTTTACATGAAGCTGTTCTTGAAATGATTATCAAGCATATTCCTCCACCTCATATAGCTCAAAAATATAGGATACCTAAAATTTGGCGTGGAAACCTTGAAAGTGATGCTGGGCAAGCAATGTTAAATTGTGACCGTAATGGTCCCGCTGTTATGTGTATTACAAATGTTGTTGTTGATCCTCAAGCAGGTGTTGTTGCAACAGGTAGACTTTTCTCAGGGACTGTTGAAACAGGTGATACTGTATACCTTATTGGTGCAAGAGATTCCGGAAGAATACAGGAAGTATGTATTTACATGGGGCAGTTTAGAGATGTTGTAGGTATACTTCCATGTGGAAATATTCCTGCACTTTTGGGTTTAGATAAGGCTAGAGCAGGAGAAACAATAGCATCTATTAAAGATATTGCTCCCTTTGAGCAGCTTCAATATGTTAGTGAACCAGTTGTAACTATCGCTATTGAGCCTAAATTTAGCCGAGATTTACCAAAACTTGTAGATTTTCTTAGGAAGCTTTCAATTGAAGACCCTAACCTTGTTATAAAAATTAACGAGGAAACAGGAGAATACCTTATATCTGGTATGGGTCAACTTCACCTAGAAATTGCTACAACATGGATTCAGAAAGCAGGACTTGAAATTATAACATCTAAACCTATAGTTCTTTACAGGGAAACTGTAAGAAGAGAAGGCCAAGTTTTTGAGGGTAAATCTCCAAATAAGCATAACAGAATTTATGTTAAGGTTGAACCTTTAGAGCCTGAAATAATTGAGCTTATACGTAAAGGTGAAATTACAGATTACACTCCCCATCATGTTGTAGCTAAAATTTTAAGAGAGCATGGTTGGGATGCTGATGAAGCTAGAGGTGTTTGGAGGGTAAGTGAACACTGCAATATCCTTACAGATGTAACTAAGGGTATTCAAAGACTTGATGTTGTAAAAGATTCCATAATTTCAGCTTTTAACTGGAGTATTGATGAAGGACCATTAGCTTATGAGGTAATTAGAGGAGTTAAAGTTAAACTTGTTGATGCACAAATCCATGAAGACCCTGTTCATACAGGTCCAGCTCAAATAATGCCTGCAACTCGTAGGTCACTTTATGCAAGCTTTTTATCTGCAAACCCAACCCTACTTGAACCAATTTTAAAGGTTAATGTTAAGGTTCCACCTGACCAGGTGGGAAATGTAACAAAGATTATTGTTGGACGTAGAGGAAAAATTATTTCACTTGAACAAAAAGAGCATATAATGTATATTGTTGGAGAAATACCTACAGCTGAAACTTTTGATCTTTCGGAGGCTATGAGAAGCGCTACAGCTGGAAGAGCTTTTTGGGGTACAGAGTTTTATAAATGGGAACCTGTACCGTCATCAATGGTTGACTCTCTTATAAGAGAAATTAGGAAACGTAAAGGTTTACCTCCAGAACCGCCATCAATAGAAGATTTTATAGAAAGATAGCAAACTACTAAATCTTAATCTTAACCTTCTAATTTAAGTTAAACCTTAAACTTAATATTTTTAGGTTAGTTAGGGTTGATTATTGCTAAAATTTTTGCCGATTATAGAGAGAAAAATTCAGGTATACCATCAATTTTAGAGGGAATGAATGTTAAGGTTATCTACCAAAATCTTACTATTGGAGATTACATCCTACCTGGAGAATGTGGTGTTGAACGTAAAAATGTTCACGACTTTATACATTCTTTAACATCTGGTAGGCTTTTTAATCAGCTTTTAAGGCTTAAGGAAGTATACCAAAAACCTGTACTGATTGTTGAAGGTGATTTTCAAGCTGTAGTAGAAGAATTCCCTAATCCTAAGGCTTTATGGGGTGCATTAGCGTCAATCTGCCTTAATCAAGGTATACATGTGTTTTATACTTTAAATGTAAAGCAAACAGCTGAACTTTTAATCACAATCTTAAATCAAATGTTAAAAGTAAAAGGGAGAATTGAGCCTATTATAAGGGAGAGAAGAAAAATTAGAGGTTTAACTGATTTTCAGTTGTATGTTGTATCATCCCTTCCAGGAGTAGGCTTAAAGCTTGCAGATAGGATGCTTAAAAAATTTAAAACTGTTAGAGCTGTTTTTTCAGCATCAAAAAAGGATTTAATGTTTATTGAAGGTTTTAGTGAAAGAAAAGCTGAGAAAATTTGTAAACTTCTAGATTTACCCTATAATCCCTTAAAACAAGACTTAACTAAGCAAAAGATTTTAGAGGAGAGCTAGAAAAGATTGAAAAGTCTCCCAAGATTCAATCTTGTGAGAAAAGCTTATTGTACATGTCCACCAAAATATAACCTAAACCCTTATCTTGGAAGATGTATGCATGGATGCTTATACTGTTATGCTGTGAAGTTTCCATCTTTTAACGGTCCAATTAAGCCTAGAATAAACCTTCCAGAAATCCTAGAAAAGATAGCTGAAAAAACTAAACCTAAGCTTTATGTTATGTTAAGTGATTCAACAGACCCCTACCAACCAATAGAAAAGGATTTAGGTTTAACTAGGAAGTGTTTAAAAATTTTAGCTAAACATGAGTTCCCAGTACTTATTGTTACAAAATCTGATTTGTTTCTTAGGGATTTAGATATTCTAGTAAAAACTAGAAGTGTAGTGTCAGTTACAATAACAACTCTTAAAGAAGATTTAGCCAAAACTTTTGAACCCTACACACCTCCACCAGAAAAAAGAATTAAAGCTTTAGAGTTTACAGCTAAAAAAGGTTTACCTGTTATTGCAAGAGTTGACCCCATAATTCCATGGGTAAATGATGATGAAAATGATTTTAGAAAGCTTATTTTAACCTTAAAAAGCGTTGGAGTTAAACATATAGTGGTTTCAACACTTAAACCTGTTAAAGGTTTTTTTATTAAACTTAGAAAAGTTAATCCTCAACTTGCTGAAAAATTGGAAAATATTTACAGAAATGGAAAACGAATTGCAGGTTATAAGTATCTTCCAGATGATTTTAGACTTAAAATTATTAGTAAGCTTAGAAGTATAGTTTTAAATGAGGGGCTAAATTTTTCCTCCTGTAGGGAAGGTTTTCCGCAGCTTAACACTTCTATTTGTGATGGCTCAGCTTATCTTCAAGGTCAAACAATTTTAACGTAAACCTTATTTTAAGGTTTTGAAGCTAAATATTCTAAGATGTCTTTTAGTGAAGTCTTGGGTAAAGCTGTTAAAAAGTTTAATGAAAAATATATTCTTATACCTGAAATCAAGAAAGTTTTTGACAAGTATAAAGGTAGAAGTGTAACTTTAAATATTACTGATGATACAATCTACGTTTTTCATTTTAAGGATGATGGAATCGCGTTTGAAACTTCACCTCAAAAATCTCCAAATGATATGTATATCGAAACATGTAAGGAGGTTTTTCAAAGAATTGTTGAGGAAAGAAAAATTAGGGTGCAGGATGTTCTTCAAGGTAAAATATCTTGGAAAAATATTAATCTTCGGGATGTAAGAAGTATTAGAAAACTACTTAAACTTAAACATTTAAACATAGAGAGAAT
>Ga0180301_10000890_pt1 | contig 23525 bp, 24 predicted proteins | sample GuaBasSediGuay16_FD_121797 | JGI IMG/M metagenome (GOLD analysis project Ga0180301, IMG submission 121797) | Subseafloor sediment microbial communities from Guaymas Basin, Gulf of California, Mexico - Guay16, Core 4569-2, 12-15 cm | ecosystem: Environmental > Aquatic > Marine > Hydrothermal...
GATTAATCATTGCCGAGTATTATATTTAAGATTTGCCTTATTATTATCATTGGAAAGTTTCTGTTGCACATTACTTTGTTTTAATGATCAAAGCTGAAAATGAGAAGGTAAGCAGTGCAGCAAAGAAGACTACACTCATATCTTCATTGCCATACAGCGATAGCCACTTATTAACGAGCATGATAGATGAAAATACGGCTAATACTGTGAATGCCACATCTTTTGCATCCATGTCATTATCTTTTGTACGGATAATAAAATATTTTCCTTCGAATTTGTAATTTCAAAAATGCGATTTAAACTTTGAATTTGTAAATATGAAATTAAAATAATAGAGGAAAAACTTATATTTCACCAAAATTTAGTAACTAAACATGGGATTGCTAAAAACAGTGTTGGAAAATGCTGGAAATGGGGACAGGATGCTGATAACGTTTCCAGATCTCTATAGTTTTCTCTTTGTGTCCAAGTGGATCTCAGAAAATTTTGGTGAGCCGTTTTGGATTTTGTGGACGGATGCAGCAGTTGAGAGAATAAATCATCTTGGAAAGAAGTACGGATTTCCAATAGAAGGCGACGCTTTGGTGGTTTACTCCCAAAAAAGTTGTGTATTTCTGCATGAACTTGAAAAGGTGGATTTTATTGAGGATTTGCCTGAAGTTGTGAAAAAACTTCCGGTAAATAGAGATATTATAATCTCTTTCGGCTTAAACTTTTTGCCTCTTTACGGCATTAACATCAATTCTGCAATAAGAGCAATAATAGAGCATGAGAGGGGAATAATGTTCACATGTATAATCAACAACAACTCTGATGTGGTCAATAAGTTGCTCTCATTCCACGATGTGTTCATCGAGGTGGAAAAGAGTGAAGATCCAGCAATTATGTACCACACATACACCATGGCACTAAAGTACAGCATTAGAGATGGAATTGCAACGTTATCTGACGTGCTTCCTATTGTAGATAGAGATTTAAGCCTCGATATATGACATTGCTGATACCAGAGAAGATAATATTCGAGACCGAAGTGGTTGAGGTTGATAATTTAAAGACAAAATCCGGAAAGATTAGTGTAACTGAAAGAAGGCTTGTTATAAATTCAGACAACGAATTGCATATAGTTGATGTTAATGGCATAAAAGCTGTGAGCATGATCAGAGATGCAAAATGGGGATTTTTTGTTGCGGGATTGATTTTCGTAATTTCTGCTATTCAACTTTTTATTGTTGGTGCATATATAAATCAGGTGTACGATTTCCTGACAACTTTGCTTGTCACACTTGCAATTCCGATCATCTTTGTAGTTTCAGGCATTATGCTAATCCTATCGTGGTTGTTGGGCAGGGGATTTGTACTGGTTGTTACAACAGATTTTAACAAAAATTTTGTAATTGTGAATAAAGACAAGCAACCACTCGAAAAAATTCTTAATGCAATAGAGTTTGTGCGAATTGGAGAGATCAGGACAACCAAAAGCATGGGTAACGGCATTCATAGTAAGTCTTTCATTTAGAAGAAAACAAAAACAATATAAAAAATATAAAACGAAAACTATGTGAAAAAGAGTATAAGATATCCTCCGGTACTTCTACATGTGAAGTACTATGTGAAATCCCCTAACGTACCCCAATAAACAAAACAAACAGAAAATTTATAATGTGTATTGAAAATACAATCCCAATGTTGGATGATGATTTGCTTGTGTATATTGACGGCAAATTTGTTCCAGAAAGTGAGGCAAAGATAAGTGTTTTTGATCACGGATTTCTATATGGAGATGGGGTTTTTGAGGGTATAAGGGCTTACAATGGAAGGGTTTTTAAATTAATGGAACACTTAGACAGACTTTACGATTCCGCTAAGGCTATCGACTTGGAGATACCAATAACCAAGGAAGAATTTGCTGAGATTATCCTTGAAACTCTTAGAAAAAACAAGCTTAAGGATGCTTACATCAGACCAATAGTTTCGAGGGGTATTGGCGATTTGGGCTTAGACCCAAGAAAGTGTGGAAAACCGTCTATTATAGTAATAACGAGGGAATGGGGCAAACTTTACGGAGATTTGTATGAGAAAGGTTTAGTGGCTGTTACGGTTGCGACAAGGAGGAACGCAATTGATGCCTTACCCCCAAACATCAAGTCGTTAAATTATTTGAATAACATCCTCGCAAAGATTGAGGCGAATGCAAAGGGAGGAGATGAGGCTATATTCTTGGATCACAACGGATACATTTCTGAAGGCAGTGGAGACAACGTTTTTGTTGTAAAAAATGGAATGATTACAACACCGCCGATAATTAACAACCTTGGGGGAATAACAAGGGCTGTTGTGATAGAGATAATCCAAAAGCTTGGAATTCCATTCCAAGAGACGAACATAGGGTTGTATGATTTGTACACAGCAGATGAGGTCTTTGTGACTGGTACGGCAGCAGAAATAGCACCAATAGTGGCTATCGATGGCAGGAAAGTTGGGGATGGAAAGCCCGGAAAAATCACAAAGAAGCTCATTGAGGAGTTTAGGAAGATTACAGAATCAGAGGGCGTACCGATCTATGAATAACGATGATTAACCATATATACTCTACAACAGAGCATAGCCAACTATGATGTTCACACTGATCGTTGAGCTTAAGGATAAGCCTGGTCAACTGATAAAAACCCTTGAGCCTATCTCAAGGCTTGGTGGAAACGTTATTGGAATAGTACACAAAAGAGACAAGATAACGCCACTGAAAAAAATCCCTGTTGAAATATCCATAGAGATTGATGAGAATAAGGTTCCAGAGCTAGTAGATGCGCTAAAAGCAAGTGGAATTACTGTTAGGGAGTACAATGAAGTTAGGTTGGTAACGACTTCATCCTTGCTTTTAGTTGGACACATAGTGCATACAGACATAAGTGATACTATCAACAGGATAGACTCGACTGGATATGCTGAGGTGATTGATCTACACATTAACATGCCACAACTCAATGAACCCTCAACAGCTTTGATTACAATCTCTGCAACTGGAAAAGAAAACTTGAGGAAAGCTGTTGAGCTGTTGAAGGTTATTTGTAAGGAAAAGAAGATTTTGGTGATAGAACCTATAAACGAGGAGTTCTCATGATAAAAATTGCTATCATCGGATTTGGGACGGTTGGACAGGGTGTTGCAGAGGTTTTAATGGAAAAGAGAGATTATCTAAGGCAGATTATAGGCGATTACAAAGTTGTGGCTGTTGCAGACTCAAAAGGTTCGTTGATTGGAGATTTTGATTTGTTGAATGCCATCAAAATTAAAAGGGAAAGAGGTTTGCCAGAAGGCATGGATGCAATGGAGATTGTGGAAAACCAAGATTTTGATTTACTTATTGAAACTACCATCACAAACATTGAAACCGGCGAACCCGGGTTGAGTTATATAAAAAAAGCATTGAAGAGGGGAAAAAACGTAATAACTTCCAATAAAGGTCCATTGGTCGTTGCATACAGCGAGTTGATTGAGTTGGCTAAAGAAAACAATTGTAAGCTTTTGTTTGAAGCAACTGTTGGTGGAGCAATGCCTGTCATTAAGCTTGTGAACAACTGCTTGGCTGGAAACAAAATACTGAGCATAAAGGGAATTCTGAATGGTACTTGCAACTACATCCTGTCAAGGATGGAGAAGGAGAAGATGCCCTTTGAGCAAATCTTGGCTGAGGCTCAGGAGTTGAAGATTGCGGAAGCTGACCCAAGCTACGATGTTGATGGAATTGATGCTGCTTCAAAACTTGTAATTGTGGCAAACGCTTTGTTAGGAATTGATGCGAAATTTGAAGATGTTGAGATTACTGGAATAAGAGAAATCACGCCTGAGGCTTTTGATGTAGCAATGGAGAAAGGTTACACGATAAGGTTGATAGCTGAGGCTGGAAGTAACGGACTAAAAGTTTCTCCAAGGCTAATTCCTTTACAACACCCCCTTGCATTGCAAGGAACTCTAAACGCCCTGTTAATCAAGACGGATTTAGCTGGTGATGTTGTCGTGGTTGGAAAAGGTGCTGGGAAGAGGGAGACGGCAAGTGCCATTGTTTCAGATTTAATACAGCTATATGGATAATTTTTGATTTTTATGTATCTATCTGATGCATTGTTTTCAATAAAGGTTGTGGTGGCTTTTTTATTTTTAATCTACACATGCAAGCTCGATTTGAGGGAAAGGAGGGTACCAAACAAAGTTTGGAAGTACATGCTTTTAGTGTTTATTCCATTAGATGTTGTAGAGTTTTTGTTGCTAAAATACAGCTTTACTACCTTCATTTTTGCAATCGTTCAGTTTTTGCTCATGGTTGGCTTTGCCTACATGCTGTATTACATTGGAGCTTACGGTGGGGCTGATGCTAAGGCGTTGATGGTTTTAGCCATAGCTTTTCCAATTTACCCGAAAATTCTGATCTTTCCGGTATTAAATAATGGTTTTGGGGTTTTTAGCTTCTCCGTGTTATCAAACTCCGTAATTTCTGCTCCTTTACTTTTAATTTACATGTTTTTCAGGAATTTGACAAAGGAGGGATTGAAGAACATTAAAAGAGATCTCTTTTATTACTTTGTTGGCGTTAAAGTTGATGCAAAAAGCATTCCAAAATTCTACAATTTGCTTGAATACTTTGACGGTGATGAGTTTAAAAGGGTAAAGAGGGGTGTAGAGCCAGATTTAAAGATGATTTCAAGATTGAAGAGAGAGGCGGAGAAGGGAACAATTGACAGGATTTGGGCTACTCCAGCTTTACCATTCCTAATCTTCATCACAATAGGGTTTTTAATTTCTGTGTTTGTGGGGGATTTGCTTGTTTGGATTTTGTCACTTTTCATCGGTAAAGGTTTAATGTTTTAAACGTATTTGTTACATGGTCGGAAATACATTTGGTTATGCCTTTAAGCTAACAAGTTATGGGGAGAGTCATGGTAAAGCAGTGGGGTGTATCATTGATGGCTGCCCCTCAAACCTAGAGTTATGCGAAAAAGACATACAGAAAGAATTAGATAGAAGAAAGCCAGGAGGAAGGTTAGCATCGAAGAGAAAGGAAGAAGATAAGGCTATAATTTTATCGGGAGTTTTTAATGGTAGAACGTTGGGTACGCCAATCTCAATTATCGTTGAAAATAAAGATGTTGACTCCAAGCCTTATGAGCATATAAAACACGTCTTTCGCCCCGGACATGCTGATTATACATACTATGCCAAGTACGGTATGAGGGATTGGAGAGGTGGAGGTAGGGCTTCGGCAAGGGAAACAGTTGCGAGGGTTGCTGCTGGGGCGATTGCTAAAAAAATCCTTGATAAATTTGGGATTAAAATTGTTGGCTACACCAAGGAGATTGGTGGGATATCATGTGACGTTTCTGGGTTAAGTGTTGATGAGATTTATGAAAAAGCAGAGAAAAGCGTTGTTAGATGTCCAGATGAAGAGAAATCGGCGTTGATGGAGGAAAAGATACTTGAGGTCATGAAGGAGAAGGATAGTGTTGGAGGAATTGTAGAAGTTATTGTCAAAAACGTACCTGCTGGCATAGGTGAGCCGGTTTTTTTAAAACTCGATGCTTATCTTGCTTTTGCGATTATGGGAATTCCCGCCGTTAAGGGTGTTGAGATTGGTGCTGGCTTTAAAGTTGCAAAGATGAGGGGGAGTGAGAATAACGATCCGATTGTTGTTGGAGACAACAAAATAGCCTTTGAAACCAACAATGCTGGCGGAGTGTTAGGGGGCATATCAAATGGCGACGACATCGTTGTTAGGGCGGCGATAAAACCCACCCCCTCCATCTCAAAACCGCAAAGGACTGTTAGCGTTGATTTAAAGGAAGAAATAATAGAAATAAAAGGAAGGCACGATCCATGCATAGTGCCAAGGGCTGTTCCAGTAGTTGAGGCTATGGTGGCTTTGGTTATTGTTGATCTCATGATGTTACAAGGTTTAATTCCGAAATCTTTGATTTAATCTTAACCCGTATATCGAAAAATATTAGTTGTTGATGCAAAATTCTGCCACGTGTACGCAGAAATCTTGGCTCTACTCTTAACCTTCATGCTAAACCTTCCATTTGGATACTGGAGAAGTAAAACAAAAAAGATGTCAAAGGAATGGTTTTTAGCCATACATCTGCCCGTACCGTTAATTGTTGTACTACGTATTCTTGCCCAAGTTTCGTGGACGCATATCCCCTTATTTTTCTTTGCTTTCTTTTTGGGGCAGTTTAGCGGTGGTAGGATTGGTAAACTTGCACTAAAAACTTAATACAGAGCTGATAGAAATAGTTTTATTCAGTCTGAAATAACCACGAGTATGATTACAAGAGATGACGTTTATCACATCGCAAACCTCGCAAAAATCGAGATTGATGATAAAGAAGTAGACGATTTCAAAGAAGAATTCCAAAGCATTTTGGAATACTTCAATATTCTTGATGAGATTGAAGAAGAAGTTGAACCCACATTTCAGGTTCTACCTCTAAACAACGTTTTTAGAGAAGATGTATCAAAAAAATCATTGCCTAGGGATGAAGTGTTAAAGAATGCAAAGCATGTTGAAGATGGATACTTCAAAGGACCAAGAATTGTGGAGTGATTGAGAATGGAGATGATGACAGTTAAAAACTGGAGAGAGAGGCTTGAAAGTGAAAAAGCTTACGATTTAGTTTCTGAGCTTTTTGATAAAATTGAAAAGAGCAAATTGAACGCCTATATAACGTTAAATAAGGAAGATGCTTTGAAGAGAGCAGAGGAGTTTGATAAAGGCGAACTAAAAGGAAAGTTGGCTGGAATACCTGTTGCTGTTAAAGACTGTATAACAACTAAAAACTTGCGAACTACATGCGCATCTAAAATCCTTCACAATTACATACCACCATTCGATGCCCACGTTGTTGAAAGGTTAAAGGCAGAGGGGGCGATAATAGTTGGAAAGACAAACATGGATGAGTTTGCGATGGGTACTACAACAGAAACGTCTTATTTTGGCGTTGTGAGAAATCCCTACGACTTGGGTAGAGTTGCTGGTGGAAGCAGTGGTGGAAGTGGGGCTGTTGTGGGGAGGGAAGCAGTTTTAGCCTTGGGTAGTGATACTGGAGGTAGTATTCGCTGTCCTGCAAGTTTTTGTGGAGTTTGCGGTTTAAAGCCTACGTATGGATATGTTTCAAGGTACGGTTTGATTCCATACGCAAACTCATTGGAGCAGATAGGGCCGATGGCGAGTTGTATTGAAGACTTAATTTTACTTTTTGAGGTTATTGCTGGAAAAGATGAACGAGATTCAACAAATGCTGGAAAGGAGTTTAAGTTCGAAATGAAAGATAAAAAATTGAAAATTGGGATAATAAAGGAGATGGGAGCAAAGGATGAAGTGATAGACAAATTTTACGAGGTTGTTGAAACAATAAAATCCAAACATGAAGTTGATGAGATTGAAATGCCATCCTTCAAGTACGCACTGGCTGCCTACTATATAATAGCGATGAGTGAAGCCTCATCGAATCTAGCAAGGTATGACGGTGTTAGGTATGGATATGCATTGGATAAGCTCGATTCTTGGACTAAATACTTCTCAAAGGTGAGGGCAGAGGGATTTGGTAAGGAGGTTAAGAGGAGAATAATGCTTGGAAGTTACGCCTTATCAGCAGGCTATTATGGCAAGTATTACTTAAAAGCTTTGAAGGTTAGGACTTTGGTAAAGAACGACTTTATTAAGGCTTTCAAGAATTTTGATGTGCTCATCTCCCCAACAATGCCCGCTTTGCCGTTTAAGATTGGAGAGTTGGCTGACCCATTGACGATGTATAAGATGGATGTAAATACTGTGCCAATAAATCTGGCTGGTGTGCCAGCCCTATCAATTCCAATAGGGTTTGTGAAGGGATTGCCTGTAGGTATGCAAGTTATTGGTAATTATTTTGATGAGAATACTATGTTGAACTTTGCATTGTGGCTTGAAGGTGAAATACGTGCTAATTAAATTTTAATTTTCAACTTTGTAATCAATTTTTTGAAAATTACTTCTTGAGATTTTGAGAATTACCACAACTTTCATAAATCATAATGCAAAAATACGCACAAGCGGGGGTTGCCGAGCGGACAAAGGCGCGGGATTCAGGGTCCCGTCCCGTAGGGGTTCGAGGGTTCGAATCCCTCCCCCCGCACTGATTTTTGTTGTTATTTTGTCTTCTGTTTGATTCTGGTTTAGAAATCCCATCAGCCTCATTTTAGCTTAAAAAACTTTTTATTACCCTGCTCATTCTTTGATTTAACCTTAGAAACACTTGGTCTTGCATCAAAGAGTAAAAACGCTCATTAATAACATAAATTACCAAAGTAACTCTCCAAATGAAAATTTAAGATCTTGCAAGCGCTTGACGATAATTTTGGATGTAACATACTGAGTTAAAAAGACAAAAACAATAGAGACAATAGAGTAATTTAGGATTTCCTCCTTTTCTTGAACATCAAATAGTTTACAGCGTTGATAACGGCATCTATCGAAGCCATAACGATGTCTGGACCTGCAGCTCTTGCCGTAAAAGAGTTTCCGTTCTCATCCTCAACCGTGACGTAAACCTCTGCTAACGCATCACTTCCCCCAGTTATTGCATCCATCTTAAACTCTGTAATTCTAATCTTTTCACCAACCAAATTCGTTACAGCCTTTAGAGCAGCATCCACAGGACCAACACCAATTGCAGACGTAACCTTCTTTTCATCTGAAACCTTAGCATTTACAACGGCTGTCGGCGTAATCTTGTTGCCCGTCAGAACCGTGATCTCATCGACAAGTATCGCCCTCTCCTCCTTTCTAAGCTCGCCAAGCACAACTTCGGCAATCGTGAACAAATCTAAGTCGGTTACCTTCTTACCCTTATCCCCTAACTCTTTGATCTTCTCAACGATCTTTGCAAGGCTCTCGTTGTCAACGGCATATCCAGCATCCTCCAACATCTTTTTGATCTGATAGCTACCAGCATGCTTTCCAATCACGATTCTCCTCTTATGCCCAACCATCTCTGGAGTGATAACACCAGGTTCAAACGTTGAAGCTTCCTTAATCACACCATGTGCATGTATTCCACTTTCGTGGCTAAACGCATTTTCCCCAACAATCGGCGTATTTGGTGGTATCTTTATACCGCTGAACCTCTCAACAAGCTTTGAAGTCTCAACTAGGTATTCAGTCTTTATGTTCGTTTTAATACCTTCAAGGCTATGTAAAACCATTACAACCTCCGCTAACGATGCGTTTCCTGCCCTTTCACCAATTCCGTTAACTGTGACTTGAACCTCATTCGCCCCAGCCATGACACCAGCGTAGGTGTTTGCTACCGCCAACCCAAAGTCGTTGTGGCAATGAACATCAATTGGAACCTTCAAGTGTTCTCTAAGCTCTTTAATCAACTCGTAGAACTTGAACGGCGTTGCAACTCCAACGGTGTCTGGAACGTTTATTATATCAACTCCAGCCTCCTCAACAGCTTTATTTATTCTTTTTAAGAAGTCCAATTCAGTTCTTGTGGCATCCATCGCAGAGAACATGCACAATCTGCCGTGATCCTTTATGTACTCAACCGCCTCAACGGACATTTCAACAATTTCATCGTAGCTTTTCTTTATCGTATGCTCAATCTGAATTTTTGATGTTGAGATGAAAATGTGAACCATATCAGCTTCAGAATCCAAGGCGGCATCAATATCATGCTTAACGATTCTTGCCAACCCACAAATCTTTGCATCTAACCCAAGCTTTGAAATCGTTTTTACTACCCCAAACTCCCCCTTAGATGCTGCGGGAAATCCAGCTTCAATCACATCAACGCCGAGCTTGTCAAGTTGCCTTGCTATCTGAATTTTGTAGTTTAGTGGAAACGACACGTTTGGTGTTTGCTCGCCATCCCTGAGCGTCGTATCAAATACCGATACATGCATGGACAAAGTAAGTAAGAGGTTGTTAAAGTTTTTGTGGTGGTAAAATTTTGGTGGCAGTTTAACTTAATCTTATTCTAATCCCTAACCTCAATCTCTAACCTCAATCCCCCTCATTCTCAAGTACTCTTTAACTTCTTGAATTGAAACTTCCTTCCTATGAAATATTCCTGCTGCCAAAGCAGCCTCAACATCTGTTTTTGCAAAAACCTCATAAAAGTGTTCTACGCTTCCAGCACCGCTTGAAGCTATGACAGGAATGCTAACGGCACTCTTTATGTGGTTAATCAACTCAATATCATAGCCAAGCTTCGTCCCATCTCTATCGATGCAGTTGAGCAATATCTCTCCAGCCCCTAACTTTTCACATATCGTAGCCACTTGTAAAGCATCAACATCCCTTCCTTCCCTTCCCCCTTTCACAGTGCATTGATACCAGCAGTATTCTTCGCCATTAGGTCCCGGTATAGACGTTTTGATTACGTTGTGTTCTGTTTCATCAGGCGACTCCACGTAAATTCTTCTTGGGTCTATCGAAACAACAACAGCCTGACTTCCATAAACCCTCGAAATTTGCTCAATTGAACTGTTACCAGTCTTACCGTGCTTTAAGTATTCTTCAACAGCATACACGGCATCGCTCCCTATTGAAACTTTGTCTGCTCCTGACCTAAAGTATTCTGATGCCACCTCCAAAGCTGAGTAGTGTGTACCATCGTAGTCCGTGTAATCTTGTATTCCACCACCAATCGTTAACGGAACGAACACGTTTTCGGATGTTAATCTCAAAACTTCAAGCATTGGCTGGTCTTTCAATGGAAAATCCCTAAATCCGGTAATGTTTAAGAAGACTATCTCGTCTGCACCCTCTTCAAAGTATCTCCTTGCCAATTCGACTGGTTTTCCCAAATTTCTTACCCTGCCCTTCTCCCTAACATCGTACTTGTCACCTTTCGTAACAACCAAATCTCCCTCATCGTTTGTTCTTACGTCCAAGCAGGCTATAATCCTCTTTGCAAGTTTTGTCATGTTTGGTGTTTTGATTGTTTTTAGTTTCGTATGCGTTTCTAACTTATCCGATTCCAGAAAGTTCTTCAAAATTTTTAAACCAGCCATACCGCTTTTTTCCGGATGGAATTGAACGGCAACAACATTTCCTTTTTGCACGGCACTAATGAACTCTCCTCCGTAATCAGTCGTTGTGAGAATCCAGTCTTTGTTGTTCTCATCTGGAATCGCTCTATATGAGTGTACAAAGTAGAGTTTTTCGTTGTTATAGTCAATAAACAGCCTTGACGGTTTTTTTATCTTTATACCGTTCCATCCGATGTGCGGGACTGACAACTTAGTATCATCGAATCGTTTTATGTAGCCTTTTATAATTCCCAACCCTTTAACGTTTGGGGCTTCCTCGCTCCCCTCAAACAAGGTTTGCAATCCTAAGCATATCCCTAAAAAGGGTTTTCCCAATTTTATGTAGTCAATGAGTGGTTCGATATATCCATCCTCCTCCAACCTCTTCATCGCACTACCAAAGCTGCCAACTCCGGGAAAAATCAGTTTTTTTGCGTTCGTTATATCTTCAGGCTTGGAAACATCTTTAACTTTGTATCCCAACTTTCTTATGGCATTTCTAACGCTCCTTACGTTTCCCGCTCCGTAGTCAAGTAGAGTTATCATTTGGGTTGACTTGGAGAATAAATATATAAAATTGGTGGGTGTAATTAAATAATCAGTCAAACACTTTAATCGGTCTGGAACTCCACAAAATGTAGCCGTATGGACTGCTTTCTAAGTAGTTCACAGCTTTATAGCCTTCTTCAGTTGGTAAATACAGCCTTTCCTTTGCTGTCTTTACTTTTGACATGTTCTTTGCAACCTCAATTGCTTTATTTAAACCACCAATTTCATCGATCAAAGACAGGTTGAGTGCATCCGATCCTAAAATTACTTTACCATCTTTTATTTGGTTGATTTGCTCATCGCTTAAATTTCTTTGAATTTTAACCTCGTTTAAGAAGCGATGGAATGACTTGTTTACTATCTCTTGCATGATTTCCTTCTCTTCAACACTGACGTTCTTCCAGCTTGCCCCCATATCTTTCATTTTTCCTGATTTAACAATAAAGTAGTCTATACCCTCCTCTTCGTATTTTTTAACCTTAATCTCAACAACCCATATTACGCCTATGCTACCCGTTAGCGTATCGGGTTCTGCCAGAATGCGATTGCATGGCAGGGCTATGTAATACGCACCAGAAGTTGCCAAATCGCCCAAAGATGCAATAACAGGCTTTTTTCTCTTGGCATATTCAACAGCCTCAACGATTTCTTGAGCTGCTGCTGGCGTACCGCCGGGACTGTTAATTCTCAAGACTATTGCCTTAACGTTTCCATCGTCAGCCAACTCCCTTATCTTTCCTGCAATTTTTGTGGATGATGCTTGGTTTCCATAGCCCGACAGTATCTCTCCTTCGATGTTTACAATTGAGATCTCCTCCTCAAACAAAGGTTTTTCCTTTGAAAGGAAGAAGTAAGTTATTGTTGCTCCCACCACTATTCCCAAAATCAAAAAAATTTCAAGGAGAATAATTTGTTTTGCATTCATGCTGATTAAGCTATTTTAACTCAGAAATCGCTTTATTAAACCACTCCACCTGGTCTTCGTTGATGTCAGCAAGTATCACCTTTTTAAGCTTCGTTCCTTCATCAATGTGCCTCTTCAACTCATCTACCATGACCTTAGCAGCTTTATCCTTTGAAAAACCTCCAACTCCCGTTCCCAAAGCTGGAAAGGCTATGCTTTCAATTCCAAGTTCATCAGCCTTTTTCAAGGCAGCCCTCATAGCCAACCTTATCTTATTTTCATCAGTTTTGAAGTCAAGCTCCATGGTTGGTGAATGGATTACATATTTAGCCTTTAACTTTCCAGCAGTCGTCTCAACAGCTTCACCAATCCTTATCGGACCCTTTTTAACAGCTTCATCTTCTATCTCTTTTCCTCCAGCTCTTTTAATGGCTCCTGCTACCCCACCCCCCATGTAAAGGCGAGTGTTTGCAGCGTTAACGATTGCATCAATCTCAAGTTTTGTTATGTCTCCGAGAAAAGCCTCGATCTCAACACCCTTGTAGTCCATACTTCCAATAATTTGCGGATTAAAATAAATTTTTCCGTAGTTTTGATTTGTTTTTTATGTTTTTATTAAATTAACAATTACTAATCAACTTATTTTGGAGATGTTCGACACGTACAATTCCGCAAGTAACAGCATGGACCACAACAACCATATCACCATAACACAATCACTTGCTTAAGAATCTCGTATTTTCCGATGGCATTACGTTTTTAAACTGATTGACAAAACTCAAATCACACTCAAACGTCAAGGTGATTCCATGACAAAATCAAGCTCGAGCAAGACGAAATATGAATTTAGGAGGAAGCTGGAGGAATTGGAAAAGTATAAGGGTAGGGGGACTGAGCTTATTACACTATATATACCACCAGATAAAAATATTGCCGACATATCCAATCAATTGAGGAGTGAATTGAGCCAAGCTTCGAACATAAAATCTAAACAGACGAGGACAAACGTTATGGCTGGGTTAGAGGCTATACTTCAAAGACTAAAGTATTACAAAAAACCCCCAGAGCACGGCATGGTTATAATTAGTGGTGTTGTGGATTTCAATGGCAAGCAGAAGCACATAACTGAAATAATTGAACCTCCTGAACCCGTTCCATTGTACAAATACCACTGCAACTCTACGTTCTATTTGGAGCCATTGAAAGAGATGCTTGTGGAAAAGAAGGTTTATGGCTTGATAGTGATTGACAGGAGGGAGGCAACGATTGGGTTGTTGAGGGGGAAGAGGATTGAGGTTTTGAGCTATACGTCATCAATGGTTCCCGGCAAGCATAGGCAGGGTGGGCAAAGTAGTGTGAGATTTGAGAGGCTGAGGCAGATAGCCATCCACGAGTTTTACAAGAAGGTTGGCGAAAAAGCGAGCGAAGCGTTACTACCACACAAAGAGAATCTGGTTGGAATTTTAATTGGTGGTCCAAGCCCAACGAAAGAGGAGTTTTATGAGGGAGAATACCTACATCATGAACTACAAAAAAAGGTAATAGGGTTGTTTGATGTGAGCTATACTGATGAAAGCGGTTTGTTCGAGTTGGTTGAAAAGGCTCAAGATGTCCTGCAAGAATTGGACATAATGAGGGAAAAAAGGCTGATGAACAGATTTTTGCGTGAGATTGCAAAGGATGGATTGGCTGCTTATGGTGAGGAGGAAATAAGGAGATATTTGAGCTTGGGGGCTGTTGACACTTTGTTGTTATCTGAAGATTTGAGATACGAGAGGGTCAAATACCGATGCCCGGTTTGCGGTAAAGAAGTTGAGATTACGGTTAGAGAGGGCATAGAAAAACCACCTATGTGTGAAAAAGACGGAATACAAATGGAGGAAATAGAAAGAAAGGATATAATACTGGAGTTATCAGATTTGGCTGAGAAAATGGGTACGAATGTGGAATTTTTATCTACCGAATCGGAGGAAGGTTCAATGCTGTACAACGCATTTGGTGGAATTGCAGCAATACTGAGATTTAAGCCTAAGTAATTTTCGGCATATAAACGCAACAGGGCTCTTCCTGCAAGTAATCTCCCGTCAAAGCATAGGCTCTGGCTCTTGAACCGCCACAAATGAATCTGTATTCGCAAATCCCGCACTTGCCTTTTAAGTTGTTTGGATTTTTCAAATCCAAGAAAATTTTTGAGTTCATGTAGATTTTCCTTAGCGTAGTCCTCCTGACATTTCCGGCAAACAGTGGTAAAAATCCACTTGGATAAACTTCTCCAGTGTGACTGATAAAAAACATTCCCCTGCCATCGGTAATCCCATACATTCTCCTTATTCCGTCAGTCAAACTCCTGCCATGTCCCCCAGCCACGACTTTCTTGTCTTGAGTCGTTTCTATTCTTTCGTTCTCAAACTTACTTAATATCCCGTTCATCTCCTCATTCAATTTGTAGTACAAATCGCCAAAGTTCAAAACGTATTCATTCCTGTCTCTCATCAGCTCAATTCTCCTTAAATGGGTGGCTGCTGAGCTCTTAACATTTAATTGTGTTTTTTTGCTAATGTCGTACAACCAATTCAAGATATCCTCAAACTGTTGAGGTGTAGGCATCATCTCAACCCTAGCCCTTCCCGTAGGAACAACAAAAAATACATCCCACAGCACAACTCCATTCTCAATTCCCAGCGTCATTATGTTGGGCAAATCGTAAATGTTGTGGTTGGTTACGGTGGTATTTATCTGGGTTGGAAGGTTTATTTTATTAGCATTGTGTAAAATTCTTAAGCTCATGTCAAATGTGCCTTTAACACCCCTAAAGCTGTCATGAACTTCAGCATTACTCCCGTCTATGCTGATTGCAATCCTTGAAACTCCAACGTCTTTTAACTTTCTCAGCCTCCCTTTTGTTGCCAGATTCGTACCGCTGAATGCTATGGCAACCCTGAACTCGTTTTTTGTGGCGTATTCGATTATTTCAAAAAGGTCATCCCTCAGCAAAGGGTCCCCTCCAGTTACAATGAGCACTGGGCGAGGTTTACCAAACTCCTTTAATTGCTCGATAACATCGAAGCATTCATGTGTTGTCAATTCATTTGGATGTCTCTTTCTCTGAGCTTTAGCTCTGCAGTGTTTACATGCCAGCATACAAGCCCTCGTCAGCTCCCAGAAAACTATGAAGGGTCTTTGATTGATATCCAAATTCATCTTTGGATGTTCTTAGTTGTTTATATTTACTTTTTGCCTCGCATAAAATAATTTATATTATTTTTAGCACTTCTATTATAAAATTAACAGATGAAAACGACAGTTAAATGTTGAAAGATAAAAATAATCACAAGCTTGTTTTTGCAGAAATTTCAACAAGAATTCTAAATGAATAAAAAATAGCAATACCTCAACTTTTAGCCAATTCCTGCTCAATAACCTTTTCAAAGACTTCTACCGGTTGAGCCCCAACGATCTTTATTCCATTGACAAATATCGTTGGAGTCCCCTCCACTCCTGCTTTAATTCCGTCATCTCTGTCTGAAAGCACTTCATTTCTGTATTTGTTTGAATCTAAACACGCTTTAAACACATCAACATCCATTCCCAATTGGATTGCATAATCTAAAAACTTGGACGTATTTTTATACCACTCTAGTCTTTTTTCAAAGAGCAACTCATGGTACTCCCAATACTTACCCTGTTCATTTGCACAATCCGCCGCCTCAGCAGCTTTTATTGACACATTACCGTGTACGGGAAAATCTCTAAATACGAATTTTACCTTGTCCTGGTATTTCTCCAAAAGCTTGGGTAGAATTTCAAGCTCAAATTTTGCACAGTACGGGCATGAGTAATCTGAAAACTCAACCACAACAACCTTTGCGTCCCCCTTACCCCTCCACGGATCATCATCAGCGCTGACACTTACCCTCTCAACAAGTGACTCGTTCATGTTGATTAGCCTTAAAATCAAGTAATTCCCATCTTTCGTGACATAAACGCTTGTTTGCGTCAAAAATGTGTTTCCTTGGTATATCTCCAAATTTATCTTGTACAGATTTTGGTTTAGAGACGTTATGTTAATAAGTTTGCCCTCCATCCCGGGCTTCAACAAATTCTGGTTTATGTATTCAATTGTATTTTCAGCCACCTCATCGGGAGTTAAGTTGGAGGATGGCTGTGGTTGGTGTACTTGAACTTGTGGTTTGGTTGCAAGGGAGTATCCAACTATTACTCCTGCAATCAGCCCGACAATTAGTCCAACAACAATCAAAGCTTCTTTTTGCATTGAAAATTGCTATTATGTGAAAATATAAAAGTTTCGAGTGCTGAACAGTTTGTCAAATTTCAAACTTTTGATTTTTGGGCAATCGTTCAAAATCAAAAACATTAAATCATGGTGAACCTTTTTAATAATGGTGGTAAAATGAAAGTAAACGGTGTTGAAGTGGAGGAAACTTTTGCAGAAGCTTTTGGAATAAAAGTTGCGAGGGTTTTGATAACGGGCTACGACTATTATTGGGCTTGGGTTGCTGCGAATGAAGCGACGGGTTTTGGAACATCCGTTATCATGTGTCCTGCGGAGGCAGGAATTGAGAAAAAGGCTAAGCCATCTGAAACCCCAGATGGTAGGGCTGGCTACTACATCCAGATCTGTCACATGAGCAAGAAGGGTTTGGAAGAGCAGTTGTTAGCAAGACTTGGCCAGTGTGTTTTGACAGCACCAACCGCAGCAGCATTCAACGGCTTACCAGATGTAGAAGACAGATTTGATACAGGATTTAAGCTCAAGTTCTTCGCAGATGGTTATGAGAAAGAGGTGGAGGTTGGAGGTAGGAAATGCTGGGCAGTACCGATGATGGAGGGCGACTTCATAATTGAGAACGACGTAAGCTACGTTGATGGTGTGGCTGGGGGTAACTTCTTCATCTTCGCTGAGACACAGCCATCGGGCTTAGCAGCGGCAAAAGCGGCAGTAGATGCGATTATGGATTTAGAAGGTTCAATTACACCATTCCCTGGCGGTATTGTAGCATCTGGCTCAAAGGTTGGGGCTAATAAGTACAAGTTCTTGAAAGCCACAACAAACGAGAAGTTTGCACCATCGATAAGGGATCAAGTTGAAAACACAGAAATTCCAGAAAACGTCAAAGCTGTCTACGAGTTGGTTATAAATGGTATTAACGAGGACGCTGTAAAAGAAGCAACAAAAGTTGGAATATTAGCAGCAACAAAGATTCCGGGAGTTGTAAAGATAACTGCAGGAAACTACGGAGGAAAGCTTGGTAAATACATTATCAACCTTAATGAACTTTTCTAAATTTTTATTTTTATATGTTTTGATATTGAATGAATAGTTTGACAATCGACTTAAAATGTCTAAAAAAGTCTATAATCAATAAAAGGTGATGGAATGCCAAAAAGCTGTAACTTTGCTTGTATTTCTTTTGATTGTTGTGCTATCGGGCTGTTCTGAACCTCAATTCTCCAGAAATCGCAGAGGTTCTCTGGGTCCACATGATCAATCGATGTTGTTTATCTGGTGAAAAATGGTGAAATTGCTGGTTGGAGTGTAACCCTTGTGGATGGTGGTCACACACTCGTTTTCATGCAAAGACAGAAGCAAAACATATATGGTTTCTAAGGTGTAATTTTTAATTTTGCGTAATCATGCAATAAGGAAATTGGCTAAGTTTGGTTGACTAAAGGCAACATTATTTACCCGTATGGTGTAGTTAAAATCGATGTTTGAGGAGGGAATAGATGCCAACGAAATCAGAGAAGTCATGAAGCAGATTAACCCAGACTTCTATAAGCGATATTCCACAATAGATGATGCCGATGAATTTTATGAATATACGGTGAAACCACTGCGAATGAGTATAAGAATTAACACCTTGAAGGTTGATGTTAGGGATGTCGTTGAAAGACTTAGTGAATACAAACTGGAAAAAGTCCCGTGGTGCAAAGAAGGTTTCTTTATAGATGCGGAGAACCTAGGGAATACGATAGAACATCAGCTTGGATTAATTTTTGTTCAGGAGGCTTCATCAATGATTCCAGCAGTTGTGATGGAGGTTGAGCCTGAAATGCTTGTATTAGATATGGCAGCGTCTCCAGGGGCAAAAACAACCCAAATTGCTCAATACATGGAAAATGAAGGTTGTGTGGTGGCAAACGATGTGAAAGTTGGCAGAATTAATATTCTAATTTCAAATTTGCAGAGATGCGGTGTGTTAATAGCCAAGGTCACGATGAAAGACGGCAGATTTTTTAAAAGATACCCCAACACTTTCGATGCGGTTTTATTGGATGCTCCATGCAGTAACATCGGAATGATAAGGAAGAATTTTAAATATCTGAAATTGTGGAGGTATAGGAATGTGGTGGGACATTCAAAACTCCAAAAGAGCTTGATTTTGGCTGCTTATACAGCTTTAAAGCCTGGAGGGATTTTAGTATATTCAACCTGCACCCTTGACCCGTTGGAGAATGAAGAGGTCATCGACTATTTACTGTCAAATACGGATGCGAAGATCGAGAGAATAAAGCTTAACGTTAAAAGCCAAAAACCGATTTTAGAGTTCGATGGTAAGGAATACAACGAAGAGATTAGAAAATGCCTTAGGATTCACCCCCAAGACAACGATACTGAAGGCTTTTTCGTTGCTAAGATCGTGAAGTAAGGAGGTGGTCTTTTGAATAAAAATGCTAATGAGGATGTTCAAGATGTGATTGTAGAACTTCTGAAGAAACAGTTCGGTGTAAAGTTAAATAAAATAAACTTCAAGAGAATGGGGAAAAATAGGATTTACGCCTTTAAACCCTGTGATTTAGACATTCAGGAAAAACATTCTGGAATATATTTTGGGACGATAGAAAAGGATGGATTTAGACTTTCGATTGAAGGGAGTTACATTGTTGGCAGAGAGGCTAAAAAGGGAGTGATTGAGGTGAAAAAAGACGAAGCCTTACGCTGGATGAAAGGAGAAGACATTGAAGGCGATGTTAAAGGCTATGTCATTCTGAAGTGGGGGAACTATTATTTGGGGTGTGGAAAGGGAAACGGAAAAGTTATCAGAAACTTCATTCCGAAGAGTAGGAGGATAAAATGATATGCTTTCTACCACAATGTGAGTCAATCTAATATAAAAAACACAAAAAGCCGACAACTTCCGCGCTTCCCGTGCCCTCTCGGAACACAGTACAACGCGGAACGGAACAGGGCTTAACTTCCGGGTTCGGAATGAGCCCGGGTGTTTCCCCTGCTCCTATGGTCGTCGGCATAATAAAAAGCTGAGATGGATATTTAAGGATTATGGTGTTGATATATTCCTGATTTCACTTGACATCAAAAAATATTTATCGCCCCAAAGCTTTAACCAAACTTTCTAAGCCGATTTTTCCATAAATTGGCAAACCATGTCCCGGTAAAATTACATCAAAATCCAATTCTAAGATCTTTCTAACAGAATTCAGATAAGCGTTATAATCGCTGCAAAAGCTTTTTGGAGATAACTTTACCTCGTTTTTGCCAATGAGATGGTATTTTTTACTGTGTCTCACCAAATCACCGCAAATCAAACATCTGTTATAGAGTATGCAGATGCTACCCGGAGTGTGTCCAGGAGTATGGATGATTTCAAGGTTCTCATCACTCTTTTCAATTAGCTCATCAATTAGCTTAACGTCAACTGGCATTCCGATCTTATAGACCCTCTCACCTAAACTTGCTACTTTCCCCAACACTCCACTAAACCTGAACCTTTTCTCCCTCACCAAGTACACCAAATCGTCTTTATGCACAAAAACAGGGCAGTTCAGTTTTATCTGTATGCCATAAACACTCCCGATGTGATCAAAATGGGCATGTGTGATTATTATTCCATCTAATTCTTTTATCTGTGATAAAAGCAGACTGGCATTATTCGGAGTTCCCGTGTCTACCAAGTATTTTTGATTGTTTATTCTAAGCAAATAAACGTTACAGCCCTTTGACCTTAGCTTATACACACCTCTGCGAATCTCCATAGCTATGTAGGGGTGCATCAAATTCAAAACCTTTTTGAATTGACGCAATTGATGAATTTCATGAAATACAGGTTCATTGATCACACAGCAGACATAGCATTTGAAGTTTTTGGGAAAAATCTCAATGAACTGTTTGAGAATGCAACTTTGGCATTTTATGATGCTTTTGTTCATACCGAAAAACTTGGAGATGAAACTGTTGAGGTTGAAGTTGAGGCTGAAGACGTGGATTATTTACTGTTCAAGTGGCTGGGTGAATTGCTCTACCTCTTTGATACCGAGTTTTTTGGGGGAAAGACGTGTGAGGTTGAAGTATTAACTGAACCTCCAAATAAAACGGCCAAGGGAAGAATAGTTGGCGGAAGATTAACACCTGAAATGATCAAAGTTGAACCAAAAGCCATCACTTTGCACAATTTCAAAGTAGAGAAGAAAAATGGAGGGTGGTACGCTTTCGTTGTGATTGACATTTGATTTTGATTACCTTTTTAATCTTAATGAAAACTTATCCCCATGCATCTCGTTATTTGTAGCAAAAGAGACTTGGCTGGTCAGAACATAAAGGAATGGTTAATAAACTTTCTCGACCCCGATAAGCGGAAGTTGAACGATTACACAATTTATCAAGCTGATAACATTGGAATTGTTGAAATTGAGGAAAGACTAATTTTTGCCGATTACATCGATCTAAAACTTAAAAAATTGATAAGTTTTGATGAGATCTTGTTTGCATCCAGGCACAGCAGCAAGGATAAAAGAAAGATATTTAGCGTACACGTTTCAGGAAACGTTAAAACAGCAGATTTTGGCGGTAAACCGTATTCACTGGCAAGACCATCTCCAATTACAATGAAGAATTATGTACTGGCTTTGAAAGAGAAGCTTGAAAGAAAGCCCGAATTCACCTTTACGCTTGAAGTCACCCATCATGGACCTTCGGAAATAAAAACTCCATCAGCCTTCTATGAGATTGGATCAACCGAAGTTGAGTGGAGGGATGAGGAGGCTGCAAGAATCGTGGCTGAAAGCATGATTGAGGCAATAGATGGAAGGGAAGATTGGAATATAGCGGTTGGCGTCGGGGGAACACATTACGCTCCGAGGCAAACTGAGATAATGCTGAACACAACCTTTACCTTTGGGCACAACTTTGCAAAGTACACGTTTGAGGGGTTAAACGAAGAAATACTAGCAAAGGCAATTGAGATAAGCGAGGCTGATTACATAATCATAGATGAAAAATCAACCACTTCAAAGATTAAGGGTTTGATTAACCAAGTTGCTGAGAAATTGAACGTGGAGGTTTTGAAGAGCAAGGAAGTTAAAAAAAAGTTTAGCTTGTAAAACTATGGAATTAGCCTTTGCCTATCTCTTGGAAACAGCACCGCTTCTCTAATGTTCTTCAATCCAAGCATTGACATAATCAACCTCTCAGCCCCCAAACCCCAGCCAGCATGGGGTGGCATGCCGTATTTGAAGCATTCCAAATAAAAACCAAAGCTTTCAGGATTTAAATCGCACTGCTTAATCCTTTCAACCAACAAATCGTACTTGTGAACTCTTTGGGCGCCGCTTGCCAACTCAAGCCAACCTTTCATCAAATCAAAGCTCTTGCTAATCTCAGGCTCATTCTCATACGGCATCGCATAAAACGGTTTGGATTCTGTGGGCCAATCGACGATGTAGTAAAAGTCGTTCATCTCCTCACCAATCTTTTTTAAGGCAGCAGTTGTTAAATCCTCACCCCATGGTATGTCTTCACCCTTACCTCTAGCAATCTCCAAAGCCTCATCGTACTTTATTCTTTCAAACGGAACTTCTGGAATGTCTAATTTAACACCAGCCCAATCTAAATACTTCTCACAATTTTCAACAACGTCTTCATACGCTTTGCTTATCAATTTTTCAAGTACATTCATAACTCCCTCATGATCTGTAAAGCTCATTTCAATGTCAATGGATATAGCTTCATTCAAATGCCTGACTGTGTTATGTTCTTCAGCCCTGAAGATGGGGGCTACTTCAAAAACCCTCTCAAATCCAGCAGCCATTAAAGCTTGTTTGTACAACTGGGGACTTTGGTTTAGAAATGCTTCCCTTTCAAAGTAACTGATTGGAAACAACTCTGTTCCACCTTCGGTGGCTGTAGAAACTATTTTTGGTGTATTCACTTCAATAAATCCCTCATCGCAAAGAAAGTTCCTTATGCATTGTAATACGGTATGTCTTATTCTAAAAATTGCTTGGATTCTAGGCTTTCTTAAATCAAGGTAGCGGTGGTCAAGCCTTGTATCCAACTCAGCGGGAACCTTTTCTGCCACATCCAACGGTAAAGGCACTTCAGCCTCGTTCAAAACCTCAATGACATTAGGGATTACTTCAAACCCACCTGGAGCCTTTGGTTCCTTCTTAACAACCCCTACAACTTTGATTACGCTCTCCCTTTTAATCTTCTTTGCATACTTAAAAATGTCCTTAGGCACAACCTTTTTTGGCAATGTAACCTGAACAAACCCTTCCCTATCCCTCAAAACTATGAAGATTAAACCTCCCAAATCTCTAATTTCGTGAGCCCAACCGTAAAGCAAAATCTCCCTATCAACGTCATCATCACTTATGTCACTTGAATACTTCCTCAACATCTCTCTGCCTTACAACTTAGGATTTAAAACATTTGTTGATTTGAGTTTAAGTTGCAGTTTAGTTTAAGTTTGTATAGTTGTAAATAAGAAAGAACAGTGAATCTCCACTAGAAATGCAATCTGAATAACATTCAGAATACATTCAAACTTAAATATAAAGTTCAAACATTTATAATGTACTAATTGCTATCAATGTAGAACTATGCATTTTAAAAATCAAAAGATACTGTATAGTCCCAAAAAATTTGACTTTAAATACCCTCAAACAACTGATGGGTTACGGCAGATTGACAGAGAGGAAGATAAGGTACATTGTAAGACACAAGAGAAGAGGAAAAACTAACAGA
>Ga0180301_10000891_pt1 | contig 23524 bp, 20 predicted proteins | sample GuaBasSediGuay16_FD_121797 | JGI IMG/M metagenome (GOLD analysis project Ga0180301, IMG submission 121797) | Subseafloor sediment microbial communities from Guaymas Basin, Gulf of California, Mexico - Guay16, Core 4569-2, 12-15 cm | ecosystem: Environmental > Aquatic > Marine > Hydrothermal...
AGATCTTTCACGAACGATTTCTGAACAAGATGTTTAACATACGGCATAACACCTAAATCTATGAGTCTAAACAAAACATTCAAAGACATTCCATCAAGACCTAGCACTACAACATGTCTTGGCACCTACGTACACCTAGCACCATAGTACATCGCTTTTTATTCAGCGGATTCTACTATGCTAGGTTACGGCTAAAAGTTTATAGAACACTTCAGATATGTAAGCAATAGCATATTTCAAATAGGGTACATAGCCTAGCTTTACCGTGAACCACTTTAGAAAGAGCAACAGTATGACCGCTGTTAATCATAATAATTCTTCTTTATCATTAAGGATGGCCTTGCTTAGCTTTAGAAGGTAGAGTGGTTTTATACTTTAAATTAAGTATAGAAGTGAGTTTAGTTAAAAAACGTATTACTTGTTTTCTATGTTTTTCCTTAAATTTCTTTAAGTATTTTTGACTATCTTTCTCCAGTAGGCTTAGCACTTTGGGGTTATTCGTCAGATAGATTATTTTTCTTACAAGATCAGGAACGTCCTTAACGAAAACACCAACGTCTTTAAATGTACGATACAGAGTCTTACTATAACTTATTAAAAAAGGCTTACCACAGTATACAGCCTCCCATGCTGCTCCCAGAATTGTATGTTCTACTTTTGTTAAAGCTAAGACAAGATGAGAAGAAGCTAAGAATTCTAAATACTTGCTGTAGGGTAAATAACCTGTAAATATAACATTACCTACTCTTCCTTTGCTATGAGGACCTGTTATGTAGAGAAAAACATTACTGCCTTTAAATGCCTTATTAAATTCTCTTACCAGCTCATTTATGGGTTCGTCGGCAAGACCGCCTGATGGGAAAACTATAGTGATTTTCTCTGAACTCTTTCTCTCTTTAACAACGTTACAAGGTATAGGTGGATCGTAAACGATGCACACATTATTCTTTAGTGCATCACGGCCGATGATTTCTCTCGCATCATCGCTATGAACTATTATTATGTCAAAGAATTTTACGAACGGCTTAAAAGGAATAGTTAGTATGTAGTTTTTCCATGTAAATGGAACATAGAAACCCGAATGCAAGTCTATTATTAAAATATTTCCTCCGATTTTCCCTAAAATAAGAGCCAAGAGAGCCAATGGCCCATGAGTGCCTTGAACCAGCAAAATTGTTCTCTTAAACCTGATTATGGCCTTAATCGACCCAATTATAGACCTAAGATAAGGAGGCCCTTCATGAAATTCAAAAAGCTTTAACTTTAATAATTTAGAGAACCATTTGGTTCTTCTGTGAGTTTTACTCCATGATATAGCTAAGCCATTATACTTCTCAGCAGTATTCAACAACAATATCCTCCTACAATGCAGGACTCACGTATCTAGGTAATTAGGATTATGGTAGCACTTATAACTTTATCATCTATTTTTGTAATTTAAGATTCATAGTTTGAAAAGAAATAATGAACCCTATATGTAATCTGCTGTGCTTTGCGGCTTTTCATTAAAATGCTTCATAATTCAATATTTAAACATGCGAGGCGACGTCATGTATAAGTAATGAACCATAGTATTACATAATACGTCAATGAACTCCTTAATGTGGTAAAAACTAATAGTTATGTAAGAGGCAATTTGCTTAGGATTTTGTCGGAGGCAATCTACATAAGGGATTTTGAAGAGGTGGAATTGTCAGTAGAAATACGTTACTCGCATGGATAAGTTAGTTAGAGGAGGGTATTATTGTCTGGGGTGGAGCTAATTATTCTGCGAAGATTATTGCCTATGTACCTTATGGTTATTCAAGTATTTGGTGAGAATTGGTATGAATTTGTAATTCCAAATGATGTTGAAGTTTCGGGTTTTTAAGCGTTCCTATTTTGCCTTCTTAATACTGTCTAGAAGTGCTCCTTCTTGGTTCTCCCATACTAACACTTTTCTAGCATGTTCCATAACTCTTCTTCTAAGCTCTTTTCTTTCATCTTTATCGAGTGCTAAGAGGTCTCTCACTACATTTTCTAACGCGTTCTTGAACGTAGTTTTATCTGTACCGTGTATTATGATGGCTTCTCTTGGTAGATCTTCAATAACGGATTCTAAGGTACCAGTTACTATAGGTACAGATCCGACAATAGCATATTGGTATGTTTTGTTGGGATTGAAAAACTTATGTAGAGGGTGTGGCTCCCAAGTGGCTAAGCCAAAATCTACTAGGCTAAGCATCTCATAGAGTTCACGTCTCTTTAACCATCCGACACCTTGAAAGCATGAGTAATTATAGTTTATACCTGCTACGAGCACTTTAAAACTATGCATTTTGGCAAGCTTATATAGTACCTCAACGGTTGTGGTTAAATCTCTAATAGTTAATTGGGTTGGTAGATCAGCACCTATATAGCCAAATACTACTTCGTCACTTACTCTAAAACCTCCTATATCCTTTACTTCAAGTTTAGAAGGATAGTTTTTTAATACAAACAAGTTATTTTCACTTATCCCAGTTTTTTCGGCAAAATCCTGTTTCGCATTGTTGTTTGTGAATATCATCGGATGTTTTGAAGCAAGCTCGGCTTCTATAAACCTAACCCTATATATCCATCTCCTTCTCAAGGCTCCCAACATGTATCTAAGTCTTCTCAATATATGCATTGAAGGCGTACCAAATATAGGGTTACTTAGAACTAACATGTAATAATATTCATGATCATCTATCACTAGTGGAACTTCCAATTTGTCCATAACGTATCCTGCTATAGGATTTATTGCTACAACTACTTCTGGTCTTACATCGTTTAGCACATGCTTTATTCTCTTCACAGTCCTGCTTAAACCAGGTTCTAACAATAAATAGGTAGACCAATCAAACTCTACATCAACACAATTAAAATTACTAAAGCTTCTATCAAATACTAGACATGGCTTCTCCTTTACCTTACCGATAAATGTTACTTTAAAACCGTGTTTAAGCAAGGTATGAATTTCTCTTTCCACTCGTAAGTCAGGGTAAGGGTCTTGACTTACTATTGCTACATGTTCCCTCATTATCACATAACCCCTTAGCAATAACAACAATGTACATGAGAGAGCATTCTGTATTCACTCAACATTTTTCCATAGTGTCTTAGATTAAGCTTACAGTATAACACATGGTTCGTATACTCAGATATTAGTTTCACTTTCTTAAGAATCCCAGTGAATAATACTAGTAAATATAAGTGATTAAGAGGTCATATTTAACATACAGTGTTTCAAGGCCAAATCGATTAAACCTTAACTTACCTAAAGCATAGTATATGTTGGTGGGATTATTGAGCTATAGAGTTAAGGTTTGTGTTAAGGAGGTTAGGGGAAAGTGTGCAATGGATTATAAACCCGGGGAATGCTTCACAGTCGAGAAATATTATATTAAGGATGTTGGGAGAGGCGTGTGCATCCACGCTTTAGTATCCATGCTAACTCTTTTATCACCATTCCTCAAGGGGGTATCAGCAAAGACGCTAGGTATAGGTGCGGAGGATGATGTTGGCTATGTGCAGTGCCCAGACCCAGGAGAACCCTACACTTGTGGAGGCACAGTAGTATTTGAGCTTAGAAGAGAAAAAGCTCCAGATTAACGGGTGCAATGATCACAATATTTCTTCAAGCTTTGAAAGAGTAATGTCTACTATCCTTACAGCTGCCCTTCCATCTCCAAATGGGGAGCGATTCGGTAGATTAACTTCACTACTCAGAATCTTTTCGAGCTCTGTTAGAACTACAACAGGGTTTACACCTACCACCCTAGCGAAACCATGTATGACCGCTTCAGGTCTTTCCGTGGAGTTTCTCAATACCAACACGGGTTTCCTTATCTTCGGATGAGTAGCCTCTTCTTGCAACCCACCCGAATCCGTCATTAAAACTTTGCAGTTCCTCATTAGAGCAAGGAACTCGAAGTAACCCTGAGGTGGCAGTATCTGAAGATGCCGGATATCCTTAACTTCGCTCAACAATCCATATTCCTGTAGTCTTTTTCTAGTTCTCGGATGTATAGGGAAAACCACGGGTAATGGGCTCTTTCTAAGGATCCTAACAAAATCCCTCAATACTTGTGGATCATCGACATTTTCTGCTCTATGAAATGTTACGAGAGCGTACTCATCGAATTTTAGCTGTTGAAGTACTTTATCTTCTACTTCCCTAACTTTGTCGAAGTACATATCAACGGCATCAATAACTGTATTACCAGTTACAAATATCTCTCCCCAAACGTTTTCCTCAAACAGATTCTTCTTTGCAATCTCTGTAGGAGCAAACAAGTAGTGAGATACGTGGTCAATCATTCTCCTATTATGTTCCTCAGGCATTCTCCAATCAAAACTCCTCAAACCGGCTTCTACATGGCCAATTCTGATACCGAGTTTCAAAGCTGTAAGGCCAGCTGCAAGCATTGTATTAGTGTCTCCTTGAATCAGCATTATCTTAGGCTTTCTACTCCGGTACTTCACGTAGATCTTCTCAAGTTTAATCATCATTTCCCCTATTTGTGGGGCGGGATCGCTATTTTCGAGGATAAAGCTTTCGTGCGGTCTTGGCAAACCGAGTTCTTCTATAAATACTTGGCTTAGCTCATAGTCGTAATGTTGACCTGTATGTATGAATAAGAAATCAACACCTCTTCTCTCAAGTTCTTTCACAACGGGAGCCATTTTAATAATCTCCGGTCGAGTACCGACAACAACCATTAAATTCATAGCTTATACGCCCTACCATAGCCAATACCATAATATCTAAATCCGTGTTTAATAGCTTTATGAGGTTCTATAACTCTCCTACCATCAACTATTATACTATGTCTTACAAGCTCCCTAACAGTGTTAAGATCTATTTCTTTGAACTCTGGATGATCAGTTACTATTAATACTACGTCAGCATCTTTAACAGCATCTTCAAGAGTAAATGCTCTTTCGGCGCCAAACGATTCTGTAGTGTATGGGTCGTATACGGTCACTCTCGCTGCTCTCTTACGTAGCTCCTGAACTACATATTTAGCTGGGCTCTCCCGTGTATCATCAACTCCACCTTTATACGCGGCTCCCAATACAGCTACTCTAGCATCCTTAATGCTTAAGCCGAAGTCTTTGAGCGCTCTTTCCACAATATCTACAGTGTGTTTAGGCATGTACTCGTTTATCTTTCTCGCCAACCTTATTAGCTCAGTACCCCAGAATTCCTCGAATAGCGAAGCCAACATGTACGGATCCTTTGTTAAACAAGGACCCCCAACCCCGGCACCAGGCAAATGTATGTTTACGCGGCGATGGGTATTAGCAAGCCTTATTGCCTCATAAACATCTATCCCCAGCCTCTCAGCCATCAGTGCCAGCAGGTTAGCGTATGCTATGTTGAGATCCCTAAAAGTGTTCTCAATTAGCTTAACAAACTCAGCAGTAGTAGCATCAGTTGGGTAAAGATTCGGATTCACCCTCCCATACAGCTCAAGAGCCTTCTCAGTAGACTTAGGACCAACACCGCCAATAACCCGCGGCATATTTAACAACTCCTCAATAGCCTTACCTGGCGCAATTCTCTCAGGAACATGAGCAAGAAAGAAGTCCTCCTCAACCTCTAGCCCAGATTCCTCGAGAAGAGGCTTAGCAAAGTTAACAGTTGTTCTCGGCGGAATAGTGGACTCTATAACGACAAGCATACCTCTATGCAAACCTTTCTTAACGACTTCAAGGGCGTCCTTAAGATAGGAGAGATCTGCAACATTATCCTTAACCGGTGTAGGGACAGCGATTATCACAGCATCGCTTTGCTTAACAGCTTCAACAGCATCTGTGGTAGCCCTTAAAAGCCCCCTAGAAACAACGTTACGTAGAAGAACATCTAAGCCCAGCTCCTTGATATAGCATCTACCACTATTCACAGCCTCAACCTTATTAACATCAACATCAACACCTATAACGTTGAAACCCCTAGAGGCAAAAGTGGTGGCTGTAGGAAGACCGACATAACCTAATCCAATCACACATATCCTATTCAAGTATTTCACCTATAATTACCTCCAATTTTATCATTATATAGAATTCCGATCTTAATTCAAAGTATATAATGGGATAAAACAATAAACCTATATCGGTAACCTCTTGGTTCCTAATCTTTAACGAATCCCACTACTTTATTAGTTCCTAAGCTTTCAAAATTCTTTTCAAAACCTTGGTACATTACTAACCTCTTTAACTCCTTCATATGTGGAGTTTCTGTCTATGAAGAGAAAAATCTATTGTTTCCTCTTGAGAAATTCTTCTTAACACCTCCTAGTGAAGGACTTGAAGAGTGGCAATCTCTAGCTATTTTAGCTATGATGTATTTCATCTTTTGGCGTTGTTGCTAGCATTTTTCGTAAAATGTTTCCAACGTTTAGCCAACAGTTCTTCCCTATTTTTAGCAATTATGATATGGTCTATATGAAGCTTTGGCCCTCTATTTTTCAAGATCCTTCGAAGTATCATTGCGATGATATTTATACATGCTATTAACGGGGAAAATACGGTCTTTTGAGGAATGTAAAGCAAAAATGTTTGAAAGAGCGAAGTAATAGGTTCCATAGAGGTATGTTTAACGATCTTAAAACCGCATTCATTTAATATCTTAGTTAATCCTTGGAAAGTCCATCTCCAATAATCTTCGGGTTCATGCTCTTCTATCCAAAAACCATGCGTAGAAAGAATCAGTAGACCACTATCTCGCAGAACACGCTCCATTTCTTTCAAAGCCTCTATGGGTTGCTCTACATGCTCTAAGACTTGCGTACATAAAACTATATCGAAGCATGATGATCTAATTGGGAGTTTTTCGGCAACAGCAATAATATCAGCCTCTTGAGAATATTTATCGATACCTACATAGTAGGAGCTTCTAAAATATTTGTAGTATGGTTTTTTCCCGCAACCAACATCGAGAATTCTGACATTAATACTTGGTAGAGAGATTGCGAATCTACGTATATTTTCATCGAGAAAACTCTTAATTAAATATCGATTGCTTGTTATTTTCGGCGTGGGCATTATTCATAATCACCCAAACCATCATTAAAATTTACTTCTCAAAATTCTTGAATAAATTTCAGCTATTTTGCAAATCTGCTTTTCTTCAGAAAATTTTTTTCTATAAATCATCAAACTTGCTTTCCCAAACTTGCTTATTTGTTTTCTTTCACTTAAGATCTTTATGATAGCATTTGCTAATTGGTGAGCATTTTTAGGTTCTACGAGGTAGCCGTTCTTACCATGTATGACTGTCTCCATATTGCCGCTGACCTTCGTAGCGACAACGGGGAGTCCTGATGCCATAGCCTCTAACAAAACCATAGGATGACCTTCGTGAAGTGATGGAAGAACAAAGATGTCTGCTGCCCCATAGTATAGGCATAGTTTTTCTGTGGAAATTCTTCCTGTGAAGACTATGTTTTGTTCGAGATTAAGTTCTTTAGCAAGGTGTTCAAGTTCGTTTCTTTGCGGGCCATCTCCAATAACTACTAGGAGGACATTAGGGATCTTTGTTAGTATTATGGGCAAAGCCCTTATCAGATACTCTACACCCTTTCTCGGTATTAAATTTCCTACAAAGAGAATTATTTTAGAGTTTTGAGGTAAACCTAGCTTTTGTCTGCAAAGGGACTTAGAACGTGGGGTAAACATTGTTTCGTCAACAGCATTATAAATGACTGTTATTTTATTAGCCGGAGCACCTACATTTAAGGCTAGTTTCTTAGTAGCTTTGCTTACGGCTATAATGGCGTCCACTACCTTAAATGCAATAATTCTTAGTATGTTCAAAAATAAACTGTTGCTTGGAAGAACGTCTGCTCTATGCACGGTAACAACTACGGGTTTTCTGATTAATTTTGCAATTAATATTGAAAATGCTCCAAAAACATCAATAGCATGAACATGAATGAGATCTGCTTTGTTAAACACCTTAAAGAAACTTAAAAATTTAAACGGGTTGAAGAAGGAAAGAATAGTATTTACTTTCACACGTAAAACTGGAATGTTATCCCACATCTCAAATTTCTTATCTTCTCTACTGTGAATTATGGTAAAAACGAAAACCTTTGCCCCAGCTCTGCGAATACGTTTAGCAAAATCATGAACAAATATGCAATGATAAGGGTTGTTGGCGTGGGGATACCATGCAGAAGCTACACATACCTTTAGTCCTTTAAAGAAGTTTCGAATGTTTTGACATTTCACCCCAATAGCCACCTCTTTCAAACATCATGATCTACATTGTTATAAATAAAGCCTTCATGTTTATTTCTCATTTAAGCGCACTTTTAATTCTCCTTATTAAGCTTCTACCTAGCGCATAAATGAATCCGTTTAATGCATATTTTGAAGGATTTTTCAAGGGGTATTCCTTCATCCATAAAAACATTTGTTAATGCAATTATGATGTTATGAATGAAAGGGTTATCGCTTCCGCGTAATCTATAACTATTGTTTGTTTATGATTGTTAAACATTATAAGTTATTTTATATATAGTTTCATAGAACCGCAGTTTAGTATTATTCCTTTAAAGTCGCTTTCTTGGACTATAAAAGGTTTATAGTATTTCCAACCTGCTACGTATATGCCGTTTCTCATATAGTTTAAAGTGTACAGGAAGATTCCGTTTTCCATAGTTTTAAATACGTTATGAGTTCCATTGTAATAAGAGAAGAATTCTGTTTTGAAATTCCTTGTAGCTATATTAGGATTATTACATTTAATAGGTAATGTAAAAGATGTTTTAATATCAGCAAACAATATTGATTGTGCAGAGTTTTCGAAGAAATCGCAAAGGTTCTCATACTCGTACCTAGAAATATATGTAGTGTATTGTGATAAAAGTCTATCGGAGTTCGAAGCAACATATACTGTTGAAACAAATTTTGATACCACAATAAATGCGATTAAGAAATATAGTAGTGATCTCAGCTCCACTTTTCGAAATGAAAAAACTAGTGGAATGGCAATAAGGAAGAAGTGAATATAGTATCGTATATAAATAGTTGACATTAAGAAGGAATAATATAGGGATAAACCATACGATACTATAATGGCTGATGTTAAAGTAAGTTGCGGCAACGAAACGTTACGTTTAAGAATTTTCAGAAGCATTGTTAGGGCAAGCACAATACTTAAAGTAAGTAACAAGTATGAAGAAATTCTCTGCATCATTGAGATCTCTAAGGGAACGATTGATTTGTAACTTAATGGATTAATTTGTTTACTTTTAGAAAATATTTTCATAAGATTTTCAATAAAAGCTAGAGAATAAACGTTTCCCAAATGTTGATAGAAAATACGATCGAAACACAAGTAAATTATGGTTATAAATGGAATAAGATACCAGTACTTAAACTCAGTATGTTTAGTTTTAATAATTAATTTGAAGGAGATAAGGTATAGAATAGAAACAAGTAAGAGTGTAGTAAATATCGAAAACCCAGCTGTATAATAGCTGAACATACCCAATAAACCCAGTAAAAATAGGGGTATAAAATCTGAAAATCTAAAATGACCTAAATTTTTCCTGCTCAATACCAACAATAAGTATAAGAAAGCAAAGTAAGCAGTATTCCCTAAGGTAATGTAGAAAGGAGGATGAACTTTATACAATATAGAAATCAGAGCGAGCGAGTACAAACACAATAAAAGGATTTTTTCACCATAAGAACGAGCATAATAAAGTAGTAATATATGGAAGAATATTAAATCCACGAAGGGTAAAATCGGTAATAAGCCCACATCCAAACAATCGATGCTTAAAACTTTGCTAAGAATGGAGTTGATAATTAACGAGAAGGGATAATTTGCATAATAAAGCCTTGCATGGCGAAAGACCTTGGCTTGAGATTGATGAATGCTATCTAGCGGAACACAGGAAGTAGGATAGAACGGATCATAAAAACCTCTTGAATATACATAAATAGAGTAAAACAATACAGATGAATATAACAAGATAATGATCGCATAGAAACATATCGAGTACTTTACGTCTCTATACACGGCTTAGTGCACCTATTACCTTGGTTTTAGCGTCTCTATTTATTGAATTATAGAAGGAATATTAGAATATTTTTTAAGTTTCATTAATTTGTAGAGATTTACTTAACCTAATTAACCTAATAAGCTTAAATAGTCTCTCGGTCTCTATTCTTCTATCGATACATATCGTAGGAGTAAACACGTTTTCCTAAGTTCGTTTAATAAACCCCTATTAGTCGTCGGCAATTGTTTCCTCTACATCAATGTCTGCCATGTTAATGATAAAATAGTGTTCAATAATAATGAGTTAATTACGCATTGTGTTGAAACGAAAAAGAGGCAAACCATAGTGTTCTCTAGAAGATACATAGAGCAGATGTTACTGCATAGATCCTCAGCTCAAGCATAAACTTGTTCTGTGATCTTTTATGCTGCATGCGTATAGATTGATGCGTCATGAGTGCTACACGTATGTTACGCGTTCTAATGAGTCCATGCTACATATACGCAACTTTGATTTATGGAGGCGTGTTGTAGAGTGCTCATGTCGCAGTTCGCTTGAGTAGAAATTACTCGAACTTGAAGCGAGGTGGAGTCCATTACTTAATGGTGCAGATACGTCTTTGGAGTAGTGTATGACATATAGGATGTTGATGGTCAACCTTATGATGCTACACGTTATGCTACACAAGCTTACCATCGGAAATTACCTCATGGTCTTCTCTAGTTTAGCTAGCGCTTCCGAAATCTTTCTGCTGAGCTCTTCTAAGCTGTGCTTGAGCTCACCATAGGCTTTACTTATCTTATCGAATTCTTCACGACCATCATCGCGTGCTCATGTGTGCCCAGCTTTAACCCGCTCGATAATCCCATTAGCTTTTGTTGATTTTCTTGTTAGTGTGAGAACCTCATGTATGAGACATGCCTCCTCTCTTCTAGAAAGCTCTATAGGATTTCATCAACAACTGCCTTAGCCCACCGCAACCTCTTCAGTAAAGTCTCACTAATACTCCTCACTAATTCCTCTGAGGATCTCATGAACTCACCTAAATCCCTCTTTCACCTCTCCTTCTCACGCTTAATCCTTTCAACCTCCCCCCTCAAGTTTAATCTTCTCCTCCCTAATCCTTTCAACACCTCTTTGAAGAAACTCTAACTCCTTAGTCAATGAGTCACGCCTATCCCTAAGTTTAGCATACTTAGTTTCAATATTCAAAATCTTCAAGTCGTATTCGTCTTTAAGCTTTAGGAGCTTCTCCTTTAACTCCCTAACCTCAACATATAGAGGCAATCCCTCTCTAATCTTCTTAAGCTTAGTGGAACACGAACCAGTCTCTCTAGCAACCTCTTTGGTCGTCTTACCATTAGCAAGCATGTTCAAAGTCCTAAACAGCCTGTCCCCTATGAACACGAACAATGTAATGCTATGCAATCAAGGCTAGTACAAATTTGGGTACAGAACGTACAGAAGTGTTTCCAGCTCGATGATGGATCAGAGCTTTAAAGTGATAAACACTGTAACACGCTCCTTTACAATGTTAAGTCTTGAACCACATGTTCCCTATCCTCTCTCCAACGCTTAAAATAGGCCATAAGAAGTATAGCAATACAAGCAAACCTAACATGCCCAGCAAGGATGGACTTGACATAGCCGAGCAGAAGCTGGGAAGCCTTTGTGGAACTAAAGCTTACAGAAGCCAACACCATAAACACGAACCCAGCAACACTTGAAAAGACCTGTGCCTTGAGACAAACTTCTCCCCAACATCAGCAGAAAACGAAAAGAACATCAACGGCTATGTTGAACCAGACCGAGTAAAGCCACCATAGCTCTAGTCGCACATCGATGATGGCAAGGGGGTAGAGCAGGGTGCTGAGGTTAGATGCAAGGAAATCGCCGAGAAAAATGGAAGCTAACACTGAGGTCTAGAACCTTGGAGACAGCAGAGTATATGGTTAGGAAGAACACGTTGTGCAGAAGGTACCTATACAATATAGAGATTATCTAGGTCAGAGAGAAATGTGCTCAGGATTCTACGAGTATATCTAGCCTTAAGAAGAGGCGATGCAATCAGAGTCGGTGGCAGTTGGGTAACAGTGTACATGAGCTGCCAACATAGGTAATCTCATTAAAAAGCTAGCATCATTCTACATGCTGAGCACGAGCATCTACGTTTCTATCATTCCCTAGATCTTCTTAAGGGCTATGATAAAGAATGCTGGTGGGAACAGTATTAGCTTATGGGGTATGTGGTAATAGGGGCTTACCCAGTACTTGAAGTCGTGTTTTTCAAGCTCTCTAATTACGTTCTTGAGTGTGCAGTCGAAGTGAATTTCGCAACACATAGTCAATGCTAACATGGTTCTCAACCTATTGGGTAGAAATCCGAGTATAGGGAACTTTGTATGAGGCTCAATGAAATACGACAGGTTTGGTATCTGGACGATGAATAAAGCACCTCTCCTGGGAACACGGAACGCCTCTGAAACCACCTTGCTCCATTTAGTCACATGCTCTAGGAGTGACAGAGCTACAACAAAGCTAATAGCATTTGAACGTATAGGTAGAAACCGAGCATCAGCTACAACAAACTCTACATTAGAACCTCTGTCTCCGGACGACCATCTTTTGCTAGGAGCTATATCGATACCTATAGCTAGACCGCAAAACCTTGACATACTCCTTGTAAGCCAGCCATTACCACAGCCAAGGTCTAGAACAACACAATTTTTAACATGCTTTACGAGGGTAATCAGCATCCGAGTAACAATCTTGAAGTATTCTAGCTGCCTCCTCTCATATAACCCAAGTCTAGTCGCTATTCTTATCCCTATTCTTCTGATAATCTTCGCACTATTCATAGCCTATCACGAATAAACACAGCTACCACGAACTACTGTCCGCTACAAATCACATAACAAAACTATTTTTGAGTACTCCGATTTACTAACAGTAAGCTAATCTAAGTAATGCTCAACCTAATTAACGCTTCTAACCTTGGTTACTTAGTTTTTAGCATGTTTATATCAGTTCTCTTCTCAACGCTTGTAGTCCTTAAAGCTCTAGCGTTCTCCTTAACGACCTATACGTAACATCACAACCGATATTCTCTTCTCTTGTACAAGAATACGATATTCAATTGTTGAATCATAACGATACAACCTTTTCTTCAGTGATCGTAACTTCTTTTTAAACCTAACTTTAATCTCTGTATTTTCCTCAACAGCATGATCCTGGATCTATAATCTTTTCTAGCTAGTCTGTTTGAAGACTGAATCATTACTTTTCCGTCTGTGTAGCTAGGGATTGGCAATCCCAATCTAGCTAATACCGTTGGAACCACATCCACATTGTACACATCATTGACTAGCTGAACATTTTCATACGACTTGTCATGCATTATAAACACTCCATAAGGACTATGACGCGCTGTTGGGATCCTTAGTAAAGGTTCTGGGAATTTCTCAAAACATTTTTCGCAAATAACGTAGAAGTCATCTTTGGGTACTACGTGTACAAGGTATATATCGTCATGTAGGCCATACTTATGGACTTCTTCAAAAAATTCTAGCTTACGTAAAGCCTTGTACACTCTTTCTACAAGTTTCCGTCCAACAACGTATATAGACCAGCTACTAGCACTATGACTTAAATCCACAAATATGCTGTTGCTTATAGTGTAAGGTCTTAAAACTTCTTTTGTTAGATCTTCACTAAACACCCTTTCTTTTGTTTTGAACAGCAATTTTATTCTAGCTGGATGCAGATTCATCGTCAACAAAGAGTATAATACAAGTTCTGTCAACTTACTGAATAGAAGTTTGAATAGAAACTCAGGATAGAAATCTGTTGAGCCATTAGTGAGCTGTCGCAATATACTTAACAAATTTATGCCTTTATTAAAAAAGCTAAAACCATGGTCAGAAACAATCACTATGATATCATATCTCGTATAGATACTATCTATTAATTTGTCAAATTTTGATAATATTTCAAGTAGCTTACGGTTGAAGGGGTTCAAGACTGTGTTCGGATAGTAATGATGCACAACATCAGGATAATTAAAAATAGCGATAAGAACATCAGGAACGAATTCTTCATTCAGTCTCAATATTCCCTCGATATCTGAAGCCTCGAAGTACTTAGAATAGCTTTCATATTTTGTAGGATATATTCTTCTTCTATTCGTTGCTGGATCTCTATATACAAAGATTTGGTTTCCGAGATATTGAGCTTCAGGAGGATAGGCCAATATATCAATATAGTTCACATGGATTCCGAACATACCTTCTGAGCTAAGTATTTCGTTTAATCTTGGGTACGTTAAATCAAATGCATTAACAAGTCTCCACCTAATGGATTCGTCTTGCTCAACAACAATTTTTCTAACTCCCCAAATCCCATGTTTTTCAGGTTTAACTCCTGTTAATATCGAGGTCCAAGAAGGAGGAGTAAGGGGGGGATAACATTTCATTACCCCCAATATACCTCTACTAAGCAACTTCGCGAAACCTCTTAGTTTCCACTCTTTGATTAAGGGAATTAATGTATGCCAGTCAAGTCCATCTAGACCTACAATAGCAATCCTTTTCAAGAATAACCCCTTATGTGCTTTAACCACAACTTTGTCTTCTTACTTTAGGAAGCAGACTCAACAATAATTTTTGTAAGGCGTTGTAATAGCTTCATCCCCATCTTCAACGTTAATTCTTAACTTAATAAATAATTGGTAGAAAAATGTAAGATTCAAGATCGCCTTATCTAGAATCTTTTATCTAAGCTCAGTAGAGCTACTATGAATTCGTAGAAATCTGTTATTTTTCTAAGACTCCATCCCATATCGATGTTTATTGAATAAACTTCGCAAGTACTAGAATAATCGGCATACCTTTTATGAATTTTTAGTCTTTCCATGAAACCTACATTCTTATTTCGTGGAACATTGGATTCAAGTTCAATTCTAAAACCCTCAAATAATGGATTAAGCGGATTACAAAGTACTAACACATTATTGAACCCTAGTTTGTTTCTTAAATACATCCGCAAGTATTTGCAAAGGCGAGATTATTAAGTTAAAATCTTTGTATAGTTGATGATAAATATTGAGACCGGCTAGTGCAGTTAAATGATCTAATACCTTGACATGTAATAAATTCTTGATATTTAGGTAGTTGAGCATTAGACATACAAGTTTATATGTGTGAAGAGTTGCTATTATTCAGTATCTCAAGTTTCTTTGCAACCAGATATGATGCTACTAAGTTTATAAATGAAACCCCTGAACATGAACTAATCTAGCTTTAACTAATCTAGCTTTATATCATTTAATTGTCTTGGTTAATACATAGACTTTATGTTTTAACGTTTCTATAGCATTTAAAAAGTACCTATTTATCGGAATAACTGTGAAATATTGTCTTAACATAAGCCAACTAGTTATAAATCCCTGCGGTTCAATCTCATTGTGTATATATTATTGTAGGATGTTGCAAATGTTTCAATGTTGGGACCTTTCCGCACATATTACTATATTTAATTTTAGTTTATAGGTTTCTTCAATATCTAGTTAGGCACGTTAATGGTTAAGTTTCTTTGGACCAAACATTTTACTTGTCACTGATGTTTTGTCAGCATATCCTAATGTCTGAGATATCGTATATTCTGCACCAAAGCTCTTAAAGTATCAGAGACTGTCTTATTTGTAGTGTCAAGAGCTATTTCACCTACGTCACAACGATGCGTTAGGATTTTAGCTAATTTGGGTACCGTGCGTTGGAGAATTAATAAGTATGTACGTGAACACTCTGCTCTTCCCCTCTTATACCATCGTTGGATAAGTTCCCGTGTTGAGGCTGTTAGTAGTACTACTTTGGATGGATACGCCTTGAAGTATAAATGTATTAGAATGTTGATGTGTTTCGAAATTTTATCTATTGGTATTCCTAGCTTTAGTGCTACATATGCGTAATCTGCTATCATTACTGGAATGTAATCTTCGATAAGGAGAGTTAGCCTACATATTTTGTTCATTATTAATAACAATAATATCCGGGCACATAATTCGAACGTATTGATAGCATACCATAAATGAACTACTTTCTTAAATTTTTCTCTAGCACCACGTAACAGACGCTCTAATGGATACGGATACAATGGATACAATTGACTTTTGTCATATATTAAAAGAAACAGTATCTTCTCCATGAGAGAAGCAATAAATCCTCTTTTTAAACATAGTGTCTTAACATTTTGTCCCCTGGCCCTTATTATCTTCGAAAGTAAGTACATTTGTGTGGATTTTCCTGAACCGGGTGATCCTATTAAGACTATGATCATAATGACGTAGCAAAGTTTTATTTATAACGTCGGAAGTAAGACTCTATAAGACTCTTAATTAATTCCAAAGATTCATCCTTACTATACCTTGAAGTGTTTATGTGTAGGTCAACACCGAAAATTCTAATTACGTGCATATATAAACGTAATAAAATCGTAATATAGGTATAGCTTAATAGTTCTTCCTTTTTCCTATTCAACGCAACATTAACATCCGTATACAAGAACACTTTTACAGTATGTTGCATGAAGATTTTTAGTATCTTCGATAGATTGATTAAGATACTTTTATTGGGAGCTATGATTAGCATTGAAACTATGAGGTCAGGAACGTAACGATCTGCTACAATTACTCTCTCTCCAACTAGTTTTCTAAGCATCACATTTACAACTAGCCATACAATAGCATTTATAAGTTCTAGAAACACATACAGCTTGCTTTTGTTGAAATATCTTTTTAGTGAATAATCCAAGATTCTTGGTGAGTTTGTAGATGGTATTAGACTAAGCTTTCGCAGAAACGATAGTATTAGGTACATTACTAGGTGATGAGACTTAAACCTAACGTATGATGCCTTGATTCCTCTACTCGATAGATAACTCATTAGCATCCTTGCTATAGTGGTCTTGCCTGAACCGTCAGGTCCGAAGAGGACTATTATCATAGCCCCACATATCTAAGTAGAGTTGCTATTCCTTTAGAAGACGGCGCTTTGAACATCTCTTTTATCGGTTTTAATCCGTGTACCTTAAGTCTATATTCGAGGTTTTCTGAATAAGTGCTAATTATTACTGGTATAGGTATTTTATGAGGGTACTTCAGCGTACTAATGTCGTGACGCTTATGGATCTTGAGGGAAAGAGCCAGAGTTCGGTAGGCTAGGCTGAGGATATACTTCAACGATTTTGATAGACCGATGTATCTCGATTGCAACATAGCTTCATTAACTGTGTCTTTGTTTAAGGATGCAATGTGCATTATGTCGGCTAATGTTATCGTAAATTCTTTTAGTACTGCATGCGCTATTGTAATCAGTAACTCGTCAACATCGTTAGGTGTAGCAACATCTATGTTATTAAGCTTTCTATAGATACGTCTATTCCATAGATAGTACTTGTCTATGTACTCGTAAGGACCTGCCCCCATTTTTGCGTGTATGTCTAGGTCTACGAAAGTGTTGTTTGTAATTCTTCTAAGTGTTATTTCGGGTGTTCCTTTCTTGCGTATGAAGTATTCTCGATTTAGTAAGGCATTGACCAAGGTTTTCAAAGCGTTATCATCAATAATGAGGACATCAATATCATCAGGAACATAATCAAATGGTTTTAGAGTCTTAACTACAAGAACTCTAATCCCTAAGCTCTCAGCAAGCTCCATTACTTCAATAATCGATTTTATCTGCTCATCACGCCTCTTCCTAAGTTCTATCCATGCTTCTGTTTTGCGTATACGGCTATCGTATAGTCCAAGAGCATATAGAACTTTGTTCTTCTTAGCATGTTCTATCAAAGTCTCTGGTATATGCTCTAATTCGATAGGCTTTCTCAAAATGAGGCTTCTAACAATATGCGCTTCGTATGTCATGGTATTTGATGGTGGGTCTTTAAGTAATCAATGAATTCTTCTATATAGTGTCTTAGCAGTTTGTCTCTTTCTCGGCAGGTAATGATGTTATTTGCCATTGATCGCGGACCTAGCAACAGAGCTTTTTTCACAGCACTCTTGTATTCATTGAAATTCCTAGCTATGAGCACTATCCTATCACGTAGAGTTGATAGATTTATTCCTTGTAAACTTTGAGGAGAAGCTATAATGTTGAGACCGCTCGCTACATACGCAAGAACTTTTAAGAATGTTCCTGCCGCATGACTAAATATTGGTGAAAGACCGTAATCACACATTGCCAGTATCTCCTTAAGTTTTTCCTTTGAAACCATGCCTACTAATTCGATGCTTGGGTTTCTTACAAGTTTCTTAACGTCCAGCCAAGGACCTGTAATTATCAATCTGAATTTTTCAGGTGGAAATTCATTGAATAACTCCATGGTTAATCTGACAGCTTCTTCGTTTCCTTTTCCTCTTCCGCCTGCTAATAGCACGAAATACGTTCTATTGAAATCCTTTCGCCTATTTCGTAAGGATGTATACTCTTCTAAACTATCGAAACATATCGGCAAGGGGTTAGGTATGATAGAAGATCTTGCTGGTTTAAACATGCTCACAGCGTTGTCTAAGTCTGTTCTGGAGGGATATATTACGACGTCCGACGATCTTATCTGGAGTTTGTGAAGAGCTAAGTAAAGACCATACTTAAGAAATTCTAGCAGACTTTTTCTTGATCTAAGATACAATGTCTGGGCATAATTTGCAAGAGGATCATACACGATAGTCCTTTTTACCTTAAGTAACCGCAACATAAAAGAGAACAAAGACATAGACCCAAAGACCATTATCATATTTGCTTTTCCAAGGTCTCTATGTAACTTTATAGCCACTATCAACTCGTCAATGTAATGTGTTAGCTTCGTTAACGGGTTTAAATCATAGTGTCTCCTCCATCTAACTATCTTAGATATGAAGCGGTAGAACTTTCTGGGCATACTGATGTAGACTACATTATCGATAACTACAGTATAGCAATCGGCAACCAATGCACTTAAATTGAAGGTTATAACCTTGGTTATGGTCTTAGCCAAACTGGACAGTATCTTGTGAACTCTAACATCATCTCCTGAGCCTAAGCTCCAGGGACTGTTGTAGTATGTATACGTAATCACCTTTAACGTGCTGCCGTCTTTGATGTCTCCAACACGATTTCCGGAGTTTGTATCATATCTGCTCGAATTCATATATGAGTCTGGAATCACCATACCTTACTCTAACTCAATACCGTTAAGGATTAAGATGTTGCATCCCTCGGTCTTCTAGTAAACACTTTATTGTTAATGGAACAATTCTGGTATTCGAATACCTTGGCCTTTAAGCTTTGTAGCTACAGCCATAATATTCATTCTAAGCCATATGAATGGCATTACGTTAAATATTTTTACGAGAATATTGCTCTCAGGTAATTTAAGGATAAAGCATTTATCGTAAAAGCACCTGTTGATGTAAAATCCTGCCCTTTTGAGTACATGAACTAACTTATCTTTACTATATGCTGTAACATGTCCTGGTGTCCAAAAGTCTTGATGTAGTGATGGAGTTATGACAATGAGTTTCCTCCTAATTACACGCTTGATTTCTTTTAACACAGGTATAGCAGCTGAGAACGGAATATGCTCTATAACGTGGGAAAAAAGGCTCCATCAAAAGAATCGTCTTTGAACGGAAGATATGACGCATCACATTGAACTACATCGAAACCATATAAATGCAAGACTATTAGGGGTTTCACATCGATATCGCAACCTATAACAATTTTCGCCTTATTTCTTGCTACAAACAAAAAGTCTCCACGACCGCAACCAATATCAACTAGGGAATTACAATAGGCAAAATACATGCTTATTATTTTGTTGTAGAACATCTTACGTGATATCCAATGTATATTACGAATTAGCTTTCGTATTAGCTTTAGTAACAGCTTCATTTTAGCATATACTAGCCAAATCGCGAGAACATAGCACTATGAATGCCTTTTTGACAATCTTTAGAATGCGTGAAATTAATTAATGTTTCTATTAACAACTCTTCGGATAATCATTGTGAGGATGTGACGCTGACTTATATTTTATTTCTGTACCTTAGACCATGCAAGCTCCTTGGATAGCATGTTACGTACTGATGCAACCATAAGTATGAGTTGTGTAGTGATCCACGTTCTATACTGCTCGATACTTAACAACATCAATCCTAATGATATTAGTAAGATAGCTGTCAAACTGTTCATTACCAATAATGACATATTTAATAGGAATAGTGCAATGAACAAAAACCATGGATTTAGTAAGTGTAGAAACGCTTCAATTCCGAACACAATCTTAAACTCTTTTGAGGGCTTCGCTTTCAACATAATTACTTTCATGAACGATTGTATAAGGTGCTGTGCTCTCCTAATCCTCCACCAGAAGTAGCTCTTGCTGGGCACGAGCTCCTCTGCCCACAGATCCTCTGGTACTATAGCTCTGTATCCCATGAGTGCTATCCTCGTTGCTGTGTAACTATCGTCTGCCCCAATGTCTTTAGGGAACCCACCTAGCTTCTCCAACAGGTTTCTTCTGAAGACTGCTAGCTCTCCGTGGAATATAGGTGTGGCGAAGGCTTTACTCTCTGCTACTCTAAGAACGTTGTAGTAGCGCCTATAGCTCTTCTCAACACCTCTAACCTCCGAACCCACGGGCTTCTTTAGGCAGGAGACGGCGCCTATCGATGAGTCTGAGAACCACTTTACGGCTTTTCTAAGTGTTTCTCTGTCTGGCCACAACGAATCTGCATCTGTTACAACAACTATCTTGCCTGTTGCATACTTCAGCGCAAGGTTTAATGCGTATGCTTTGCCTCTTCTCTCATCCTCCACAACCAAGTTCAGGTTTATATCAGGGTGTTTTTCAGCCCATTTCTTGACCAGCTTTGGTGTTCCATCTGTACTTGCCGAATCAACGACTATGATCTCCAGCCTGTTTCTTGGGTAGTTCTGTTCGTAGATGTTATCTAGTTTCTTCTCTATAAGCTTAGCCTCGTTGTATGTAGGCACAATGATTGTGATCATGGGTTTATAGTCACTATTTATCTTGATATCCCACGGTTTGTTCAGATATCTATTCTTTATGTAGTGGTAATATATTAGTGGTGTTCCAAAGTGTATTGCTGCCAAGGCTAGTGCTATAGTGTCAAGGAGCGTGAAGGTGTTCATTGGTTCCCGAAATTGAGGCGTAGTTTTTCTAGTATTTTGAGTGTTTTTGTTTGGTGTCTTTTCGGGATTATTGCTTCTACTGCTTCTTTTAGTTCGTTTTCTTCGAGTACGTTTACTGATATTATTGTGAATGTTAGTAGTAGGGCTATGCTTCCTATGTGCCATGGGAGGATTTTCGCTACCATATAGGCTATTGGTATTGGTGTGGTGAGTTTTGCTATGTCTTTCCAGTTTATTTTGTAACCTATTTTCGAAGACACCTTTAGAGAATATACTAGTCCAGTTAGTGAGCCAACTAGGAACGCTATTGCTGCTCCTGGGGCTCTTAATGTGGGTGTTAGTGTTGGGTATAGGATTATTCTTGGAATGTTCTGTACTAAGCCCATTCCTAAAACTTCTCTGTATTTTCCGTAAGCATATGTTAAACTGTTTACACTCATAGTTAACGCTACAGGTATTACTGCTAGAACAAGTATTTGCAAGGGCAACACTATGTCACTATATGATTCGCCTAGGATGTAGGCTGGTATTTTAGGGTAAGCTAGAAGCACCGTTGCTACGGGGATCATTGCTGAGAAGCCTATTTTGAACGCTTTCCAAGCAGCTCTCTTTCTCCCATCAGCCATGCCACTTAGTGCTGGTAATAGGAGTGAACTTAAACTTGTTGAAATGAGCAATACAGCGCTTGCTAATGTGAACGCTATGTAGAAGTGTCCTGTTGTTGAAGCTTCTGTGTATCCGAAAACTGCTAGTACGCTTAGCCACTGTCCTGCAAGAACAACTATTTGTGGAAGCCATCCAGCTAAGCCTGCTTTTAAAATATCTGCTAAACATTTTTTCTTAAAGGTGAATGTGACGCCTACGTGTTTAGTTATGAAGACTAGCCCTACTATAAGCATTGATAGGGGGATTACTGCGTATCCGAGTGTTGCACCAATCCATCCGAGCCCGGCTAAGGTAACTAGTGTTACTCCTAAGGCGAATTTTCCAATATTGCCAAGTATTGTTCCTAGAAGCAAATATTCTGTTTTAATATGTGATGAAAAAAGAGATCTCATAATGGTTGTTAATGGGTTAAGTAGTGTTAGGAAAGCTGCTAGCAGGAACATTTCTGGTAGGAAATTTCCGAAGGAAAAACCAGATAAACCGATGACGATGAGAATTAATGAAGCTGTACAATAAATGATCAGCATAAATGTTAATGATGTAAAGAAGTATTCGCGAACTTTTGCGACATTGTTTTCTCCTAGGGACTTACCTATAAATCTTTGCAACCCTAGGGGAACACCTAAACTTACGATCCCAGCCACTAAAGTCGATAATCCGATTGTTGCTGAAGTATATCCTAGGATTGCTGAGCCTCCTACGGCCAGTATTACTAGCCAGTATAGTAGCCCACTAACATTGTTGACTATGCTTGAAAGGTAGAGCCAAACTCCTCCTCTAACAATATGTGTAACAGATGGTTCCTCACTCATGTTAGGAACTCTCTAAACGCAATGTGTGGGCTTCTTTAACCTTTGTTTTCCCCTGTTTTCTTAATGATTGTTTGTAGTTCTTTGAGTCTTCTGGTTAGTCTTTGTTCCCATCTTTTAAGGTATAGTGTGAGTATTGCTAGTAGTGATGATTGGAACCCGGCTAACGTTAGAATTATTGCTATGAGTCCTTTGACGTAGTATTTTGTTCCTGTGAAGAAGTAGTGGTAGGCGACCCAAGCCCCCAGGATGAGGCCTGGTATTAGGAGTAGTGCTCCTATTGTGAATATGAAGAATACTGGGTTGTACCTCCAAGCGAGAAACACCATGTCCAACCCTATTTTAACTCCGTCTAAAACAGATAGCTTACTTTTGCCTACTCTCCTCCTGTACTCTATTGGTACTTCACCTATTCTACCAGTTGAGGAAGCTATGTGGGCTGCTAGTTCTGCTTCGATGCTAAATCCTTTTGTTTCAAAGAAAGCATCTAAGAAAACGCTTCTCTTAACGATGTACATTCCGGAGAGGACGTCTTTGAGTTTTGTTCCGAAGAGTAAGTTGAATTCTTTGATGAGGATCCAGTTTCCTAATCTGTTGATTAGGGGTATGTTTTCTCTGCCTTTTGCTCTGAAGCCTATTACTTCGTCTAGTTCTTCGTTGCATGCTTTTTTTAGGAGTTGGGGTATGTGTTTTGCTGGGTATGTGTAGTCTCCGTCCATTATTAGGGCGTACTCTGTTCTAACATGTTTAAGCCCTGTTTTGATGGCGTCTGCTTTTCCCTTGCCTTCTTGGAGGACGACTTTTACTCCTTTGGACTTGGCTATTTCGGCTGTTC
>Ga0180301_10000892_pt1 | contig 23516 bp, 23 predicted proteins | sample GuaBasSediGuay16_FD_121797 | JGI IMG/M metagenome (GOLD analysis project Ga0180301, IMG submission 121797) | Subseafloor sediment microbial communities from Guaymas Basin, Gulf of California, Mexico - Guay16, Core 4569-2, 12-15 cm | ecosystem: Environmental > Aquatic > Marine > Hydrothermal...
CTTGGATACGATCAAACTATGACATCTATTTTTGGTGCATATTCACCTACGTGTCTCTTAGCCATATTCATGCCCGTAAAGCGAGTTGATAGGTTAAATTAAGTTTAGCTTAGCCAGTACTTCTCTTACTTCACTTAATTTGGGCAAGCTGTTTTTAGCTCCTACTTTCGTTGTTGATATTGCAGCTATTGCATTGGCAATTTCAACAGCTCTTTTTATGTTTTGCCCGCTGAGAATTGACCAAATAAATCCCGCTGAGAAGGAATCTCCAGCACCTGTTGTGTCAATTGCATTTACTTTAATTGGGGGTATGCTGATTTTCTCGCCTTCAGTCCAAACTTCAACTCCCTTACTGCTTCGAGTAATAATGACTGCTCGTGCTCCTAGCTTTAGAAGATCTGTTGGGGAGTTGAGTTTACATGTGGATGAGGACTTTAAAAGAAGTTTCCATCCAACTTCATTCATCAATATGTAATCTGAATTTGTTATGATGCTTTTCAGCTTACCTAACCCCATTCTTGCGTATGGAGTTAATAACCTGTAGATGACTTGTTTTCCTCGTGATTTAGCATATGAAGTTATTGCTGAAGCTACTTCCACATACACTTCGCCAACGTAGATTGCTTTACTTGAATCTATTACTTTCCAATTTACCTCGCTTGGAGATGAAAGGGATAGTGTTTCCTCATCTGCTATGGTTAAAATTTTCTTGTTCCCCTTTTCAATGAATATTATTGCTTCTGGAATTGATGCTCCTTTAGCCACTTTTATTGATGATATGTCCACGCCTTCTCGCGCCAGCTCTATTAATGCTAGTCTGCTTTTACCGTCTGTTCCGATCTTGCCGATGAAAGAAGCTTTTACTCCTAATCTGGCTAAGCCAACGGCTACATTTGCTGCTGAACCTCCTACGCTGATAGTTAGCTTTTTTGCTAGAACCGTTTCATCGATGCTGGGAGGTTGGTCAAGGGTCACTATTATGTCCATTGCTGTTGATCCGAAAACGGCTACATCAACTCTGCGGTCAACGCTTCTCGCCTTTTCGATGAATTTGAAGATGTATTCTTCATCCAAAATGCTGTGATATTCACTTAGGTCGATGTCATAGCTTAAGCAGAATTCAGCGATGCTTTGAATGTATAATCTTAGGAGTTTTTGAAATGTTTCTTTAAGTTTCTCGCGCTTCATTCTGCTTGGAGGTGTTAGAAAAGTTATGACCCACCTACCCCATGTTGTTGGCTTGTACCATTTAACCCACACTGCTCTGCCATTAACAGTTACTTTTTCAACTCCTTGTTCCAGCAATTTTGATTTCACTAATTCCTTAAGCTTGATGATGATCGTCTTATTTGAGTATGGAAGTTTTCTTATGAGATCTGACTGATATGTCTTGCCGCTTATGTTGATATTCCTGATTATGTCCAGCGTTATTTTCGACTTGAATATTGAAAGTAGGATGTTATAGTGCTCATCCTTCATTGGAAGTGGAAGTATCCATGGCCAAATCTTACTTTTTTCATCTGACATTTTATTCACTTCGCTAGTTGCTTCGATAAGATAGATAGTTAATAGAACCTTATGAATTTATACTTAATTTAATGTTCAAGCTGAATAGCTTAGAGGGGTTGAGTGTGGATTTTAGCTTAAGATTTAAGTTTGGCTGTAGAAAGCTATTTTAAATCGTCATTTGATGGACATCGTCCAAAATCTAATGCGTAGATTCCTGCTCCACAGCCGAAATCTAAAAATAATTGTAAGATTTGTTGGTAGGCTCCCTCTCCTTTGATTTTGGCTAAGCTTCTTGGATGAGTCTTGCTTTTCTCAGGGCTATCAGCAGCGCAGATCCAATTATGATGGCTGCAACTAGAATTATCGCTCTTTCGGAGGCTGATATCGGCAGCATGTACATGAACAGTGATGGTATGTCCGGTAGTCCAAGGCTTTGAAGCCATTTTTCGATTCCTTCCCAAGAAAATACTATGCCTAACGTGTTGATGAATATGAGGTTGCCGGCCATGTGATCCGCCATTACTCCACAGTAGCTTGCTAAGGTTACTCCCAAAGTGCTTTTGGCTTTATTTTCGCTCCAAATTAGTTCTGATATATTGTGCCTGAATAGTAAGATTATTGAAAGAGCAACCATGTGCATTATGGGGTATAGTGGAGCTGCCATTCCAACCCAAGTGGCGTACCATCCAAGTACGAGGGCTCCCATGACGACCAGGGAAATTATCCAGCCTCTATCCTCGTACTTTCTTGTTGAAAGACCGCCTGCAACTAAAGCTCCAATAAGTGGACATGGAGTCATGACTAATCCAGAAATTCCAGGGGTTCCTGGTGGAAGCCACCATGAAATTATTGCTCCTAGGAAAGCTGCAATTCCTCCAAGCCAAGGTCCCAGTATTGTTCCGTAAATAGGTCCTAGAGCTGCTAATACTAGATCTATTTTGCCTGCTGCTCCAATAATGGGGATTCCGGGGAGTGTTGATAATATGTAGAATACTCCTGCAAAGACGGCTGTTAAGGTTATATTTTTAGTTGATATTTTCAATTTTTCATCCTCCAATTTTCATATTTTAACTGTAGTTATTTACATTCAAGTGTAGCTTTATACCTTAATTGCCTATAAGCGTTACGAATTAATACTTCCTATGCCATTTCTACTTGAATTTGAGCGAAATGACCTTGTAGGTGGATTTAATTGAATCAGATGAACGTTGTGGCGATTGAGGGCTTCTTCATAGAATCCACCGATGATCTCATATTTGATGTTAAGGGGCACGTTCACCCTCCAGATAGAGTTATAGCTTATGTAAGGTATGTTCCGGATGTAAGTGGAGATCGTGTTAGAGGCGCCGTCGCTTATCGTAAAGTGTACTCTCTTTGGGAGAGAGAAAAGCTTCTTAAGTATCAGTATCCGCACTACCTATACTTTGACTCCAACTTCAACACTTTATTGCAGGCAGTTCCAAATAATTTTATAAGAGTTATTTACGATCCAACTGAACGCCTTGCCCAAATGATTGATGAAAAAGAATGCCTAGATGAAGTTGAGCAGTGTGCTGTTAATTTCGTCGAGTCCCTCAGGGAATTTTCCAAAGTACCCTTAAGCGATTTTGGAGTTACCGGCTCAATTTTAGTTGGCCTTCATAACTCTTCTTCTGATATAGATGTCGTTGTTTATGGGTCTAGGAGCTGCCTCGATGTTTATAATTCTATGGAGAGCGTCTTTAATTGTTCTAATAGAATTAGGAGATATGATCTTAATGGGCTGATCAGGCTTTACAGGTCTAGGTCTAAGGATACTTTAATTCCATTCAAATTATTTCTTAAAATGGAGTCTAGAAAGCTTCTTCAAGGCTTGGTTGGTGATCGAGACTTTTATGTTAGGTTAGTTAAGAAGCCTGATGAAGTTAGAGAGTTGTATGGAGATACTATGTGCATGCCAATTGGGAGAGCTAGAATTAGGGCGAGAGTAGCGGATGCTTCGGGGGGAATATTTACTCCATGTACATACCTGATTGAGGATGTAAGCTTTTTAATGGGCAAGGAGTGCCCAAACTTAACTGAAATTTTCTCGTTTAGAGGGCGATTTTGCGAGTGCGCGTATGATGGTGAAGAAGTAATTGCGGAGGGGAAGGTTGAAAGGGTCGTGTTAAATGATGGATACGCATATTCAAGGTTGATTTTAGGTGAAAACCCAAGGGACTTTCTCGTACCAAGGATGCTCAGCAAGTTTTATACAGCCTAAATGCTATTGGGGTTTAGGTGCTACTATGACTTTCACGATAACAATTACTGGGAAGGGTGGAACCGGAAAAACTCTTTTGGCAACTCTAGTTTTGAGGCATTTGCTAGATGTTTATAGCGGTTCATCCTTTTTAGTTGTTGATGCGGATTCAAATACCAACTTGAATAGAGCTTTGGGAATTGCATTTGAAAAATCTCTTGGAGATTTGAGGGAGGAATTTATTGAAGGCGATCCCTCGCTAGCGGGTAGTAAAGATCTTTACTTCGAAACTTTGCTGTATGAGAGCGTCTTAGTTGAGGCTGATAGATATGATTTCATTGCTATGGGTAGGCCTGAGGGTCCTGGATGCTACTGCTATGTTAATCACTTACTTAGGCATGCCCTTGATAGGTTGTCTAGGAATTACGACTTCGTGATAATTGACTGTGAAGCTGGATTAGAGCATTTAAGTCGGAGAACAGCTAGAAATGTCGATGTCATGCTTATAACCGTTGACCCAAGCTTGAGAAGCATAATAACTGCGGAGCGCATTAAGGCTTTAGCTTCGGAGCTTGAAGTGCTTGTTGGAGATATTTACGTGGTTATAAATAGGGTTTCTAAGATGGTGCTGCCGAGAATTTTGGAGGAGCTTGTCAAGCGGGAATTTAAAATCATAGGTACTATACCTGAGGATCCCCTAGTTTCAGAGTATGACTTGCAAGGCGTGCCAATAATGAATTTGCCAGGCGACTCACCTGCTGTTCAAGCTACATATGAGATTGTGAGGAGGCTTGTTCCACTTATAGATAGGTCGATGAGATAAATTCGTTAATTGACGAATTAGGGCTTAGCTATAGTCGTAATCCCTTAACATAAGTCTTAAATTCAGTTTGTCTTGATATTAAGGGGAAGTAGTAGTTTGGTGAGATTATGGGTGAAAAAGGTCCAATGAGGTTTTCATTTAAGTCAATTAAGACATCTGGCTTATCGCTTGAGGATGTTGAAATTGCAGTGGGAAGGTTAGCCATCGAGGAAGAATGGGAGCCAATGGGTCCAACTCCAATGCCTAAAATAGAAACACTTCGGTCATGGGACATGAAGCTTCTAAAGCGGTATCGCCCATTCTACATGCCTATCTGCGACTTATGCTGCCTTTGCACTTATGGGAAGTGCGATTTGACTAGAGGGAAGAGGGGCTCCTGCGGATTGACGCTCGATGCTCAGCAGGGAAGAATTGTAATGATTGCATGTGCTATTGGAGCTGCAACTCATGCTAGCCATGCGAGAGAGCTCGTCGACCTTCTTATTGAGCGCTACGGCGAAGATTGGCCGATAGATTTGGGTGAGGAAGTTCACGTTGAAATGCCTCACACAAGGCTTGTCGTTGGAATTAAGCCTAAAACTCTTGGCGACCTTTCCTACGCACTCAACTACGTTGAGGAGCAGATAGTTCAGACTTTGGCTGCATCTCATACTGGCCAAGAGAGCGACTATATGGATTTCGAGTCTAAATCTCTACATCTAGGAATGTTAGATCATGTTGCGATGGAAATTGCTGATGTAGCTCAAATAATTACTTTTGGCTTCCCAAGGGGTGATCCTGAAGCTCCACTAGCTGAAATTGGCCTTGGGTGCGTTGACGTTTCAAAGCCGCTTATTATGTGCATTGGCCACAACGTTACGAATTCGATTGACATCATCGACTTCATGGAGAAAAGCGGGCTTGGAGCTCCCGGGGAGATGATTGAAGTTGCTGGATTATGCTGCACAGCTCATGACACAGTTAGATATAGGAAGTCGGCTAAGGTGGTTGGACCCATATCCTATCAGCTTCGCTTCGTTAGATCCGGCGCAGCTGATGTCATCGTAACTGATGAGCAGTGCATTCACACATCTATACTTTATGAGGCTCAGAGGGTTAAAGCCCCAGTAATTTCAGTTTCAAATAAGGCTTTAAGAGGTCTTGAAGAGGTGTCCGACAAGCCGGTCGACGAGATAGTGAACATGCTTGTCACGGGCAAAGTTCCTGGAGTAGCGATTCTAGATTTGGAGAAGGCTGCCGCAGTTGCAGTTCTCACTGCCTTGAGAATCGCTCCTTTGAGAAAGAAGTTCAAGGTTGTGCCAAATAGGGAGGAGCTGGTTAAGATTGCATCTAAATGCGTTAAATGTGGAAGCTGTAGGAGAAATTGCCCGATAGACCTTCCGGTTGATGAGGCTGTTTCAGCTGCTAAGAATGGAGATTTAAGTAAGTTAGCTGAGATCCACGATTTATGTTTGGGCTGCGCTAGATGTGAGAGTGCTTGTATGAGGGAGATACCAATATTGAGCTTGATTACTGGCGCGGCCGATTACAAGATCAAGACTTCGAAGTTCAAGATGAGGGTTGGCAGAGGGCCAATACGTGACACTGAAATTAGAGAGGTTGGTTCACCAATTGTTTTGGGTGAAATTCCAGGGGTTATTGCTCTTGTCGGCTGCGCCAATTATCCAAGTGGAGGCAAGGAAGTTGCTATTATGGCCGAGGAGTTTCTGAGGAGGAGGTACATCGTAGTTGCATCGGGCTGTGCTGCCATGAGTATTGCTGAGTACAGGACTGAGGAAGGAACAACGCTTTATGAGGAGTATTCAGGCGCATTTGAGGCTGGTGGTTTAGTTAATGTTGGCTCATGCGTGGCTAATGCGCACATTTCCGGTGCTTGCATAAAGATTGCAAATATATTTGCTAGGAGGAACTTGAGAGCGAATTATGAAGAGATCGCTGACTACGTGCTGAATAGAGTTGGAGCTTGCGGAATTGCTTGGGGAGCAATGTCTCAGAAGGCAGCTTCAATTGCAACTGGATTCAATAGGCTTGGAGTTCCAGTAATTCTCGGCCCTCAAGGAGCAAAGTATAGGCGATTATATTTGGGTCGGAAGGAGGATTTGGAGAGCTTCACGGTATATGACGCTAGAACGGGTGAGAGGGTTTGGGTTGGACCTGCACCCGAGCACTTGGTATACGTTGCTGAGAGTAGGGAGGAGGCCATGGTTATGGCTGCTAAGCTCTGCTTAAGGCCAAATGACACTACTAAGGGTAGAATGATCAAGCTCACGCACTACGTTGAATTGCATAAGAAGTTCTATGGAACACTTCCGCCGGATTTGCACTTATACATTAGAACTGAAGCAGACATTCCGATAACACACAAGTTTGAGATTATGAATTACTTGAAGAAAGTAGATTGGAAGCCCTGGGAGAAGCCGATTGTTGATCCAACGCTGCTTAAGAGGTTGATTAGGGTGAAGAAGTAGGGGGTGATGCGCGGTGGCTGTTACTCCATGGCAGTATGGGAATGTTCCGGGGCCTAAGGTTGCTTTAACTCTTAAGGGGGATGTTGCTGGTAGGATTATAAAGGCCGCTAAGAAGCCGCTGATAATCGTTGGAGCTGAAGCTCTAAAAGTTAAAATTGGCGAGGAAAGGACTCTTCTCGACTATGCCATAGAGCTTTCTAGGTTGAGTGGAGCGCCAATAGTTGCAACTTCGCATACGCTGAAAGCTTTTCTGGAAAGAGGATTTAAGCCGGCGGCAGTTATGGGGTCAGTTGAGATCACTGATCGACTTAGAGATCCAAGTTGGAGCATTGATGGGTCTGAAGCTCATGACCTAGTGATCTACCTAGGAATAGCTTATCAGCTGCAGTCCCAGCTACTTTCAGCTTTGAAGAACTTCGCTTTACATTTGAAGACGATTTCGCTGGACAGATATTATCATCCAAATGCATCTTGGTCTTTTCCCAACTTGTCATTTGACAAGTGGGTGGATAACCTTAATATGGTGCTGGAAGTTTTAAGTGATGGAGTAGGAGGTAAGAGGTAATGTCCGCTTTTGAAGGTTTTCCTGTTGAAATAAGCCCTGCATTTGAAGGTCAGAGGGTTAGAAGAAAGGACATGTATGTTGAGCTTGGAGGGCCCAAAGTAGATTACAAGTTTGAGCTAGTGAGAGTTAAGTCGATGGATGAAGTTGAGGATGGAAAGGTTGAGGTTATTGGGCCGGACTTGATGGAGCTTGAAGAGGGCGGGTCGTATCCATTTGCAATTCTAATTTACGTTGCAGGTCCAAAGCTGGAGGAGGACTTGGAGGGCGTTGTTGAACGGAGAATTCACATGTACACCAATTACATTGAGGGCATTATGCACTTGAATCAAAGATATGATATTTGGATTAGAATTGCGAAGAAGGCAGTTAAGAAGGGGCTGAATTCGTTTGAGTGGTGGGGTAAAGCGCTGATCACTCTATTCAAGTCTGAAATGCCCTACATTGAGAAAATGCAGGTGACATTCATAACTGATCCGGAGCTCGTGAAGGAAAAGTATCATGAAGCCCTGCAAATTTACGAGAAGAGGGATGCTAGAGTTAGAGGCCTCAGGGATGAAGAGGTGGACATGTTCTATGGCTGCGTGCTATGCCAGTCCTTTGCGCCTTCACACGTTTGTGTGATAACTCCCGAAAGAATTTCGCTTTGCGGTGCTCTTACATGGCTTGACGCGAGGGCTGCAGCAAATATTGATCCTAAAGGCCCCAACTTCCCAATACCAAAGGGCGAATGCCTCGATCCAGTTAAAGGTGAGTGGAGCGGAGTTAATGAAGTCGTGGCTAAGAGATCGCTGGGGGAGGTTAAGCGCGTATACCTATATAGCATGTTCGAGTATCCACATACTTCATGCGGTTGCTTTGAGGCAATAGCATTCTACATACCGGAAGTGGATGGTATAGGGATCGTGCATAGAGGCTTCAAGGGTTCGGCGGTGAATGGCCTGCCATTCTCGACCATGGCGGCTCAAACTGGAGGCGGAATGCAGAGCGAGGGCTTCTTAGGAATTGGCATTGAGTGGATGAGGTCCAGAAAGTTCTTCTACGCTGACGGCGGCTGGAATAGAATTGTGTGGATGCCTAAAACGTTGAAGGAGAGGGTGAAGGATGCAATTCCTCCAGAGCTTTACGATAAAATAGCGACTGAGGAGGATGCATCAACCATTGATGAGCTTAAAAAATTCCTGCTGGAAAAGGAGCACCCAGTTGCTGAGAGGATAAGAGAGATGGAGAAGGCGGCCGAAGCTGAAGCTGTAGTAGCTGCTGCCGCTGAGGCTGAACAGCCTGCTGCTCAAGCACTTCCTCAATGGCCAGTTCAAATTCCAATGCAAGTTCCAGCGATGCCCTCGCCGCAGTCGGCTGTACCTCCATTCAGAATAACTCTGAAGGGAGTGAAGATAAAGATTAACAAGCTTATCGTTAAGAAGTCCGGTGGGAAGTAGATTGCCAGATGAAAAAGGTAGGGTCGAGGAAACTCTAAGCGACTTGATATCTTTCATTGCCAATTTACTTAAAGAAAATTATGTTGTGGAGCTTGAAGGCGTGGAAATTAAAGCTGAAAAACTACTGATAACTCGAGAGAGGAGTAAGTGATGAAGAAGAGGGAGAATAAGGCACTAAAAGATTTGATGAACTTGATAAAGGATGCCGATGAATTGGAGCTTACAGATGTCATTATAGATGCTGAGGAGTTAACAATATCATTCATACCTCCTCAAGCTCCTCAAATGCCAGGGTACTTCAAGCTCACTTTAGAGCCGCTTACAGGTGCAGGAAAAATAGAATTTTTAGTCGAAGCCTCGCCTTATGGCATTAGGCTTCTAGCCCCAACTCCTCCTACAGCGAAGCCAAAAGTGGTTGAGCTGATAAAGGTTCCCTTCGAATATCCTAAAGTTCCATTTACCGGCAAGGTTTCTGAAGTAATCATTGGAGCTACGAAAAGTGAAGGTGGGACTAGAAGTCACGTAATTAGAGTCGGCGGCGCGTCGTCAATGCCATTCTTCCTCTTCGCAGAAATGCCGCCAAACCCCATGGTTACATCCCTAGACGTTTTTGACATGCCTGCAGTTCCAGGCCCTGTTAAGAGAATGTATGGCGATGCAATTGAAGATCCAGCTGAGTGGGCTAGAGTTGCGGTTGAGAAGTTTGGAGCTCAGCTCATTTCATTTCACTTGATAAGCACCGACCCAGGAATTAAAGATACTCCCGTGCGCGAGGCGGCTAAAAATGTTGAGAGGGTTCTTCAAGAGGTTAAGGTGCCGCTCATAGTTGGCGGCTCAGGAAATCCAGTTAAGGATGTTGAGCTATTTACAAAAATCGCCGAAATCACTGCTGGAGAGCGCGTGGTTTTCAACTCCGTGACTTTGGACATGGATATTGAAAAGACTGTTAAGCCAATTTATGAGTATGGGCATAACCTGATAGCACTGGCTTTCATAGACATAAATCAAGCTAAAGAGCTATGTAGAAAGGTTGTTGAAGCAGGTCTTTCAAGAGATAGACTTATTCTCGATCCAACCACGGGGGCATTGGGTTATGGAATTGAGTACTCATTTAGCGTTATGGAGAGAATAAGGCTTGCAGCATTAATGGGGGAGGAGGTCCTTCAAGTGCCCATGTGCTCGGCTTCATCAAATGCTTGGGCTGCAAGGGAGGCAAGATCTAAGGATCCAATTTTAGGTCCAAGATCCATTCGGGGTCCATTGTGGGAGGCTTCAACTGCAATAGTTGCAATGTTGGCTGGAACGGATCTCTTCATGATGCTTCACCCGAGGGCTATGCAGACAATCAAATTATTTGCTGAAGCATTGAAGGAAGTTCGTAAGCCTATGCGTGAGCTTCCATATGAAGATTGGATTACGGCTAAGTTTTAGGAGGGATATGGGTGCCTAAGCGATTAGGTCCTCTTCACGTTTATAGATTTCTTCCTCAGACAAATTGCGGTAAATGCGGTGAGAAGAGCTGCATGGCCTTTGCAAGCAAGCTAATTGAGAGGGAAGTTCCAGTTGAGAAATGTACTCCCCTATTTGAGGATCCAAAATACGCATCCAGAAGGGAAGAGCTGTTAAAGCTCATTAGACCCGCAGTTAAAGAGGTTGTATTCGGTGTTCCTCCACATGAAGTTAAGATCGGCGGCAAAGATGTGGTCTATAGACATGAGTGGACTTGGCGCTTTCAAACGGCTTTAATGATCGATGTTCATGATGAAATGCCTGAGGATGAGCTTGTCAAGAAAGTTGAGTTCGTAAATAACTTCACTTATGTGAGAATAGGTAAAAAGCTGAAGCTCGATGGCTTAGCTATAAGGTGCGTGTCTGGAATTCCCGAAAAATTTGCTAAGACTACAGCGGCCGTTATGAAGGCAAGTGACAAGCCATTCATCCTTTGCTCCTACGATCCAAATGCGCTTGAAGAGGCTCTTGTAGTAGCTAGGGAGAGGAAGCCCCTTATTTACGCTGCTAATGAGAAGAATTGGAAGGAGGTTGCTCAACTAGCTTCAAAGTACAAATGCCCATTAGTTGTTTCTGCGCCTGGCAGGCCAGAAATGTTGAAGTCCCTGGTTAAGTCCATTAAAGAGCACTTTGGAATAGACGACTTGGTGCTTGACCCTGGAACTTACGTAAACTCATCCATAATTGACACTATAAGCTTATTCAGCGTTTTAAGGTATACTGCAATTGAAGGTGAAGATAGCCTATTAGGGTATCCGCTGCTAGGTGTTCCGGCAGTTGCTTGGCTATTGAATGGTAAGTCCGATGAAGAAAAGGCTTATTTAGAGTCAATTTTAGCTACTTCTCTCATAGCGAGGTATGCCGACATTCTCGTAATGCATAGTGCTGACATATGGCCTATTCTTCCGGTGATCGTTTGGAGGGACTGCGTATACACTGATCCGAGAGTTCCTCCGTCAGTTAAGCCAGGTTTATACGAGATTGGCAAGCCAGATGAAAATTCACCTCTGCTTGTTACTGGTAACTTCGCCTTAACTTATTACCTTGTCAAGGACGATGTGGAGAGAGCCAAGCTTAATGCTTGGCTGCTTGTCATAGACACTGAAGGTACAAGCGTTCAGTCTGCTGTTGCAGGTAAGAAGTTTACGTCAGATAAGATTGCTGAAGCTATTGAGGAGTTGAAGCTTGAAGAGAAGGTTAAGCACAAATCCATTATATTGCCAGGATATGCAGCTAGGCTTAGCGGTGAGCTTGAGGACATGCTTAAAACTTGGAGAGTTTTCGTGGGACCAAGGGATTCAGCAGATATTAAGAAGTTCATTGATAAAATATGGATTCCAGAAATTTCTGGAGGAAAGGAAGAGGAGTAGATGCGTAGAATTGGCTAAGTTAACGCTGCTGGTAATGCACTTGCACGATCAGGTTTTAGCATCGAAGATTAGCACTTGCAGTGATGAGTTTGAAAAGGCGTCAGCTGTGGCTTACTTGGCTCCTGAAGATATGGAGGAGCTTGGGATTAGGGATGGAGATTGTATTGAAATTTCTTTTTTAGATTCGAGGGTTGTTGTCAAGGCTTACAAGCGTGAGGGGTTAAGTAAAGGCTTGCTAATAATGCCTTTTGGCCCATGGTCGATGGCGCTGCTACCTTCAATGCTGAGTGCGGACGGCCATCAAGTATATGGCAGAATAACTGTTTCAGTTAAACCTGCTACTTGCAAAGTAACTTCTTTGGAATCACTTCTTTTTAGTTAAAATTTCTTTTAACTGCTTCACTCTACCTAGTTCTAAGAGGAATCTAACCCTTCTATCTCTTAATTGTTCAGTTAGCTTTTCAATTATTTTCTTGGCGATTTCAAATCCTTCTGATTTAGGTGGAACTGCAAGCGACTTTGGCACTTTAGTAATTTTAACTCTTGGTCTAATAGGTCTTGAATAGATTTCGGGTTGAGGTGGAGTGTAGCCTTCAAGGAGCTTGAATAGGTGCTTCCTTAATGGGTTGTCCCAGAGGTTATTTGAAGTTTCAATGCAAATTGATTTCCTAATTACTTTTAATACTTGTTCAGGACATGCTTCTTCGCATGCTCCGCAGTACATGCAGCTCTTGTCGGAAATTTTTATTCCCTTCTCTCTTTTTGGAACGAATATTGAGTTTGCTGGACATATGTTGATGCAGTTTTTGCATCCTGATGGATCGCACTTTTCAAGGTTTGTCATTTCAATTTCTCCTTCGAAAACCTTGTCGACTTTTACTGCATTTACTGGGCATAATTCTTCGCATAGCTTGCAGTAGATGCACTCATGTTCATCAACTTTCATTTCTCCCTTCAATTTCAATTCAAGAATTTCTCTTGGTGCTGATGATTTGCACTCAACTTTAATTGCCTCTACTGGGCATAATTCTTCGCATAGCTTGCAGTAGTCACACTTTTCCTCATTTACTATAATTGCCAGTGCGGGTTTGTAGTCCGGGGGTTTCGGGCCGGTCCAAACTATTTTTATTGCATCGCATAGTATTTCGCATAACCCGCAGTAGACGCATTTTTCCTCGTCTATTTTTATTGTTCCTTCAGCCCATACTTCTTCGGTTTTGTACTTAACTAGCTCATCCTTTTTCGGCATTTTAATTTCAACTTTAATTGCGCTTCTTGGGCATACTTTTTCGCATAGGATGCATGGTATGCACTTTTCTTTATCAATTTCGATTTTCCCCTTAACTTTCAAGTATTCAGGTTTATTTTCGAATTCAAGTGCAATTGCATTAAATGGGCATGCTGCTGAGCATATTGGGCATGGCGTGCACTTTGTCTCGTCAATTATAATTAGTGGTGCTTCGATTTCTCCTGCTGCAACTTCCTTTACCGGTCCAAGAATTATGGCTTCTTCAGGGCAAACTTTTACGCATAATCCGCATCCAACGCACCTATCTTGGTGGAATTTTAGCTTTTTAACAAGCTTCTCAGCTTTCCACTCATACTCCATTAAGTGGTCTACTGAAATTAGCTGCATGATTGGCTTTTCGCTGCTCAACGCTACTTCCCTACCTCAAATTCGCTTCCCAGTGGTCCAATATCCTTAATTTTTTCGGTGAATTTGACTATTTTCTCTGCTACTTCTTCTCCTTCAGATGCTCCTGCACCTATAATTTCCACCCTTTCGGGGCTTATTCCCATGGTTTTGAGGGCCTCCTTGAGTGCATTGATTTTTCTGTTTGCTCTGTTTCTCCCAGTTCTGTAGTGGCAGTCCTGCTCTCTGCATCCAATTATCATTACTCCATCGGCGCCGTGCTCTAAAGCTTCTAAAATGTGAGTTGGGTTAACTCTGGCTGAGCATGTGACTTCAATAACTCTGGTTCCGGTCGGGTATGGTATCCTGCTTACGCCCGCATAGTCTAGAGCTTCGTATCCGCACCACTTGCATGCAAATATTATTATTAGTGGATATTCCTTTTTACTTCTAAGCATTGCCTTTATCATCGCCGATATGGCTTCATTGCTTAGATCTACTGTTGTTTGTAGTGCTCCTGTTGGGCATGCTGCCACGCATGCTTGGCAGCCTGCGCATGCCTCTTCAATCACTTTCAATCCATCTCTGGTTAGTTTTAAGGCATGATAGTCGCATGAGAGGACGCATAATCCGCATTTTATGCATTTTGAATGGTCGACTGTTGGTGCTTGAACTTCGATTTCCAGTTCATCTCTTAATAGGAGTGATGTGGCTTTGGAGGCTGCTAAGCCTGCATGCGAAACTGAGTCGGCTATATCTTTTGGGCCTTGACATGCTCCAGCCAAGAATATTCCTCGCATAAAGGTTTCAGATGGCTTTAGCTTTGGGTGATATTCTAGGAAGAAGCCTTCGGGGCTTAATGGTATTCTCAGTATTCTTGAAAGTTCCCTACTGCCTTCAGCTGGCTTTACCCCTGCCTCCAAAACTACAAGGTCAACTGCAATTTCGAATATCTCTCCAAGGATGGTATCGAAGGCTCTTATTTTAAGTGTGCCATCATAATTTTCTTCAATTTCACATGGCATTCCCTTGATGAAGTGCACGTTTTCCATTTTTCTTACTCGCTGGTAAAACTCTTCAAAGCCTTTTCCTGCAGCTCTAATGTCTATGTAGAAAACATAGACATCCACTTTGGGATTCAAAGTTGCTAGGTAGAATGCATGTTTTAAGCCTGCCATGCATCCAAACTTGCAGCAGTATGGTAGGTGTCTTTCATCTCTAGATCCCGCGCAAAGTATTATTGCTGCTCTTCTAACTCTTCCTCCATCAGAGATTCTAACAACTTTTCCTCTAGTTGGGCCGTCTGGATTGATGAGCCTTTCAAGCTCAATTCCTAAAATAACGTTTTTGAATCTTCCATACCCATATTCGGCTAGTTCTTCTCTTCCAAGTATGCTAAATCCAGTTGCTACGATTATTGCTCCGGCACTTAGCTCTACTTCCTCCTCTTTTTGATCGAAGTTTATTGCTTCCTTATCGCATACGCCTACACATGACATGCAGCCGATGCAGTTTTCAATATCTATGTAGGGTGCTGGAGGTACCATTTCGGGTACTGGCTTCACAATCGCCTTTCTGAATCCAAGCCCATTATTATATTCATTTGGTATTTCTATTGGGCACACGTCAAGGCACTTGTTGCATCCATTGCATTTCTCTTCGTCGATGAACCTGGGCTTCTTTAAAACTTTAATTCTGTAGTTTCCTGGTGCACCTGAAATCTCCCTTACTTCGCTTAAAGTTAAAACCTTAATGTTTGGGTGACTGTACGCCTTTGATAGTAGAGGTCCTAAAATGCATATGCTACAGTCTAATGTTGGAAACACCTTGTCAAGCTTTGCCATGTAGCCTCCTAGAAATCCCGTTTTTTCAACTATGTATACTTGAATTCCCTTTTCAGCTAGATTTAGTGCGGCAGTTACTCCAGCTACTCCACCACCTATAATGAGTGCTTTTCTATTGACTGGTATTTTGACCTTCCTTATTGGAGTTAGGTGTGGTGCTGCTTCTAGTGCTGCTCTTATTAGGTCTAGGGCTTTAATTGTGGCTTGCTCTGGATGTTGCCAGTGAACCCAACTGCACTGCTCTCTTATGTTGATAACCTTGACGTATCCGCCATTGAGTCCAGCTTTTTCCGCATTTTCTCTAAATAGTTCTTCGTGGAGGTGCGGTGTGCATGCAGCGATCAAAATTCTACTTGGCTTTTCACTTTCAATTATTTCTCTCATTTTTTGAAGTCCATCTTCACTGCACCAGTGCTCGTGAATGTAACATGGTACTTCGTTTAACTTTGATATTTCGTCAGCAATTTTCTCTACATCTATAATTCCAGCTATGTTTGTCCCGCACTTGCAGAGTAATATTACTACTTTATTGCTCAAATTACCACCCTATAGCTTAGCCAGAATTTTTTCTAGCACCACCTGTTCAGGTTCGACTTCTTCTTGAGGTTTGATGAATGGAGTTAATTCAACTTCTTCTCCGTCGATTCTGAACACTTTTCCTCCAGCTTCAATTCCAATTGCAGCTATTGGAATGTTGACCTTCGCTATTTTCGATATCATGGTTTTCCTTTCTCCTATGTAAATTACTGGAATTTCTTTGAACCTCTTTGCTGTGGTTCTCGGTAGGTGCGTATATGGGTCGCTTCCAACTATTAGGGCTGCATCTACTTCTTCCCTTAATAGCTTTGAGGATGCACTTGTTGTGGAGTTGTGGATTGGGTTTCCATCTGAGAATTCAATTGCATGGGATGCTCCAAATTGCTTATATGGTATGATTGATGCGCCCAAGGAGTTTAAATCTTCAGCTAATGGCATCAAGCAACTTTCCCTTCCACTTTCACTTATGGTTTTTATGAGTGATATTAGCTCTCTATATATTTCGCGTGCGGTGATGTTTGCTAAGATGTGTGGGCCCGCAAAGGCTGATATGAACATTGAGTTTTTTATGTCGTTCTGCAGGATAAGCCATGATTCAAGCGTTAATGGAAGGCCTTCAAGGCTTGGCACCTGGCCCGTGGATATAAATTCTCTGAGGCGCTTGAGGAACTCCACTTCCTTTCCAGGGCTTAAAATGACTTTGTGCTGGGCTATTTTCATGTTTTCATTTTCCAAGTAGTCTACTGCTAAGACTATTCGGCTTTCCCTCCCTGATTTAATTACTTCACCTCGTGGATATATTGCGTATCTGCTTGCATGCCTTAAGTGAGTGTCTGCTATGTTGGCGAAGAAGTACATGATGAAGTCCGATTTTTCGAGGACATCTTCAAGCTTTGCGTTTTCAATTTCATATTCATAGGCTAAGGGTACATGTAGGTGGCATATGCTTGGAGGAGAGTCGAATACTCCATTCAATTTTTCAGCTATTTTTAATCCAATTTTAATTGACTTGTTGACGCTACTGCTAAAGCCGTATATTAGAGGCTTTTTTGCTGAAGCCAATATGTCCTTTGCCTTTTCCAATGCCAAGTCCAAGTCCTTCTCGCTGCACGTCAGTTTTTCCATTATGAGTTCTTTAATTCTCTTCGTTCCGTGACTGCAGGAGCCCCATACTTCTACGACTTCATTGTCCTTTAGGTTTACTACTAGATCGTTGCAAGTTAAGGCGCATCCTGTGCAAACAATTCTTTCGATCTCCTTCATGCTACCACCTTTATGGCTTCGCTAAAGCATACTTCTTCACATATCCTGCAGTTCATCCTGTGAGGTGGATATCTTCTGCACTTCTCGATGTTTAAGACCTTTATTTTTCCATTTACAACTGTAAATACAACTTCATTATTAACTGGATTTATCCCCCTACCTACTTGAGGGTCTATGCTTACATTTGCTGGGCATGCAATGATGCAATTTCCGCAGCCCACGCACTTCTCCTCATCGATTTTAATTAAGGTTTCAGCTGCTTCATAGAGAGGCTTAAGTAGCTCTTGAAGTTTCTTCAAGTTCGCCTCGTATTTGGAGTCTGTGAAGAGGGGCTTACAATCTTCAAGTTCAACTTCTCTTTGGAGAAGCTTGACTGCAAATGCCATGCAAGTGTAGCCGCATTCTTTGCAGTTTGTTTTAGGTAGAAGCTTGAATATTTGCATAGGATTTAACTTGACCATAACTCCGCCAACCTTATGTAAACTAAATTTCCTATACGGGTTGATCAATACAAATATAAATTTTTGGTGAATGCAAAAAATTTAAGCTCCCTCCAAGTAATTGAGTTTCAGTGGTGGATATGTGCGAATTTAAAGTTTTGCTCAGGGGTGTTGGCGAAGTTAAGGATGTTGCTTCTGACATTATTTACGCGAAGTTGGAGGGAGATGGCGTTGTACTTAGGGACATAATTGGACGTGAACATAGAATTTCATCTGCAATTGTTGAGGAGGTTGATGTTTCACGTGAGAACCTCAAGCTACTTCATAGCCCAATATTGTCGCTAGTTTTAAAGTTCATTAAAGAGTATGAGAGGTGTGTCGAGCAGGGCGTTTATAGTGAGGCTTTAGAGGAGCTTTGGGAGGAAGTTAAAGCTGAAGGTTCAAGCATGATTAGAAGTTTATGGGTGAAATTGAAGAGCTAGTCCATAATCTTCACGATCTTGTCCTTTAGCTGCACTATGGCTTCTACAGCAGGAGATTTTGGGGCATAATCTAGTAATGAGTTTCTCTTCATATCAGCTAATTTGACATTTTCATCATATGGAATTAATCCTAAGAGTTCGAGTCCAGCCTTAGCTACTTCATCCTTTACGTATTTCTCCTCTTCCTTGCTTGAAATCTTATTTGCAATTACGGCCACCCTTTTCACGTCTATGTCCATTGCGAGCTTCCTAATTCTTATTGCAGTATCTATGGCTTTCATGTTCGGCTCCACGACTGCAATCATTAAATCGATCCCTCTCGCCGTTCCTCTGGCTAGATGTTCAATGCCTGCTTCCATGTCAAGTATCACTACTTCATTGGTTCTCAATATGAGGTGTCTCAGAAGCGCTCTCATTAGTGCGTGGGCTGGACATAGGCAGCCTGTTCCTCCATCTCTAACGGTTCCCATGACTAGTAGAGTTACGTTGTCAGGGCATTTGATGCCGTAAATGTCGATTATATCGTCGACTTTAGGGTAAATTTTGAAAAAGCCTTGATCCAGGGATCCGGGATAAACTTCCATTCTCTCTCTTAGAAGTTCCCTGTTAACTGCTAATGGCCTTATATTAGAAATTTCATTTTCAGATAGCCCCAAAGTATAGGCTAGATTAGTGTTGGGGTCTGCGTCGACGGCTATAACTTTATATCCGCTTCTACCCATCAGCCTAGCCATCGTACCTGCAATTGTCGTTTTTCCAACTCCGCCTTTACCTGTAATTGCAATCTTCATTTCACACTCAGCTCTGCTACATATTTCCCAGAAATATTATCTTATAATTTGTTGTTAATTGCATTTGAGAGCATTCCGAGCCCTGCAGTTCGTGAAGCTATAATCACTTACTTTGGAAATAGATATGCTGAGGGCTGGCCGGGGAAAGGGTTTATGCTGGCTGCAGGTACATCGATGAAGTCAAACTGATAGCCATAAACCTTGCTAAACAGCTGTTTAATGCTGAGTTCGTTGACGTAAGGCCAATATCTGGAGTTGCGGCAAACTTAGTCGTGTACACTGCCTTTACTTATCCTGGAGACTGCATTTACGCACTTCCAATTGTCCGCGGCGAGCACATTTCGACAGGTGAGAGGGAGCTTGGAGGAACTGCTGGCGCGGTGAGAGGATTAAATGTTCAGTCTTTGGCTTATGATGAGAAGGAGCTGAATTTTGATGTGGATGAAACCATTAAGCGCGTTGAATCCCTTATGAGGAGGAGGGGTGTTAAGCCAAAGCTCGTCATGTTTGGTGCAAGCATCTTCCTATTTCCACATCCAGTTAGGGAGCTTGGAGGGTACTTTCATAGCTTAGGCGCAATTGTAGCATATGATGCCGCACATGTAGCTGGCCTAATTGCGGGTGGAGTATTCCAAGATCCCTTAAGGGAAGTTGCAGATGTCATCTTCTTGAGTACTCATAAAACTCTTCCAGGTCCGCAGCATGGCATGTTTTTCTTGGGAGAAGTATGCTGATAAATTAAGAGAGCAACTTTTCCAGGCTTGGTGAGCTATCACCACTTACATCATGTGGTGGTTTGGCTGCAGCCTTAGCTGAAATGCTTGAGTTTGGCAGGAATTACGCTAGGCAGATAGTGCGAAACGCAAAGGCTCTTGGGCAGGCATTGTATGAGAGGGGATTTAAAGTGCTGGGCGAGCATAAAGGGTTTCACTGAATCTCACACTCTATTAATTGATGTAAGTGATTTTGGTAATGGAGCTTTAGTTGAGAAGAAGCTTGAGGATGCAAATATAATTGTTAATCGAAACCTGTTACCATGGGACATTAGGCTTGGAACATCTGAGGTTACCTGTTTATGTGTGAGGGAAAGCGAAATGGAGGAGATTACAGTATTCATTAAGCGAGCTATCATAGCTTAAGAACCTGCTGAAAAAGTTAGGGAAGATGCGATAGAATTTAGAAAGCAGTATCAGAAAGTTCATTACTGTTTCGATGTCTTAACTGAAGCTTATGCATACATAAGAGTTAGGTGATGGACGTGTTCTGAGGCGCCCTTATTTATCAGTTGGGTTAGTTATTTAAGCACTTTTTATTTACTTTTTTGGGGGTTGAACTTATGTCAATTAGAGATGCAGTTGAATCTATACCAGTGGAAAAGAGAGGGTCTTTAATGGTAAAATTGTTGGATGTGATTTTAAAGTCCAAGAAGGGTGACGTGCTTTCCAGCGACTTGGCTAGAGAGTTTTTAAGGCTTTGGCAGGAGGATAAATTGAATACGATTAATGGACTTGAGCTTCTACTGACTATGGCTAAGATTCTGGAGCCTGAAACGACTGTTCAGAAGCTAAGTGAGTTGGGTTTCAATGAGCTTGCTAAAGTTGTTGGAGGTGGCTTATGATGGTTAAGTTTGGGGTCGAATTCGTTCCATACGAGCCTTTTTGGAGAACGGCTTTTTACGCGATTCAAGCTGAGAAGAGGGGTTTTGAGTACATTTGGGTTACGGACCACTATAATAATAGAAATGTCTATGTGACGCTGACCACAATAGCGTTGCACACGAGCAGGATAAAGCTTGGAATTGGAGTTACAAATCCATACTTGGTTAATCCAGTTGTAACTGCGCAGGCGGCTGCTTCAATAAGTGAAATTGCACCAGATAGAGTGATTTTGGGGATTGGACCTGGAGATAAGACTACATTGGCAAGTTTGGGAGTGGACATGGTCCTTCCTGTAGCTGCAGTTAAGGAGTGCGTGTTAATTGCTAGATCTCTATTTGAGAAGGGTAAAGTTGAATTTGAGGGCAAAGTATTTAAAGTTCCAAGTGCCGCTTTCTACTTTAAAGTTAAGGGTAGAATCCCAATATTCATTGGAGCTCAAGGACCGCAGATGCTGAGGATAGCTGCAAAGTATGGTGATGGAGTTTTAATCAATGCTTCACATCCGAAGGATATTAAGGAAGCCATGAAGCACGTCAAGAAAGGCGTTAAGGCTGCTGGAAAGTCCATGGAAGACATTGAAATTGTAGCTTATACTTCGCTTTCAATTGATGAGAATCTGGAGAAGGCGTTGAAGGCAGCGTCTAGGGTTGTAGCTTTCATTGTTGCTGGAAGTCCAGATTTCATCTTGGAGCGTCATGGCATAGATGTTGATGAAGCTAAGGAGATTAAAAAGGCATTGGCTGATGCTCGATGGAAGGATGCTTTCTCCATGGTTAATCAGAAAATGATAGATGCCTTCTCAATAACTGGCACTCCTGAAATGTGCATTAAGAAAATTGAGGAGCTTGCAAAAATAGGAGTAACGCAGATAGTGGCTGGCTCGCCTATAGGACCTAATGTTAGAAAGTCAATAGATCTAATCAGTGAAAAGGTTATTGCAGCGTTTAAGTGAGCTTTCTTCTCATCCTTTCCCTAACATATTTTTCAAGCTCATCTTGAAGGTTTAAAGCTCTTAAGTACGATTCTATCCCAATGTATGTTGCCCAATGAATAACTGTGTCGCCGAGCTCATAATCATGAGCTGTGGATGCAATACAGTATGATTGGTGGAGTGCAGCTACGCGCTTGCACATTTCATCAATTGACTTCTTGCTCTGTAAGTTTAATTCGTAGCCTAGCATCATTCTGGCGGCGAACCACGTTGCTCCGCACGGTGCAGAAATTTTGATTTCTATATTCCTAATTTTGATTGCGCCTTCGCTTTTCACGGTATTCAACTTTATGAGGGGAACTCCAACTCTAAATTCTTGTATGAACCTGGCTATGAGAGGCTTTTCCCTATTGGGTTTTAAAAGGCATGGTGGCTTTGGGTTATCGAATTCTATTCCAAGCTCTTTGCAATTTTCTTCAACTTGCCTTGAAACTCCTATTGGGGCATCTTGAGGGCTGCTTCGCAGGATTAGTAGGCCTTTGATTCCCGCGTTGTGAAGTAATTCTGGTAATGTTAGGTAAATGTCGTTGTGAAGGGATGTAGCTACAACTAAATCTGCGTTCGGCAACTTTTCTCCAATGATTTTCTCGGGCTTTTCAATTAGGGTGGGAAGTTCATATTCGCTTGGAATTCTAATTACATGGATGTTGTTTATGAAGCTGTATTTTCCGTACTTGCAGAGTTCACCTATGCATTTGTTGGCGCATGCATTGCAGTGGCCAGGTAAATTTTTCAAATTATCTAAGATTTTCTCTCCATAGTTATTTGATATTATTAGGCAAATTTTCATTTGACTTTTCCATGAGTATTTCTTTCTTTCCCCAACGATTGCGCCTGGCTTCTCCATTAACTTTTTAAGCTCTTCGCTGAGCTTAACTTCTTCACCTTTCACGTCCACCACCTAAATATGGTATTTTATTGTAAGTCTTTCCCTAATGGTCTCTCTGAGCTCTTCATGCAAGCCTAAAGCTCTCAAATAGGCTTCCCTTTCAATGTAGGAGCCCCAGTGAAGTATGGTGTCGCCTAGTTCGCGGTCGTATGCCATTGAGCCGATGCAGGGTGCCGCATGATGGTGGAGAGCTATGTCGTCGTACATTTTCCTCAGGCTTTTCTTCGTATTGTCTTTCAATACGTAGTTTAGCATTTGCCTTGCTACATACCATGTTGTTCCGCATGGCGCTGATGTGAATAGTTTAACTGCAGTGATTTTTCTCATAGTTGGTATTTCGATTAATTCAAGCTCTATTAATGGTTTTCCAATTCTGAATTCTCTTATGAATTTGCTTATTGTTTTTGATTTGTTGTTCGGCCTTAAAGTGCATGATGGTTTTGGTGCTTCAAATTCTATTCCGTATTTGTCGCATTCCTCCTTAACATTTCGAACGATTCCGAGCGGAGCGTCTTTTGGGTCTTCTCGAAATATTATGAGTGCATTTATGTCGCTTTTTCTTAGGAGATTTGGCAGCTCTAGGTATAGGTCGTTGTGGAGGCCGGTTGCCAGCACTATATCTGCTTGTGGGAGTTTTGAAGGAAGATATTTATGGGGTTCATCTATCAGCTCGGGCAATTTTCCAGGTTCTTCCACTTCATATGCTCCAACGATGTTTTCTGAAAATCCATATTTGCCGTATTTACATTGCCGCTCAATGCATAGGTGTCCGCAGCTGGAGCAATGCCCAATGCTGTTAACTAGGTTTTCTAGGACTCTCAGTCCATATTCGCCACTAAAAATCAATGCTATCTTCATTTCTCCCGGTTTCCAGGCTACTTCTTCACTGTATTCTCCTACTATTGCTGGCTTGTCATTAAGCAGTTCGAGGAGCTTTTTATCCTTCTTGAGTTCTTTTTCAACGGCTTCATCGCACGCGCTTTTCATTTCTAATCACTCTCACAACCACTATTGGCTTATGTTTTATTGAGAGTAGCATGCTCCAAGTGACTTCGCTGGGCTTTACTTTAAATCTTTCAGCTACCTC
>Ga0180301_10000893_pt1 | contig 23484 bp, 23 predicted proteins | sample GuaBasSediGuay16_FD_121797 | JGI IMG/M metagenome (GOLD analysis project Ga0180301, IMG submission 121797) | Subseafloor sediment microbial communities from Guaymas Basin, Gulf of California, Mexico - Guay16, Core 4569-2, 12-15 cm | ecosystem: Environmental > Aquatic > Marine > Hydrothermal...
CCTCCAAGTATTTATAAGGAAATAGCGGAGGATCTTGCGGAGAAAGAATTCCTGAGTCCTGATGAAGCAAAATTATTGAGCAAGATAATCGGATTCAGAAATGTTCTAGTTCATGCTTATTTAAGAATTAATCTAGAATTGCTCAGGGAAATTCTTAACAAAAAGAAATATGAAGACGTTATGAAACTAGCTATAAAAATTGTAGAAGAAGCTCAAAAAGCTGGAATAGATCCATAAAAATTTTAGCATCTCTTCTTCACAATGAATATGAAAAATGGTGTAAATTGTTGGGGTTAGGATAGGGGATTATGGTTTGTTTATCTCTCTTCTCTTAATATGGTTTGGATAATTAAGTAGCTGGTTTTGAGTACTGTGTTAATTTCTATTTTTCGTAGACGTATATTTCTCCTTGTTTTATTATTTTGACTTGGCTTTCTATTCCTTCTTTCTCTATTATTTTCTTGAATTCTTCGAATCCTCCTTTCGCATGGTGTGGTATCGCTATCTTAGGTTTAAGCATTTTTATTGCCCTCGCCGCTTCTCTTGGTGAGGTTCCTGGTGCTATGCCTATGGGTGCTATGGCTACGTCTATTGAGTATTTTTCTCCTATTTCCTTCATACCGTCGAAAGTTCTGGAGTCTATTGCGTGATAGATTGTTACTCCATTCTCGCTCTGGATAATGAATGTTAGTGGTTCTGGAGAGGGATGATCTGCTTCGCAGGCGATTATCTTTAATCCTTCGTGTTCGACGACGTCTTCTGCACTGACTTTTCTCAAGTGTTCTTCAGGGATTTCTCCTTTGAGTTCCGATATTATGTGGCCTGGTGCTATGATTATGGCTTTGCCCTTGTGTAGTTTCTTTACAAGGCTCTTGTCGAAGTGATCGAAATGTTCGTGTGAAACAATTATGATGTCTGGGTTGAGCTTGGTTATTTCCTCGCCAACAGCTGCGGGGTCTACTACGATTTCGAATCTCGGTGTTTTAAAGACGAACCCTGAGTATAGGTTGAACCACATCATCGCGACAGCATTCTCAGCTACAGATAATTTCTCGAATTCTTCGAAATTCACGCCAATTTTAGACACCACGTAATAATTTTTTCAAAAATAAAACTAGTAATGATTAACTTTTTAAAGATGCTTTTGAATATTTAGAGCGTGTTGATGAGATTTGGAAACGTTTCTTCTATTCGGGATAGTTTTTAGGAGGTATTAAGGATGGGGTACGTGTTTATTGATGGAAGCAAGGTTGTTTACCATTTCGGTCCAGATATAGAACCAGTTTCTCGTGCGAAGCCTGGAGATATTATACACTTCGAGACTCTTGACTGTTTCTCTAACCAAATAATTTCCGAGTCTCAGTTAGTAACGGATATTGATTTCTCCAAGGTTAATCCGGCTACTGGTCCAGTTTATATAGAGGGTGTCGAAAGAGGAGATGTTTTAGCTGTTAAGATCTTGGACATAGAGACTAGGGATTGGGGAGTTATAGTAACGGCTCCTGGATACGGGGTACTGGGTGACAAGGTTAAAGAAGCTAGAACAAGGATTTGCAGGATCAGGGATGGATTCGTATACTTTACTGGGAAAGGCACAGCTTACTTCGTTGGTATGAAATTGCCTTATAGGCCGATGATAGGTGTTATTGGAGTAGCTTATGATGAGAAGGTTCCCTGCGGAGTTCCTGGAAGACATGGTGGAAACATGGATACTAAACTCATAACGAAGGGTGCTACAGTGTATTTACCAGTTTTTAAAGAGGGTGGTTTACTGGGGATCGGAGATCTCCACGCGGTCATGGGTGATGGGGAAGTATGCGTTGCTGGATGCGAAGTATCTGGGAAGGTCTTAGTAACTACTAATGTTATCAAAGGGAAGAGTATTCCATGGCCAATAGTCGAGACTGATGACGCCTTCTACCTCATCGTATCTTATGAGGATATAAACAGGGCACTATACGAAGCAACTGATTTAGCAGTTAAGGTTCTTCAACACAGTTTAGCCGTGGATTGGGACGAAGCCTATATGCTTGCTAGCATGGTAGTTGATATCCAGATAAGCCAATTAGTGGATCCAGCAAAAACTGTTCGAGCAAGAATACCTAAAGAATACACTACCTTAGAAAAGATCCTAGAAGCATTAAGCAAATAATCATCTATACTCTCTCTAAATTTTATTAAAAGCTTGTCCCAGGAAAAACGAGGATTGCCCTTGCTGATGATGGCTAAGTACTTGATATTTTGGTTACTTACGGCGTTTCTCAGAAGTTTGACTATTTCCTTATTTGGGGGGCGAAGAGGAACCCCTTTATAGCGTATAGTTCTGGAGGGATATTGTAGCTACTGTCCCCAGCTCCACGATAGCTATGTGTGGTGCTTTCCCTAGTACATACTTTCCTAGTTCTATGGATCATTTGATTTTTTCCGCAATATTTTCCTTATGTAGTGTGTCTTGTTCGTAACGCTACTCTTATACAATCTAGGATTTCATCATAGTGTTTCATAGTTTTCTTACGATACTTTCTTCTCTCAACAAAAGTCTCGACACCTGTTCGTTTGTTAAGAGCTTTTCTCCTTACCCAATCTACATATATTATTGTTCCGTATTTCTGCCAATCTGGGAAGTTTTCGAGTGGGCCGAAGGTATCCTCTATGAGCTCCCTTAACTTGTCACTCTTCATACCTTCTAACATCTTAGCTATTCTTCTTGGTGAGAACCCTTTTCTTCTTAGTGCTTCGTAGGCCCATGTGTTGAGGAAGTTTCGGTAGGCATCGCTTTGTCTCCAATAAATATATTTCGCGATCTCCTCAATGTTTAGTATCTTTATTACTCTGGCGTCGAAAGCGACTCCTTCCTGAAATTTGAAGCGGTTCGCTAATTCTATAGTGAGTAGAGAGGCTAGGAGTGAAGAAGTTACACTATCTATCTTCTCCACTCTACCATTGAAGGGGATATCGTGGAAAAGGAAGCTGACTTCATCACTTACTATGTGGGATAATCTTATATCGAATCCGGAAGTTTTCATCAATTTCTCAGCGGCTATTACTAATGCTTCGTGGAAGCGTTTATCGAATCTTTCAAGCCTTAACTGTTTAGCTAGTTTTCTGAAATTTCGACCGTCGCACCTTACTAGGAGAAATTTGGTGTCGATTCTGGCCCGAGAGTATATTTCTCTGCTCTTGAATAATTTTTCTAATTCCTCGATATTCATTATTGTTTCCCTATGCTTATCTTTTTCTTCACTAGAATATATAGTATAGAGTTAGAGGTTTATCTAGGCTCAAGTTTTATAATTTTGCAATCACTAATAATTGTGATACCTCTATATGCTTAGGAGGTATGGAGGAGATCCATATTGAGCGTTGTGTCTGAGAAAATAACTGAAGGATACATTAGAAGGGTTTCAGAACTATTTACTGGTTACCGAGAAGCCCTCAACTCGTTTGATGAGGCATTCGATGAGTACACTACTCTTGGACGTAAAAAGGTAGTGCTTGTAATGGGGCCAATAGGTGCTGGGAAAACCTGGTTCCTCAACTATGTAATTGAGACAAGGATAAAGCCATTGGGGGTTCTCCACCTCTATGTTAATCTAAAAGACGTGTCTTCCTGGATAAGAGCTCTCCATTTGATTCAGAGCAGGTTATCGGATGAATACGGATTTAACGCACCAAATTTTACTGGGTTGTGGTATGAGATAAGGAGAAAAGTGCTCGAATACGATCTCCAAGATATTAGTGATGAGGATCCGATGTTTCCAGAGATTTATCTCCTAGCATCTTTTCCGAAGAGTTATTATGCGTTAAAGAAGAGTGCCGAGACTTTTCAACTAGAGATCACAGATACGTTAGAGGAAGCTCCTATCCATAAGCTCGTGTATCTTCTCCCACTAGCTTTGGCCCAGGACATTGCAGAGGAGATTAAGGAGAGAGAGATCTCATTAGCCATAATCCTCGATTCCCTAGACAATATTGATGAATTGGAACCACTTTCATGGTTTATTCATGCATTACCTAGCGTTCTTATTGTTATCGCTACTAGGAATGAGGAAGTGGCTAATAAGCTTAACGAATTAATAAATTCTTCTAGCTTGAAGATAATTTCTCTTAATGGATTTGATAGAAACGAGCTACGCGAGTACCTTACAAAGCGAGGGGTTAAAGAACTAGAAGTTTTTCAATCTCTTTTAAAGTCTGATAGGATTCTCCCTATTCATGCTTCTCTAGTCCTTGATGTAGTTGATATGTTGGGAAGCGACAAGGCTTCTTTTAAGTCTATTGATGATGTAAAGAATGTTTTGAAGGAGCGTATTAGTGGGGATTTACAGGAACTATTTTCCTCATTATATCTATTATATAAGACTGAGTTGAGTGATTTTCCCAAACTTGTTGATTTAAGTGGTAAGGAGGAATTATTGGAAAAGATTATTTCATCAGCTATTGTAGAGCCCGTAGATTTAGGAAGAAGTATTTTTGCCCTTAGACAAGAGTTTGTGGATATCTTATCTATGGATAAGGCAAAGGTAGTAGCGGATAACTTGGTTAAAAATCTGGAAAGGTTGTATATGGAAACAGGAGATGTGCGTTACTTAGAGCAGTTAATTAGTGCTAAGGCATTTCTGAATGAGGATGAGGCCATATCAATGCTTTCCCAGTACTTCAGAAACTTCTTCTCAGATGGTGCGATCCTTGATCTGCTAGAATTGATAGACTCTTTACGTACTAGGAATATCTTTAGGCTAGAGAACAATGTTGCTGGATTAGAGATCATGAATGCTGAAATACTCGATATATGGCTAGGATTAGATAAATATGACTTATCGCAAATAATTTCGTCTCCTCACGTAAGACCACTATACCTGCTTAAGGCACTAAACATATCCGCTGAGAAATTCCTGAGAGCGGGTAATATTGGGGACGGAGAAAAGTTACTGAAAAGAGTAATTGATTATGCTGGTCTTAAAGACCCACTAATAATCAGTGAAATCATTAAAGCATATTCCCTCCTAATACGCTACAGCAGCAATATCGACTCTGCCATACTTAATGATGTAGAAAAGCTCTACTTAGACGTGTCAAGGACTATAGAGGATAAAGATGTTGCAGAGACTATTTCCCGGAACATGATTTCCTTCCTAATTAATGCTGCTTGGAGATATCTTAAGGATGGAAACACGATAGAGGCTGAGAATGCATTAAAAGAACTTCTCAACCTTCATTCATCACTAAGCATGATTACTCTTAGGGATGTCCTCCATTACTTATCAGCACTGTTTTTGCGGATAAGGATAGAGAAAACGCGAGAAGGACAGGAATTATTACCAACCGCCACTACCGCCCTAAACTTCTCACTAAACGACGAAAGGGACTTCGAAACAGGTGTATTAGTTAGAAAAGCCTTAATTGCTAAGGAAGTAGGTGAACACTTCTTTATTCGTGATGATTTTGAGAAGGCATCAGAGCTACTTGATCGAAGCAGCGTGCTTTATAGGGAAGTAATAAACAGGGCGGGCTGGTACTATCTCAGAATCCTTAAGGATCTTGGAGAAATCTATCGAATGCTTGGTGAGTGCTCTATTCACTTAGGCAGGGATAGAGAGGCAGTAACCTATTTCAATACAAGCATTGAGTATTATCGCCTATATCTAGACTACTCTAGGTATAAAGGATTAGATAAGTTGAATGCACTTATACGCTCGTATAAATTGCTAATAGATGCTTTTGTAGGCTTGAATAAGACAAAAAACGCTCTCTCTGCTCTAGAAGAGAGCTATAAGCTTTTTCAAAAACTGAGTGAGGAAGTTAAGGGTGATGCCAGAGTTTTAAAGGGCATAGCGTGGGTTCTTCAGGAATATGGTCGTTTAGAGATTCTTAATGGTAACTATGATCGAGCGAGATCAAGACTTGAAGAATCTTTAAAAATCTGTGAAAAGCTCCCAGAGAGTGAGAAACGAATCCTCAAAGCAGAGTCTCTCTCGTTGCTTGGTGAACTATTCTTAAGGATGGGTGATTATGATAATGCTATAAAGAACTTCTTAGAGATCGTGGAAGTATTGAAAAGCGAGGAGAGTAGCGAAGTAATTTTGAAGAGCTATGTACTGTTGGGTGAGATTGGTATTAGACTAGATAGGATAGATGAGGCGTCTAAGTGGTTTACTGAAGCACTGAACTACAGAATATCTTCCGCTAAAGAAGATTCCTGGAAAGCGTGTGCTAAAGTAGGAATCGCCCACACAGTCTTAGAAAGTGGTGAGGCGGACAAAGCGATCGAGATCGTAAATGAGGCTCTAAGAGACTTGCGAGGTAGCGGTGGAGTTTTTCAGAAATACTTTATGGGTCGAGGGTATATCGTCCTTGGCAAGGGATTAAATGAGAAGGGACAGAGTGAGGATGCTATCAGAGCTTTCAGAGATGGAATAGATGCTTTAGAAGATATTGCCAAGGAGAGCAAAGACCCATTACTGGTAACTATCTATGCGCAACTGTATTATAGTCTTGGAAAGATATATTTAAGGCAGCGCGAATTCTCAGAAGCTTATGAAGCATTTAGGACCGCTCTGGATCATGGTTTAAGAGCTCTGTATCTAAGCAAGTCGAGAGACAGCTATATTTTGGGCCTCTTAACAATGGCTCAGACAAACATTGCGAGAACCCTCTATCGATCTGGCAGAAGAGAAGAGGCAGCTAAAATAATAAGGGACGCTGTGAAATACGGTGATGAACTCGTCAAGACCTTACCGATAAGGAAGTACAAGATATACTACTCTAGAGCCCTCCAAGAGGCATGTTTGATGAACGCAGATGCGAATAAAGAAATTACAAAAGAGTACTATAGGAAATATAGATTAGTCATGCGACAGTTACTTGATGAGATAGAGTGGCGTGATTCGCAGTTAATAAGCTTCTTCCTTAGCACCGCTGAGGAGATGAAGAAGAAGTTAATGAATGAGTTTTCTCAAGAGCTTATAGAAGATTTCACTATTATCGTTGAGAGGATTTCACAGTTAATACTATCGGATACTGTCGAAGATTTCGAGTTCCTTGTAAGGCTTTTCTCTAAGGCAGTGATTCTAAAGGCTGACTTGTTGTGGAAAAGCGCTCAATTTGAAAAAGCCTATTCCTCGGTGGAGAATGCATTATCTCTCATTAAGCAGATTGAGGAGAAATTCTCGGAAAATGAAGATAAGCTCTTAAAGATACAGCTAGCTAAATTTGACTTATTAACGATGAAAGCTATCATGAAGTACTTCGGAGAAGGCGACGTCGATACTGTAAGGAACTGTATAGATGAGTGTCGGGAGATAATTGAATCGGTCAGAGACAGAGTTAATGAAAGAACGTTGACAAGAATGATTTGTGACATGACTATTTTAGAGGCAAGATTAAACGCTTTTCTCCACGATTACCGATCAGCTTATGATAAACTAGTACTGGCGCTAGAGAAGCTAGAGCTACTAGCCGAGAAAGGTGAGCGTGCTAGAGCTCAGAAGTATAAACAAATAATGAAAAAAATAATTCGGTACGTCTTATCCGACAAGAAACTTGACCCACAGCTAAGAACGTTATATAAGAAAATCTTCTCCAGAATCAGAAACCCCTCGACTTAATAACTCAATAATTAATGATGAAAAAATAGTAAATATTGGCACAAGTTTTCACATTTTTCTTAAGATTTCTTCTTCTCCTCTTCTTTCGGTTTTTCGCTGACTTTTCTTAAAGCTGATAGGATTCCAGAGAGTATCGTGAGTGTGACAACCATTATAAGCCATAAGCCCCAGTCAACGTATAGCTCAGCATAAGCCTGTTGTGCTCTATAGGTGAACCAGGAGAACATATTTAGTATCTTGTACGAATAATATGCTGATGCGATATACTTGATTAGCGTGAATAATGCTCCACTTTTCTCAGGAATTAAACTATCGAGGAGAGCGAAGATTGTTATGCTGACGCCCAGAACAGTAACTATTAAGGGATCAAAGTCAGGGATTGTTATTCCGATACTAACTATTGTTTTTACCGAATATATAGGCAGTATGACCAGAGATATGAACGTGGAAACCGTGCTTAGTATGGCTTTCTTTTTATCCATTCCTTATCGCCTCTCTAAAACAGACACTCCAGCGATCCCAAAACCTACGAATGCGAAGCCGTATTTGCTAAACCAGAATCTTATGATGAATTTTATGTAGAGCTCTATTGTGCCATTCATCCATTGCATTCCAACACTAAGCGGTATTGATAACTCTATTGTTATGTTTTTCTCGCCCTTCAGTGGTATATAATCTATTATCTCCGTATCCCTAGCATGTGAACGGTTATAATTATCGAACAGTATTACTGTAATATTGATATTCGATAAGTCGAAGAAATAACCAACGTTTTTGATTACTATGGGCACCGTAATGTTAACGTATTCTTCCCCCTGAACGCTCGTAGTTTCTCCTATATAGATTCCATAGTTAGCTAGCCTATACGCATCATAGCCTATAACAGCGCTAAAGACGGAGAGAAGTATGCTCAATATCAATACTATCGCTTTAAGCACTTTACTAATAGTGCTCATCGTGAGCCCTTCATGCTAGTAGTCTTAAATGCTAACTACAATAACAAGTATATAAATATAAAAGATAGTCAGACGTTATACCTGATAAAAACCATTGAAGAGGAATCACTAGATGGGTCATAGAGCATTGGTAATTGCTAAAAAAGAACTAGAGAGACTCGTTAAAGAAGCCATGGAAAGCAAAACAGAAATCTGTGGAGTCCTGCTTGGGACAGTCGATTCTGAAGGAAAAGTAATTGTTAAGCGAGTTAAAAGAGCTAAAAATACCAAAGAATCACCGGTCTTGTTCGAGATAGATCCGGAAGATCTATACCAAGCAATAGTAGAAGGTGAGCAGGAAGGATTAGATATCGTAGGGCTATACCATTCGCATCCCGGGCCTCCTCGACCATCGAAAAGAGATTTGGAAGGAATGAAGTTGTGGCCAGTTCCATGGTTAATAATAAGTTCTCTGAACGGTTCCTATGACTGCTACCTTTACATCTTAGAGGAAAATAGTATAGCTAGAATCCCAGTAATCTTAAAATAAAAGTAGGAATAGCGAAATATTCGTTATTCTTCTCTCTTTCTTGGTTCTGGGACGAAGAGTATGAAGAGCGCTGTACTGAAATAACCTATTAAAGCGCTTAGAATGAACACTACAGCTACACCAGGTAGTATGTATCCTAGGATGTTAAAGGTTAGGTCTGATGTGTAGAGATATATCCATCCTCCGAAAGGAGATGCTGCGGCGCCTAAGTTAAATAGTGTCTGTACTGTTCCGAAAACTTTGCCTCGGAGTTCTCTGGGGACTAGATCTCCCTGTAATGCCCTGTAGACTGGGGACATTATGTTGAACGATACTGTTCTGATGACATAGACTCCTAGTAGTCCGGGTACTGTTCTTATAAAGGGTAGGACTAGCGTCATTGTTCTTGTTCCGAGCTGGCCAAGTATGATAATGTTTTTTCTACCAGTTATATCGGATATGTAGCCAGCTGGGTAAGACACTAATATACCTGCAAGGGCACTAATTGTTGAGAGCCAGCCGAGCACTACTGGGTCTGATGTAACGTATTCGTTTACGTATAGTGTGAAGAGGGGGGATACAAACCCCATAGAAACGCCATTAGCGAAGCCCATGATATAGATTACGAGGATCGCTCTGCTTATCTCTGGTGGAAGAGACCTTTCAAGAGTCTCTCTGAGTGCTTTATACTTCATCCTATTCTGAGATTTTTCACCCTCGATCCTTATAGTTTCTCTAAGCATAAATGACATGAGGAATGATACTAGAGACAAATAGAAAAGAGCGTAGAAGGGAAACTTAAACGCGTCCGGAACCCCCAAATGATAGTAAATAACTCCAAACTTATAAACGTAGACGCCTAAAGCAGGTCCGAGGGCAAAACTAGCATTTGTAGCCATCATATAAATACTCATCCAGCGACCACGTTCTTTCCAAGGAGCGGAATCCACAATCAGGGCCTCTGCTACTGGCCAGACCATTGCGGACGCTATTCCTTGTAAGCTCCGCATTATTAATAGGTGGATCCAATTACTGGATAAAACGTATCCGTAGGAGACGAGGGAGTATCCAAATAAACCAACAATTATTAACTTTTTTCTCCCAACTAAGTCACTTAAATTTCCAAAGTACCTAGCTAAGAACGCCCTAGTAAGCATAAATGCTGACATCATTAATGAGTAATGGATAGCTACTAGGTGTGCCTCAGGGATTGTACCTAGCTCTTCTGGTAACGTGGTTAGTATCCCCTCAAAACTCAACAAGAGATATATCATGACGATTTGAGCCATACCAAATCCTAGGGTGACGGTGAAGCTTATAATGGGTAGTAAGATCCTATTAATGAGATATTTTCTGTAATCTACTTTTTCTTGGTGCATAAGTTTTCAGAAACGGAGTAATGTGTAAAAAATATTACGTATATAGTTTTACTTAAATGATATATTCTCTACCTTGGTTAATATTCCTTTGTAGAGAAAGCTTATCTGCCTAAGACTAGCGTGATAATCGAATTCATTCAAAGCTGCTATCGCGTCTATCGGAACAACGACCTTGTATCCGAGTAGGGCCGCCGATCCAGCTGTGTGGAGTACACATATGTTAGCTACGGTGCCAGTTATTATGAGGTATTTGATCCCATAGATTCTAAGGATGTGATCCAGAGGTGTTCCGAAGAAAGCGTCATATCTGAGCTTCTTTATGAGGATATCATTCTCCGAAGGTTTTAACTCTTCAACAATCTCAGCGCCCCAAGTATCCGCTACCGCATGCTCTCCCCAAATATTGAATTCTGGATCGTCTTTCATATGCCAGTCCTGTGTATAAATTACTCGAACTTTGGCTTTTCGAGCCTTTTCTAGCAATTCTCTTATTTTTGGAATGATATCTTTTGCCGTAGGTACGAAGAGTTTGCCCTTTGGGTGTGCAAAATCGTTTTGCATATCAACAATAATTAGAGCCGTTTCTTTGGAGGGAAGTTCTGCTTTTTCGATGATTTCGTAACTAGGTACTTCTACAGTCACCACGGTTCCTCACCAATAATAGAATAGACTTAATGCAAAAATTAAAAATTATTTGTGCTGGTTATCCGAGAAAACCAGGAATGAGTAAGAGAGATCTCGCTGATAAGAATGCTGAAATAATGAAGGAAGTTGCGGAAGCCACTAGGGATAATAATCCTAATGCCTGGTATTTCGTTATAACAAATCCAGTAGATGCTATGACGACATTGGTTAATAGAGTTTTAGAAGGAAAGAGAAAAGTTATAGGTACTGGCACCAATCTCGAAACTTCACGATTCAGAATAATAATTGCTAGAGAGTTAGGAGTCCCAGTAAGTGCTGTAGAGGCCTACGTCGGTGGAGAACACAGAGAGGTAGCCGTACTTCTCCGGAGCACAGTCCATATCTACGGAAAGCCCTTGGAAGAGTATCTAGAGGAGACTGGGAAGACGCTTGATAGAGAGAAAGTAGAGAAGTATGTTAAGGGAATAAGTGTTGAGATTTTAAGAGCTACTGGAGGGACTAGGTGGGGTCCCGCAGGATCTTTCCTAGAAATAATTAGAGGTATCTTATTGAACACAGGTCGTGTCCTAAGTTACTCTAGACTAAGAAAATTTGATGAAACACCAGAGCCTGTTTATGTAACGATTCCTGCAAGAATTGGTAGAAGTCTAGGCCCAGACATATGGGACTCACTAACCGAAGAAGAGAGGAAAGGAATTAGAGAAGCCGCTAAAGCAATATACAACACTTATGAGAGGGCATTAAAAGTAACGGATCTGAAATAAGAGAGAACTAATTATTGGCTATTCTCCTTAACACTAGATATGTCTCCTTTATATAGTTACTCAACCTTTTTGGATTATTAACAATTAGGAACTTTCCTTCTTTTAACAATTTATACCTCAGCGAAGGCGAAGTTACTTCGTTAAGAAGAATGATTCGACTTGCTCCAAAACTTTGTTTCAGAAACTCCATAATCTCGTGAATCTTTGAAAGGTGATTCTCCCTTACGTGAATAGCCACAACTTCTTCTTTCTCGATCTTCATACGGATCAGGAAATCTACCCAAGGAGGAATTTCGGGATGCTTAGTCATGGATCTTCCTCCTTTTAACTGCATTGCAACTATAAATGTAACATTCAAAAGATAAGGGATCAAAATGATTGGATGATTGGGTAACACTTTAATTTTATAAATTAGATAGCTATGAATAATTCATCTCGTACTTTCGGAACACTTACTTCCGTTCTTTAAGAGTGGTCGTGGGTTGATGACCGGTGAGCCTCAAGGGGCTTATAATTGTACTCGACGGACTAGATAAGGAATTATTTGAAAAAGCAAATATGGTTTTTCTCAAAAAGATGTATCATAAGGGCATAAAAAGCGTTAAACCAACGATAACACCAGCTTGTGCGGTCTCTATATTAACTGGTATGGAGCCCAAGAAACACGGTATTGTTGATTTTTATGACACCAAGTTCAATGTTGTGACAGCTAAGAATGTGCATTACTTATATTTTACAGATATCCTGAAACTGTGGGGTTACCGTCTAGGAATTTGGAAAGTGCCCATGATCTATCCAAAAAAATATCAAGGTTTTGTGGTATGGGGTCTAGAAGCGCCTAGGTTAACGGATGATCACTTTATAAGGGCTCTTCTCAAGAAAGTAAAGTATAATCCTGAGGAAATGGAGTTTTTCAGTAGTGATAAGAAGTTCTATGAGATTTATAAAAAGAAGGCTAGGTTAGAGTTTAGTCTCTTTAAATTTCTCGCCAAGAGTTATAATATCGATGTAGGTTTTTTCTGGTTTAGATACACTGATATATTAGCACATAGTTTCTATGGGAGACGAAATGATCTATTGATAGACTATTATAACTATATAGATGAATTAATAAAGAATCTTATAGAAGATTTGAAGCCTAATTTCTGGATCGTTTTTGGTGATCATGGTTTCGCCGAGAAGAAATACACAATATCAATACCTAGGCTTCTCATAGATGCCGATTTGATACACTGGTCAAAGAGGTATCAGCATTTTATCCACTTATTGGTAGAGAAGACAAATACGGATACGATAATTAAGCTTGGTTTGCTGAAGACATATGGTTTTCTTAGTTTTGTGAATATGGGGTCTTACGTATCTGGTTTCTTCCGCTTCAACGAAGTTAATCTTGTTGGTGCTGAGGATAATATCTTAACAATTGTTCCCTATAAAGCTGAGGTAGCTAGTTACTTGGAAAGAAAATTGGGGAAATTATGTGATTTTTTGAGGATAAACAGTTCCCTAGTTATAGTTCCCCAGAAAGGTATTGGATTAACTAAAATAGTGCTGAGTAAACCGATTATCACTAATAAGTCTACTCTTAGAAGAGGTATTCACTGGATAGATACAGTAGTGGTATCGAATGACCCTGGAATATATAAGGTTTCAAAAATAACCGATATAAAAGACTTAATCCTAAGTAGATTCAGGAAAAAACTTGTAAAATTGAAACGTCGGGTTGGGGAATGATAGATATAGCAATAATTGGTGCTGGACCCGCTGGCTTATCAACAGCCCTTGCTACACATCTCTACTCTAGAAAAAGAGGAAATGATCTAGAAGTATTGGTTGTGGATAAGGATAAGAGACTGGGTAATAAGCCCTGTGGAGGAATGGTTCTCTGGCCCGCTCAGTGTCTCCTCCCGGAGGTAACAAGACTGCCGGGGATTTTCATCACAGGTATTAGAATTGTTTATAGAGATATTGACAAAGTAATAAGGTTCAAAGAACCCGTGGCAAAGAATATTGGCAGGGAAGAGTTATCTCATCTATTCATGAGATACTTAGATCGGATAGACATACACGTTGAGACCGGTTTTTTGGTAAGAGATGTTGTTATGGAGAAGGATTCTGTTAGGATTCGTGGATCCAAGGAAATAAGAGCTAAAATTGTTGTAGGAGCTGATGGTGCAGTATCTCTGGTTAGGAGAAAAATTTTCAAAACATCCTTGAATCTAGGGGATTTTGGGGTTGCTTATCAGGTGTGGGTTGACAAGGATCCAGAGACTACAGACTCTATCAATGAATTCTACTATGGTAAAGAATATAGTCCGGGAGGATATTCCTGGGTATTCCCTCATATAAATCATTTTCGCGTAGGCGTAGGGTATCTAATGAAATATTCTAAGGGGGTGCAACCAGAGTATTATATCAGGAAGATTCTCAAGAAGAACAATATGACTCAAAATAAGATTATTAGAAGGGAATCCTTCTTGGTACCGCTTTCTGGAGGGGTTAAAAAATTAGTACAGAGACGAGCAATATTGGTAGGGGATGCTGCTCATCAAGTAGCGCCTTTGACTGGGGCTGGAATTCACTTAGCTATAAGGGCAGGGTTCTTGACTGGAAGGATTCTTGCTGAGAGTTTTAACGGAAATGATTTTTCGATAAAGAATCTTCTCAGGTATGAAAAGTTATGGAGACGATGCTCTTGGGAATTAAGGGCTCAGAGAATTCTTATTGATTACTTGCTTAAAAAGGGATCCAGTACTTTACAGAAAGGTTATGAGTATTTTCTTAGGGATTTTGCTGATGTATTAGTGGAGAAGAAGAGGTTATATGAACTTGTCATGAAGTATTTATCTACTAGACTAAGAAAGCTCTTATAATGATTACGTAGTTTATTAACCGCCTCTGCTCTTTATACTTATCTCCAATATCTCAGCTCTTAGGAGTGCTATGAACAGTGACGGCATCAGGATAGCTATCATTTGGACAGCTCTTTTTAGAGGATTCCTACTGAATTGTAGTCCTCTAGCCTTCTGCGTCATCGTGATTAATTTAATTTCGTTGTAAAGAGCTGGTATCAAGTTATACGTTACGATTAGTACTCGTGAATACTTATACGGAATTCCTAGTCTCGCCAGAAAATTCTCCGCTTGAGACACGCTAGTAGTTGATAAAAACAACACAAAGGTGCTCGCAATACTGATCCAGTAGATCAATTGATCAATATACACTGTGAAGAATAGGATAGGATGCACTGAGGGGAGGTAGAGAATGGACAAGAAAATCCATAAGAGTAAGAAGGTCAAAATAATATCGAGGAAGTATCTAGGGGCTCTCAGATACGCACTGATGATTAAGCCGCATGAGATAATTAGTGAGAGCTCTATAATCATTACTAATGATTTATTAGGTATTAGTCTAGGAATGATAATGGCGATAAAGAATGGAATTAGCTTGATAGGTATGGGAAGCCTGTGAAGCTGAGTGTTCATGTTCTGTAGCTCTATGAATCTAAGAAGGTTCATACCACCACCTCATAGGTACGATCCCCGTTTCTATAAGTAATCCATCATTTTCAAGCAATTCAACGCCTCCAACAGAGACTATTTGACCATCCTTTATTAGCACTATTCCTCGAAGCAACGTCCTTAGCTTATACGCTAGCAAGGGATTAGGAGTCGCAACAATAATTAGTTTAGAATTCACGTTTTCTTTAAGATACTGGATAAGTCTGGATAGGCCGTCTAAGTCAAGCTCGGTTTCTGGCTCATCTAGTAGAAGTATAGATTGATCAGCGACCAAAACGCTTAGGAGACAAACTCTCTTCGCCTCACCCCCGCTCAGAGTGAAGGGGGATCTCTCTAGTAGGTCTTGAATTCCGAAAAATTCGACCAATTTATACATCTTATCAAGGCTTTCACCAATGTTCTTCAGAATAAATGATATTTCCCGCTTAACAGAAGCCTCAAAAAATCCGTAGAAGGGGTTCTGCCAAACATAACCAAGGGTTCTAACAAGCTCCAATCTATTAAACTCTTTAGCATCCCTACCATTAATTATGACGGATCCCTCGTAATCTATTAATTGAGCCATAGCTCTTAGTAACGTAGATTTCCCGCTACCATTGGGACCTAGAATAAAATAAAGACCAGGCCCCTCAAAACGGAGCGAAATGTCCTTAAGAATCTCTCTGCTATCCATAACAACTCTTAGATTAATAATCTCTAAAAGCAATCGGATCCTCTCCAGCACCTATTCGAAACAATCGTCTAGATGCTAAGGAACCAAAAATCACTTACATAGAGATTTACGCTCTACTGAAGATTTCAACAAGTGTTTTTCGCATATAAAACGCTACCTTAGCGCCCTCATCACCTAAGTGACAGCCACAAGCACCACATTTCGGACATTTATACCATCCACACTTTGGGCAGACCTCTGCTGTCTCTATCTTAAATCTATGTCCGCAAGAGAAACAATAGACCTCGGGATCAGCGAAGAATTTTAATGCATTCTCAACAATCCTTGATAGAGGCAAACCTATTTCTGAAGCCTTCTTCTTTGCTTTCTCGACGGTTTCGGCCTCTACTGTTAAGGTTAGCTTCTTTTTCAAGAGGAACCCCTCCATAAGAAGATGCTAGAACTCCTAAGTGTTTTTCTAGTAACGTAACAATAATGATAATATTTTGTATTTACTTATTAAATACGAAGTCGCATAAGGATAGGATGAGTCACGGTTATATCTTGTGTTAAGGACAATAAAAATGTGGATTAGGGGAAATTAAAAACTAGATTACACTAGATTTTATAAAATTCTTCCGAGTTTATTAATTTCTTTCCAGTTATAGCTTCTACCGCAAATATTGCGGAGCTTGCACATCCGTCTACTCCTGAACTTAATTCTTGAGCAGAATCACCGGCAACGTATAGATTCTTTATGGGTGTTTCTGGGCCTAGCCTTTTTTCCCAGTACCAATCAATAGTTCTTCCAATTCCATCAACTATCGGGAACAGTACCTCGTTTCTCCAGTCCCAATCATTCTCAAAGTCGAAATTGGGGAATAGGTTGCTCATGTCCTCTATCATTCTTTTGGCTAATGCATCCTTGTCACGGAGGTCTTCCTCTTTAGGTAAAACAGCAATACTTAGCACATATCTTCCTTCGGGGGCCTGCTTAAGCTCTGGACTTACTTCATAAATCAAGTAGTATGATTCTACTTTCTTAACCTCTGACCTAGGCACCAGTATCCATGTTTCTGTTGGTATATCTCTCAAAGGTTTCTTGGCGCCACCAAGTATCAGGAAAAGTTTTGTAGCTTCTTTCTTCCCCTCTTCTAGCCTCTTCTTAAAGTCCTCAGGCATTTTTTCCTCCTCTATTAGATCAAGAAGATAGTATACTGGAGCAGCTAGGAGAATTTTCTTTGCTTCTATGACCTTATCATCCACCATAACACCTTTTGCCTCACCGTTTTCGACAATAATTTTTTGAACATTTTTCTCAAGGTGGACTTCTCCACCACTCTCCGTAATAACTCTATGTAATGCTTCAGCGATTTTCCCTACGCCGCCTTCAGCAGAGAATACTGGAGTCTTATATTTCTTAATTCCCTTAAGATAGGCTTTCATACAGAGAATTAAGTCGCCAGCAGAGTTCCTATTTGTATCAGTAATTGTTTGATAACCAGCTACAAAACCATCTGTGAAAAGTTCACGCGCATTCTCATCGAAACCGAATTCGTCGTAGAGATCATTTAAGGGCCTATAAGCCCATTTCTCAATAACCTCCCTAAAGGAAACTTTCTTTACATATGACAGAAACTTCCTAAGTTTTAACTTTGATCCAAAGGAGATCCATGGATACGCTCTTATTTGCTCAATAATACCAACCGGAGGCTTATGCAACTTACCATTCTTGTAGAAATAAGGCATTTTAAGAGGTACGAATTTGAAATATTTCTTTGCCCCAACTCTATCCAAGATGAATTCTAGATAATTATTAGTAGCGAAAATATGATGACCAAAATCAATTAGGTAATCCTCTCTATCTGCCCATCCCCATTCCTTAGGAGTCCTTGTAGCGGCTCTGCCACCAACGAAACTATTTCTTTCGAAAATAGCAACTTTATACCCATCCTTAACGAGAAGAGATCCAGCAAGCAGTCCTGTAAACCCAGCACCGATAATTATAACATCATACATAGTAGAGCACCAAAAGATTTAGGTCACTATAATACTTGAAAATAGGAATTTAAATAATAACTAGGAAACATGAACATTAACTCTATCTAAGATAATTCTAATGAATTGAGAAGCATTATTCTGAAGTAAAAATAGAAAAATAATGCATTAACCGAGTCAGATAGGGTAAAAATTTTCTCACGATTGATAGCGAACTAGGAGAAAACATCGGGGATACAATAGTGTATATCCTGAAGAGTCGAATGAGCTTCTATAAGTTTTCAAATGTTTCATGGAGAGCATCAGTTTATTTTTTGCTTTTTTAAAGAGTATTAAGGAGAATTATGTCGAAGAAAGAGATCTCAAAAGTAAAATTTTTATACTCTATCGAGGATACGTATTAATACGTATAATTACGTATGGTGAAGATTGATGACAGAAGAGATTTCTTGGATAAAAGTAGCTGTACTTGCTGCCGCCTATACTGCATTGACTTATGCGATCATGCCTATTGCCTATTTGATAAACCAGATTAGGATAAGTGACGCCATGCTAATTATACCGTTTCATAAGAAGTATGGGAAGAGTGCTGTCATAGGTTTAACGCTTGGAGGATTCCTAGCAAATCTAGTTTCCCCGATACAGCCTTGGGACTTAATATTCGGGCCGGTCACGAATCTACTGGTGTGCTTAGTGATCTATTACCTAGGGATGTTTTCAAGGAAACTTAATCTAAGAAGAGAGTTGAGAATAATCCTAGGAGGTGTTGGGGCATTAATAGGTGCCCTGATAATAGGTCTGTTAATAGGCTACGAGCTGGTCTTCTTAGCACCACCAGAGCTTTCAGGGCTTTCAATGGGCGCGTCATACATAGAAGCTGTCGTGGTTCTAACGCTTAGCGAGCTAATCGCTCTGTTTATTGGCGGCTTAGCATTGTTAAGTACTTTGTTAAAAGCGGTTCCAGAATGAATTCATTAGCCTTTACGCAACATAATATCAACCATTATTTTTGGAGCATCAATCAAAACTTTCTTCTCAAAACTATCGGGTAGATCCTGTATTGCTTCTATTCCAGCATAGATCCTTTTCACCATTAACTCAAGCAATTTTTGTTCGAGATTTATCTCTTCAGCAATTCTTAGTAAGGTCTCTTCCTTCGTTATCTCTAAGATCTCATCTACTGAGTATTTATCTTCGCAGAAGCTCAGGATAGCTAGTTTTAATGGCTTAAGATCAACATTACTAACACCGCTTTTGAGGAGTCTCAGATCAAAAATATCATCAGCTATCTGGTAGGCCTCGCCAGTTAAGATACCGTACTTATAGGCATTTCTTAGGTATTCTCTTCTTCCCGATGAGAGGACTCCTAGATAAGATGCTGCTCCAAATAGTTCGCCAGTCTTTAATCTATTCATTAAAGTATAGGCTTTGGTAATATCTTTTGTATAAAGTTTGGGGTCGGTTTCTATTAAGACTCCAAGAGTTATTTTATATATGGTCGTGGCTAGAAATCTTAACGCTTCATTAGATATGTATTTAGTGAATTGACTGGCAGCAGTGAATAAGAAATCCCCAACCAGTACAGCTAATTTAGCACCGTACTCTTTCCAAAAAGCTGGTAAGCCTCTCCTAACCTGGTGTCCGTCGATAAAGTCATCATGGAGTAGTGTAGCGGCATGTATAAATTCTATAATGGCTGCGAAGTATTTAGCGAGTCTACTATTGCCTCTTAACGCTCTCGAGAAAACTAAAACAAGAACTCCTCTGAATCTTTTCCCTCCACGCAAAGCTCTTTCGGCTAACTGTCTAATATATGGGATTCGGCTAATAAGCTCGTTTATACCCTCATCAACTTCTGCTCGTAATCTTTCTAAAAGACTAGTGAATTCCTGTATTTTCTGTTTCTCTTTGTGCATCTTCTCGCCTCTTGTTACATGATTCACATTGGTATATTAAATAATCATTTTGATCCGATTTCATTCACTTAATCACTTATTTAAGGCTTATATATTTTACAAGAGTCTTGAAAGCATCTTTAATACTGAAAGTACCTTCGAAGAACCTGTAGAGTAGCTCATCACTTGCTTTTTTAGCCAATCTTCCCTTATTAGGGATCCTGAGAACAATCTTTAATAATAAAGCGCCTTTCTCGAGACGAGGTCTAATAGTGTTATCGAATAATTCTTCGTAGTTCTCCTTATACACCATGGTACCTCCAATCAACGCGTATCTGATACCTTCACCCGTCAGAGGCATGACCATTCCAGCACTCTCTCCTACAACACGTATTTTTCCTTTAACAAGCTTTTTTAATGGACCACCTGCGCTTACATAGCTTCCTCGTATATTAGTTACTAATTGTAATTCGAATTTTTCAAGCACTTTATCAAGGGTTTCTCGAAGGAATTGGGAAGAGTAATTAATTCCGCCCACGCCTATATTGTAGAGATCTCCTCTAGGAAAGACCCATGCATATCCTCTTTCTAGACCCCAAAAAACAATGGTATCAGGCGGAACACTCTCTCCACGGGCATAAGCTTGAAGCACTGGAATAGTCTTGTAATTCTTATAATCTAGAAAATATCGTCCTAATACACCAATACCGGAGGCATCCACGATCATATCAAAATTATCCAGCTTTGGTAAGTCTTTATAAAGAATGCGTTTATTAAAGAAGATCCTAGCTCCCTCGCTTTCGGCAGCTTCCATCAGAGCCACTAGAAAGGCTCTTTTATCGATTATGTATCCGTTTGCTAAGGGGAAGTCTCTCATTTCTCGTACAAATTCGCCCTCCCAGTAAAACATTACACTCCTAATATTATTGAGAATGAAATCTGATCTCTCAGTAAACGGCGTATATCTCAACGCATCCGCGGGTATAGCTTCTCCACAAGGTTTCGAGGGCACTTTCTCAAAGGGATCAGCTTCATAAACAATTACATCATGACCATCCTTTGCTGCATTGTAAGCAGTACTTAAACCCGCAGGCCCGGCACCAATGATCGCGATTCGCACTATAAAAACACCCCTATTACATAACTGGAGCAAAAATATTGCAACGTAAACTATCTTTAAATAATATAGGTAATAACAGAAAACACTATTGATAGGAAATAGTAGGTTAACAACCTACTATTCCTTGTTTCTTTGTATAGATTCTTTCATAAGATGTTTTTGAATAAAGCTTTACATTAGAATAAATTTGGGAAAAGATTCCGGAGAAACTATCTATTCTTAGGCAGGTATTTGAGCAACAGTTTCACGAACTGTGGTATGATTCTGGTCTGGACGAATATTCTACCGGGACCTTTAGCCTTAATTGCAATACCTTCGCCACCCAGGAAGAATGTTTTCCATCCTCCAAATTTTCCAATGCTCCATTTTACGTTGCCATCTATAGCTACGGCATGGAAGTTATCCACAATAACTTCCTCACCTGGGTTGAGATTTATGACATCTATGCCACCATAACCAGAGACCCATACACCACCAGTACCTTTTAGCTTCAACCAAACCACCTCTCCCTCAGCTAGTAGTCCCTTTAAACCTCTAAACTTCACGCCTATATCGATGTTTCCGTGATGAGCCAAGTAAGCCATATCCTGAACATGAACCTCTGAGTTCTGAAGCTCTATATACACAATATCTCCTGGTAAAGCGGGAGCCAACCATATTTCTCCTCCAGAACCACCACCCGTGTATTCATTCATGAAAAAGCTTTCGCCACCAAACATTTTCCTGAGAAAGCCCGATACTATACCACCATACACACCAGTTTTAACCTTAACATCGCCCTTCGTCACTACCATTGCTCCGCTTTCAGCGACGATCTTTTCGCCAGGCTCTAATCTTGTTTTAAGTAATGAATAAGCTGGAGAGAATTCAATTTTCCATTTCAATATGATCCACTCCTAGAAATGCGATCCATTAACTATATCTGTAAAAATAAATATTTAAGTGTAAGCGAATATATGGATTAAAATGAAAACAAAGAGTTTAAGCATAGTGAGTAAGGGATAATATACTTTGGTTCTTTTCATAACGTTTTAGAATCTCCTTGAATATTAATATACGTTGAACTTCGCTGGTTCCTTCCATGATTTCAAGGGCTTTAGCGTCTCTATAGAATCTCTCTATAATGGATCCTTGAACATATGCGTGGCTAGCGAAGAGGTGCATGATGTATAAAGCAGTATCCATAGCGACTTTACTTGCTTCTAGTTTAGATATCGCTGCGAGATACTTTGCATCTTTTCCATCATCCATTTCTCTGGCAGCCCTAATAGTTGCTAACCAAGCAGTCTCAGCTCTTGAAGCTAATTCTGCTATTCTTTGCTGTACATATTCATTCTCGCTTAAGTATTTTTGGAAAACTTGTCTAGTAGTTATCCATTTTAAAGCTTCATTAAGCAATCTATCCACGACACCTATACTTATCGCAGCAGTGGCTATTCTTCCAAAGTTAATAACTGTGAAAAGAAGTTTTAGAGCATCTTTTCCGCTGGCAACTAAATTTTCTTTTGGTATTTTTGTATTTCTGAAAAATACTTTTGATATACCGCTGCCTCTCATTCCTACTAATTTAAGACTCGGTGCTACTTCTACACTATCGTTTTTCTCTACGATAATGATTCCCCAGTCGTTCTTAGGCAATTTTGTTAGGATCGCGAATATGTCGGCGTAAACAGCATTGGTGACGAAGCTTTTCTCTCCATTAATTATTAAGGAGTCGTCTTCTAGTTTAGCTACAGTCTCTATCTTACTTATATCAGAACCCCCACCTATCTCAGTAATCCCCAGTCCACAAATGACACCTTCTTGACTAATCTTCCCTAACAAATCCTTAAAGCGATCCATAGCTGACTTCAAGATCCCGCAGACCTGACAATGAACCATTAGAGACAACCCAAGCGCTGGACTGATAGAGCCTATAAGTCGAAGAAATAGGACAGTCTCTAATATGTTCCAGTTTTTCCCACCCACGTCCTGAGGAAGTGTTACTGAAAGTACTCCGTTCTCTTTGAGAGTATTTAGCAATTCTTCTGGGTATTTATTTTCAAGGTCAATTAAGCCGCTGTATTGTTCAACTTTTTCGCGTAGATTGTTAAAGAGTGCGCATACATCTTGATTTTTCAACACTTTAATCTCCTCCAAAATTTTAATCAATAATGCTAAAATGTTCGATGAGGTTCTTGATACTACTAAGAATAATTATAGTTTATATGTAGTGGTGGTTAAATTTTTATAGAATTAGTATTTTCGGCTTTGTTTCAAATTTATCTCTTTTCTCAGCCTAGTTCTTGCCAGTTAATGGCTTCTTAGCGGCTTTGTGGTGGGGCGCCTTTATAGGTATTATAGCCGTATTACTTGCGACCACATCGGAAAAAGGGCGCCCCCGATGAAGATATGTTGGCTCGGCAGGTTTATAATTGTTAAGGCTATTTATAAACTGGCTAG
>Ga0180301_10000894_pt1 | contig 23402 bp, 24 predicted proteins | sample GuaBasSediGuay16_FD_121797 | JGI IMG/M metagenome (GOLD analysis project Ga0180301, IMG submission 121797) | Subseafloor sediment microbial communities from Guaymas Basin, Gulf of California, Mexico - Guay16, Core 4569-2, 12-15 cm | ecosystem: Environmental > Aquatic > Marine > Hydrothermal...
ATCTGGAGGTTATAGGATTAGATAGTAATGTATGGCAAGTAAGTAAGGATGACCTAGATCTCTGGGAATCAACAAAAGTCGTAGTTTTTAAGGAGCCTACGTAAGAATGATCCTCTTAACTCTTAACCTCCTACCCCTAGCTAATTCACTAATACTCGATTTATTATTGATAAAACTTATTATTGCCTCCCTAATCAGCTCAGAACGCGGTATTCCTAACTTCATTGCAAGCATGTCTAATCTCTCAAGTAATTCCTCATCTATTTTAAATGTAACAACTCTCACTCTTAGCACACCCTTGATTTTCTTCGGTGCGGAGGGAGTTAATACCTTCTCTCCTCCCTTTAGTTTAAAAGCCATATAGAGGAGTATTGAAAGAAGTGTACATATTGTAGCTAGTTTTAAATACTAGGATCTAGGTATTTCTCTTGGAGGGAGTGGACATACCTACAGTACATATATCGCTGCCAGAGAGAGTGTACAGTGAGCTTAAGAGAATAGCTAGTGATATGGGTATTCAGTTAACTGACCTTATAAAGATGTTTATTAAGATGGGACTTAACGGTAATATAGTTAGTCCTCAAGGTAATGGACAGGTAACAACCCCCTTAATATCTAAGTTGGAGAGGGATGTAGCATATCTTAAAGGTAGGATCTACGTCATAGATAACGTATTGAGAGACTTACAGTTAAGGATCGAGGAAATAGAGAGACGTCTTGAGGAAATTGAATCACCAGACCTCCTCTTAAATATGAGGAAGTATGGTGAGGGAAGGCTTAATAAGCCTTAAATTAATTGAATTAATGGCCCCGCCTAAAGCCCCGAGTCTCGGGGCGTAATGAGGCGGGGAGGGCCACCCCCGGCCCTTCTCCTACTACTTAAACTGATATGGAGACCCTGTAAAAGGAGTCTCTATAAGCTACTAGTAGAGGAGGGAAATAAGAGAGTGTTTTTATTCTGGTATTTCATTAAATGTTTTGTAAATTATCTACTTACTTTACTCTTAATTTTTTCTATGAGTTCCCTTGACTTAGGGTTCGAAAGTAGTTTACATCTTATGGGGTTTATAATCCTTATTAAGTACTTAGCAACAGCATTCTTAAGGTCTAGAGGGTGAATTTTACCTTCAGCATATAGTTTCTCCAACTCATCATAAGACCACACAGTAATTGTACCACCGTATCTTTCAGGTCTTTCTATTGTAAACTCCCTCTCCTCACCTCTAAATATTATATACTTAGCTATAGCCAGTATAGGATTATTCTCTACTACTCTTGGCGGACAATAAGCCCTTCTTATTTTATTAGTGATCTCGTCATCACTATCTATTACAAATATTGCTGATTTAGGTTTTGATTTACTCATCTTAACCTCAGCATAGAATTCATCCTTCTCTAAACCTTTAATATCCATCCTCCCTAAACCCTCAAGTGATGGTAGCAATGGTGTACGAATGGCAACAACCTTCTTTAAGTTAAGCTTCTCAGCAACATCTCTAGCAAGCATATGTGCTTTCCTTTGATCCATACCACCTAAAGCTATATCCAAGTCCATATATAGTATATCAGTTACTTGCATGAGCGGGTATATAAATTTTGAGAAATCAGTTTCCGCCTCTTCAGCCTTCCTACCCATTATTGTTAATGCCCTCCTTACTCTAGCTAGTGAAAGTACCTTAGCTATCCTCAATATAAGCTCCCAATACCTAATATCGCTAACTAAGTCCTCAGCGTATACTAACTCATATTTACCCTCAAGACCTATCGAGTTAAGTACTTGAGCTACATGATTAGCTGCATACCTAATAAGGTTTAAATCACCGCCTAACTTATCATTAATCCATGCATGCCATGTAGCTGCTAGTAACTTCATTTTAAATCCAACATCAACTAAGTCCTTAAACTTATATGCCCATATAAGCCACCCAACATGAAATATACCACTAGGTTCAAAGCCTAAATATCCCTTACCACCACCTGTCTCGATTAGTTGGCGTAACTCATCGACAGTAATTACTTCTTCAGTGTTTCTTAAGACTACTCTTACCTTCTCCTCAACATCCACAATACTACACCTAATTCTGATTAAAACGTACCGCCTTAAATACTATTATTGTTAGCCATTATATGAGCCATGAGGTTAAGCGACTTGATGTCTTCCAGGGTCCTTTAATATATATTCTGTAACCGCAGAATGGGCATTTACCGTCATTGGTTAATCTATAGCCTGTAACTCCGTAATGTGTTCTCTCTATCAGTACTTTCCCGCATTTTGGACACCTAGTATGTAAATAATCATTAGACGGTATATTACCTATGTAAACATACTTAATACCTTTCTTTCTTGCTTTACTATATATTTCTAATAACTTATTAATACTTGTTGGAGGTTCGTAGTAGTTATAGGCCGGATAATATCTATTCACGTGTAATGGTGTATCAGGGCCTAAGTACTTTAGATGGGACTCTATGACCTGTTCAACACAGTAGTTCCAGTCATTAGCTTTTGTCACCACAAGGTATACAGCCTCAACATGTATACCTAATTTTAATGCTTCAGACATTATGTTTAGTATTTCAGTAGGATTTGGTATACCCATGAAACTCCTATATGTCTCAGGGCAGCCTTTAATATCGGCACTTATTCCGTCTAAGCCTGCTTCCTTAAGTAGTTTTAATGCCTCAATAGTAAAGGAAGCATTCGTAACCATGGTGTTATAAAGCCCCTTCCTCTTAGCCATGGTGAATACATCAAGTATGTACTCAAGATGTATTGTTGGTTCATTAAAACTGGCGCACACACCCTCATCACCCCACCTTATAGCTAGTCTTATGATCGTTTCTGGGGGTGTTATTTCGCCACTATCTGGCGGGTGAACTTTACTTAGATGCCAGTTTTGGCACCAAGGACAGAGAAAGTTACAACCCCAACCACTAAATGTTGTAGCATAAGAACCTGGCCAAAAGTGGAATAAGGGTTTTATCTCTATGGGTCTAGACTCAATAGCTGATACCTTACCGTAACCAATATTATAAAGTACACCGTTAGTGTTAATGTAATTTCCGCAAAATCCTTTCCTATTGGGTGATATTAAGCATCTTCTAATGCATGTTCCACATCTAGCACTTAGGTCTCTTAATTTTAATTGCTGTAGTACAGCTTTAACACCTTTCATAAGTGTTACCATGAAGAATAGCGTAATAGAAACTAAATGCTTAATTAAGTCATTAATATCTTAGTAAGTAGGTCCCCTTTACATTTGCTTTCGAAGTCTTTCAATAAATTCACTCTTCTTAACAATAACCCTTTCGTGAATACCGTAACCTATCTTCCTACCCTTCCATAACGCTTCAACCCAGAACGTAAGTCTTCTTCCATCAATGCTTAACAGTATTCCCTTAACTTCTAATTCATCATTTACGGGCGCAGCTGATACATGTCTTACGTTTACTAGCGTTCCTACGGATACGTAACCTTCAGGTAGTTTTTCATCCACCGTACGTCTACAGGCCTCCTCCATGAATTTAATCATTGAAGGTGTTGAAAGTACTTCTACATTACCTGTACCTACGTGCTTTGCTGAATGTTCGGATGTAGTCATAAATTTATACTTAAATTGTAAACCTTCATTAAGACCTTTAACGACCTCCATACAGCATCCCTTAACTTCAATAATTACTCACTAAAAAGTTTCTAAGCATAATGAACATTACCTTAGAAGCTTAACCCCTTTAGAGGTTACTTCATAAATCTTCCTAACCCTTCCCCTAACCCTTTCATAATTATTAACCTTAATTAACCCTAGCCGCTCTAGCTCTTCAATATGTTGATAAAGCACTCTTAAGCTTATCTTTATCCCGTAATTATCTCTCAAGATCTTCCATATCGCATAAGGATGTAATGGGCCTCGAGAAACTAGTATCTCTAGGATCTTTAGCTTAGTGAATCCTATTTTAAGGCCTTCCTCCTGCATTATATGTTTATCAGTAAGTAATCTAAGAATTGAGGCATCCCTAAGAGCTCCACCAGTTATTAAGGTTACTACTAGCTTGTTGCTAGGTAATTCATCATTAATACTTAACTTCATTAATCCTGCAATAGATGAAACCCCCACTGGCTCTACAAGGAGCCCCTCGCTATTTGCTAAGAGTTTTATAGCTTCTATGACATCCTTGTCACAGACTTCGATAATAAATCCTCCACTATCTTGAAGTATGTCCTTAATTACTCGTTCATAAAGAGGTTTTTCAACGCTTATATCCCTTAGCAGTGGTGTTGATGAGCAACCCTTAACACCTATTATCATAGACTTACCACCTAAGTCCTTCAGAGCATACCATAGTGCCGTCATTAATGCACCATCACCTACAGGAACTATGAGTACGTCAGGATGCCTTCCTAACTCTGAATATATCTCATAGTATATTGTCCTATAACCATCAAGTAAATAAGGATTTAGCGGAGTTACTTGTAATGAGTCTTTAGTCTTAAGCACCTTTCCTATAGCTTCTTCGTAGCTTGAAGTAAATTCCACCTTATCCGCTAAGACAAGTACTTGATAAGCTTTTGAGGGTGTAATGGAATGCGGCATTACCACATAGCTTTTGATTCCTGCCTTCCTAGCATAAGCTGAAATCGATATACCTAGATCACCTAGTGAAGCAACAACTACTTTCTTAAACCTTAAGTTAAGAGCTACAGTCATTAGTGTTGCTGAGCCTCTATCAATAAATGTACCTAAGGGGTTTCTCGATTCATCCTTAATTAAAACATTACTTAACCCTAAGTACTCCCCCAGCCTTTCAGCTTTAATTAATGGTGTAAGTCCCTCACCTAATGTAACTTCACTCCCACCATTACTTATTAGGAAGTCCTTAAACACCCAAATACTACCATAATTAGCTCTCCTATAAACATCCTTAAGTCGGAAATCCATAATACGTGGTATGAGCGGTGATCCGCAAGTATCACAGCTTAATCTAGGAGGAAATGGTGAGTATTCAGCTCCGCATGATGGACATACCAATATCTTCCTCACACTCCACACCTATCAATATTACCTAGTCAAATGAAATAAAATAGAAGTTCAACATTATAAACGGGGTTAATATGAAAACAGACACTCCGAGAATCGCTGTTGGTGCTGTCGTATTTGATAAATTAGGTAGATTATTATTAGTAAAACGTCGATACCCACCAGCACCTGAAAGATGGTCAATACCGGGAGGACATGTAGAGCTAGGTGAGGAGCTTAAGGAAGCCGTCATAAGGGAGTTGGAAGAAGAGACAGGATTGAAGGGATATAATCCTAAGTTAATAGCCATAACTGAATACGTGTCGGAGGATACCGGTGGCAGGATAATTTACCACTACGTAATAATAGACTTCCTAATTAGGGAATATCAAGGTGATTTAAGACCTAACGAAGAAGTACTTGACATAGGTTTCTTTAACTTGAAAGAGGCCTTAAGTTTAAAGTTAACCGTAACTACAAGATTGTTAATAAAAGCATTAATGACTCAAGGAGTTAGTAATGGTGTTATTCATATAGTCTATAGGGAGGTACTTAAGAAATAAATTTAAGATGTATTAATATTGTGTGGTCTCTTAAGTATGAAATGCTTAATGAGATCTTCCATATATTCATAATTATCTACTTCCTTAATTTTAGATTTAAATTCATCACGTAAGCTTTTCAAGGCTGCTGAAAGTGTTGAAGCAATTACTGCTCTACCACTTACATCACCACCTAAACTAATAGAACATAGTATGCTACCTATAAAGTTAGCTTCACTTCTACATAAGCAATACAGTGCTGTAGTAAATGTTGAAATTGCTAAGTAATTATTATTTAAAATTCTGACTACATCCCTTGGTCTCCTATTAATTAATCCCTCTATAGATCTAATTTTCAATTTGAGTACCCTATCCTCTATGAATCGCGTATTAACTAAGTATTCTAAAATATCCCAGTGACTGTAATTATTAAGAGCTAGATATAACGATATTGCATAAGCTTTTGATGCGTTTACCACCTCAGGATGTATATGTGTTGCCATTGCCTGACGCTCAGTATTAAGTACAACATCTTTGAGCTCATTAAAGAAGAGTGGTATCGGTACGGATCTAATAACAGCTTCATCATCAGGTATATTAAATCTTGTTAATACACTAAGTACTGACTCATACCATGGTTTTCCCGACCTTAGGTACCTAATGACTTCAGACGTTACAATGCTATATCTTCGGATATGGTCAGTTATTCTTAACTCTGAGGAGAATCTGTTAGCTAAATCTGAACTATTTATAAAGCCTTTACTTATTAACTCTCTCATTATAGATAATGCTGATTCCACCCTGGAGCTGTAGCAGTATTTATTATTGCATAGCTTTAAACCCTCTAATAGATCCCACTTAAACTCCTTGATCCAATTATTAGCTGTAGGTACTTTTACGAAATTATAATTAAGTGTGAGAGAGTCTATTAGTATAAACGACCATAAAACTTCACTTTTCTTGTTCATGGTTTATATTATTAGGTATGCTTTCTTAAGTCTTTCATCACTAAGTAGTTTCTTAGCATCTCCTTCAAGAACTATTCTACCTAACTCCATAACATAACCTCTCTCAGCTATTTCTAAACTGTTTTTAATATGTTGCTCAACAAGTAGTATCGTTACACCTCCTTCATCTCTTAACTTCTTAATTACGTCAAATATCGCTAACACTATTTTAGGCGCTAAACCCAAGCTAGGCTCGTCAAGCAGTAATACTTGAGGTCTAGCCATAAGTGCTCTAGCAATAGCTAACATCTGAGACTCACCACCACTTAATGTACCTGCTAACTGGTTTCGTCTCTCCTTCAATCGTGGGAATAGTGTAAATACGAACTCAAGGCTATCCTCTAATTTCTCTCTAGCTCTCTTAGTTATCGCACCTGCTAGTAAGTTCTCATAAACAGTTAATGAGTTAAATAATTTTCTACCTTCAGGTACCATTGTAATCCCGATTTCAACCCTTTTATATGTTGGTAGTTTCTTTATTGAATTACCATTAAATACTATGTCACCTGAATATAGTGTTGCCATACCCATTATGGTTCTCAATGTTGTTGTTTTACCGGCACCATTAGGACCTATCAATCCCAGTATCTCACCTTCATAAACATCGAAAGATACTTTATTTACGGCAACTAGTCCTCCAAATCTCTTAACGACATCCCTAACCTTAAGTATGGTTTTACTCATTGAGTACCACCCTTATGTAATCTTCTCTTTAAAGACTCAATAAATCCTCCGATACCTTCAGGTTTTAAGATGCCTACAATAACTATCAATAAGCCATAAATCAATAAGTATAGTCCAGGTATGACAGCTCCTAAGGTACTTCTTAAGTATTCTTCGATAGTTCTCAATACTACGGTAGCCACCAATACTCCAGGTACGGATCCTAAGCCTCCAATAAGCCCCACTACCGCAACCACTATAGCTAACCATGGATCAAACATTCTATATGTAACAATGCTAGTTAGACTTACCTGAATACCCCCTACGAACCCAAGGATTGCTGCATAGATTATTAATGCATAGAGCTTATACTTACGGACGTCTATGCCTAATGCTTCAGCAGCTAATTCGTCCTCTCTAATAGCGGCTAAATAATATCCTAGTCTAGATCTCTTAATTACGATGTTGATCCATAATACGAATAGCAGTATAACTATAAGTATGTAATAAAGTGGTTCGTATCTACTAAACCTTAGATAGAGCCAAGACCACTCGTAGTACGGAAGGTATATCTCTGTTGATCCGTAAATTAACCAGAATACTCTCTGCACTATAACTACTAATGAAGCCGTGAGTAATGCGTACCATACCTCCTTTATTCCGAATCTAAATGTTGGATAACCTACAAGGACAGCTAGTCCTATTGCTGCCAGAGCTCCCAGGGGCACACCTACCCATGGCGTTATACCATAGAAAGTAAGTAGGAGACCTGCAACAGCACCACCCATACCTAAGTATGCTGTAGCTGCAAGGTCTAGTTGACCTGCGTAGCCGCCTATAATATTCCATGCTAATACCATTATAGCCATGAGGACTATCTGCGCTGCTAGGTACACATAGTACGCGTTGAAGCCTAAAGCAATCGGTACTAATGAGAAGATTATTGCAACGACAACGAGCCATAAGATGGTATTTCTGTCAATTAATCTCATACATCATCACCTCCTACCAAATAGACCTCTAGGTCTTAGCCATATGATTATAAGGAATGTTAGATAAATGAAGAGCTCTCTAGCACCTGCAGATACTAAGGTCATACCTAAGCTCTCAATAATACCTATAATTAATCCTGACCATAACACTCCCATAACGCCACCTAAACCTCCCATAGCTACAATAACCCATGAGAGTAGACCATAGAGCAGACCTATGTAGGGATCTGCTCTACTGAATGTCATTATTAGTGCTGCCGCTACTGCTGTTAGAGCTATGCCTAAACCAAACGTTAAAGTGTATACTTTCTTAATGTTTATACCCATTAACTGAGCTGCTTCTCTATCATCGGCGGTTGCCCTAACAGCGATGCCCCATGTAGTTCTAGTTAGTAGTAGGTGTATTGTAATGAGTAAGATTAAACTAATAACTCCAGCTATGACTCTAGATAATACTATGGTTACAGAACCTATCTTTAATGGTATATTAAAGAACGTGAATGGAATGCCTCTGGCTCGGCATGAAATATAGCTAATGCAGTATTTCTAAGTATCATTAGTAAGCCTACAGTAACTGCTATCTGTATTAATGGTTCAGCTCCTAGTACAGGCTCTATAATTGCTTTGTATACGGCTATACCTAGTATGAAGAATAGTGGTACCGTTGTGAATACTGTAAGTGTTGGGTCTATAAGTAACGCCGTAGCTACTATGTACGTAAAATACGTTCCAAGCATTACAAAATCTCCATGAGCGAAATTTATTATATCCATTACACCAAATATTAATGCTAAACCCAAAGCCACTAATGCATAAAGTAGACCCCCGAATATACCGTTTAAGAGTGCATTAACTATTAATGCAGGTTCTACGGTAATCATAACTCAACACCAGCTCAGAGTACTTTCTACATCAAGTGAATTTAGGTGCAAGTAATTTAAACATAATCCTCCTCAGGGAAGGATCATGGATTTTATTAAAACATTGCTGTAAGAAATTGTTAATAGTACTACGTGTATTAAGGTAAAAAGAGAATAGGTCTTATCCTTTAGCACCGGGCCAGTCAGGTCTTGGGAATACTGGCTCTACTCCGGGTTCTGCATCAGGCCATACTACTACAGGCTTTAACTCACCTTCAATGCTTTGTACTTGTAGTATGGCTGTGCCTGCATAGATGTTGTCTCCTTTCTCATTAAACTTTATCCTACCAGTTGGGTATAGTTGTGCAGCAATACTGAACCTATCGTTTAGGTCTAAAGCTAGGAACGCCTGTCTTAAGTGGTCTGGGTTTAATGGGTCGTCCGGGAACATTTCCCCAGCCTTCTCTAATGCCTCTTTAACCACCATTATTGAATAGAATATGATGTCCCCACCCTCGGTTGGTAATTTACCGTATCTTTCGATGAACTTCTTCACTACATACTGGTTCCATGGCGTTGGTCTAGCTGGGTTGTAGCTGTAGGTGTTGGTGTACCATAGTACTGCATCGCCAGCTGCCTTGATTGAGTCAGGATCTGTGTATCCACAGGCACCTGCACCAGCAATGAACATAGGCTTAAAGCCCATACCCTTAATTGTCTTAGCTATTAGTACTCCATCATGGAAGTAGGGTACAGATATGACTATATCTGGGTTTAGCTCTATAAGCTTACTAACTAAAGGTGTTGCATCAGCTATGTTATATGGATACTCGATATGTTCTAGGATCTCGACGCCAGCTTCCTTTAATACCTCAATAGCTCCCTCGGCTACGTTATGACCGAATATTGAATCCTCATTCATAACTACTGCTGTCTTGATAGTTAGTCCATGCTCCTTAGCCATCTCCAACACGAATCTAGCAGCTGACCTTCCGTGGTCACTAGCCTTAGGTGCTGCCCTAAATATGTACTTCCAACCCTTCTCTGTTAGATAGTCTACTAAGGCATCCGTAACTAGTATTACCTTTTCTCTCTCAGTAACTTCGGCTATACCAGCTGTTATCCTACTGATATAAGCACCTAAGACTATTGGTGGATGGTACTGCGATACTAATTTCTCAGCTGCTAACTTACCTGTTTCTGGAGTTTCACCTACGTCTTCAACAACTAACTTAAGTTTAGCACCACCGAGTGATTTAATACCTCCTAACTCATTGTTTATTATATCTATCAATAGTTCTGTAGCCTGCTTAGCTTCTATACCGAAGACTGCGTGTGCTCCCGTTAATGGCTCCAATAGTCCTATAGTTATCTCCTCTATCTTAGGGGCTGGTTTTGCCGCTACAGTTGTTGTAATGGTCTGTACAGCTGTGGTTGTTACGGTCTCAGTAACCGTTACGGTTGCTGCAGCTCCGGGAGCTAACGTTGTTGTAACGGTTACGGTTGTTGGTGCTACTGTTGCCGAGGCAATACCATACCCTATACCTATACCTATTAGCCTATTAGTATGGATATGATTACAGCTACCACAATTAAGGTCGTAGGTGAGATGCCTTTAGAATATCTCACGATTAAAACCTCCTACATAATAATTCTCGAAGAATAGTTTAAATACTTTTTATTTACGTATCTGAAGATAAGCGATAGAAGTAGTTTGATTTGAGGATAGATAAAATTAACAATAATTATGAAAAAGTAATGTATTATTATGCTTTCTTATAATATTTTCTTGCTTGAAGTACTGCTTCAATTATTTTCTTATAACCAGTACACCTGCAAAGGTTACCTTCCAATGCTTTCTTTACATCGCTCTCCGTTAGTTCATCAGAGGAATTCTTTAGTAGTGCGTAAGCTGTTAGTAATATTCCGGGAGTACAATAACCACATTGTATAGCCCCAACCTCAGCGAACGCTTTAATTAGAGGTCTTAGCTCATTCTCTAAACCCTCTACTGTGGTTATTTCTTGGCCGTCAACCTGTACCGCTAATAACATACATGAGTATACAGGTTTTCCATTGAGCAAAACCGTACATGCACCGCATTCACCACGCTCACAACCTCTCTTAATACTCTTAATGCCTAGTTTATGCCTTAATACATCAAGTAATATTTCATTAGATTTAACGTCCACACTCACGTACTTACCATTTAGTATAAATGATACCTTCATAACTCCCACCCCTCAACTTTAATACCTAAACGATCAAGTGACCTTACTATTGAATCAATGGTTAATATCACTGACATCTCTTTACGATACTCAGCTGATGCTCTTACGTCACTTATTGGTGATATATCCTTTAGCACGAGCTCAGCAGCTTTCTTTATCTCATCTATGGTTACATTTTTACCTTTAAGGTAGTTCTCAGCTGTGTAAGCTCTAACAGGTGTTGGAGCTACAGCGTTTAGCGATATTCTTACATCAGCAAATTTACCGTCCCTAACATTAACAGCTGTAGCTATGGCAACTATAGATAACGTAAATGCATCCCTTCTCCCTAATTTTATGAATGATGAACCAACGTCTCTAATGTAGGGTATCTCAATCTCGGTTAAGATTTCATTACTCCTTAACTCGGTCTTTCTGGGTCCCCTGAAGAATTTCGTTATAGGTACGATTCTCTCTCCCTCAATACTTTTTAATTTTAGTTTTGCTTCGTATATCATGAGTGGTGGTGCGGTATCAGCAGCAGGAGAAGCATTACACAAATTACCACCAATAGTTGCTATATTTCTAATCTGCCATGATGACATATTGTAGGCAGCCTCAGCTAGTAAGGGAGCTTTAGATCTAATTATTGGTGATTCAATTAATTCTTGCAGAGTGGTTAATGATCCTATCCTTACCTTGTCACCTTCATCAATTATGTACTTAAGCTCTTTAAGTCTTGATATATCAATTATGTTCTTAGGTCTATACCTCCTTATTCTAAGATCTATGAGTAAGTCAGTACCTCCTGCTAAAATCTTAACATCTTCAAGTTCTGATAGTAGGTATAGAGCCTCTTTAAGTGTTGCGGGTCTATAGTAATTGAATTCAGGTAGCCTATAGAACATGTTATCACCTCTTACCCATTCTCTTCTTTATCTCGAAGTATACCTTCTCAGGTGTTAGTGGTAGGGAGTAAATCCTAAATCCTAAGGCATGTGCAACAGCATTGGATATAGCTGCAGGTACCGGTATTAAAGCCATTTCACCAACACCTTTAGCACCGAATGGCCCGTATCTGAATAGATCTTCGACGTAGACAGGCTTCTCAACTTTGGGTACGTCAATAGCCGTCGGTATGACATAGTCGGTTAAATCAGGATTAATTATTCTACCTTTCTTGTCAAATATTAATTGCTCCATTAACACATAGCCGGTACCTTGAGCAACAGCGCCTTCAATTTGTCCTTCAACTTGTGTTGGATTAATTATTCTACCAGCCGCTAATGCAGGCCATACTCTAGTCACCTTTACCTTCCCAGTGTATGTGTCGACTGATACCTCAGCTATAACAGCTACATAACTATATGCTGGGTACGCGTAGCCTTGACCAACCCTATCATCGAATTTACCCTTAGGTAGGAAGAAGTACCCTGTTGCCGACATTTCAATACCTCTTGAATATGCCTCCCTGATTAAGTCCTCCCATCTTATGTATTTATCCTCCTTACCTTTAACGTAGACTTTACCATTCTTAATTACTATATCGGATGGTGATGCACCCAAGAGTTCAGCCGCTAACTTGTTCAATCTTTCCCTTAACCTGGCGGCAGCTACTAAAACACCTATAGCACCTATACTAGTACCTCTTGAAGCATGAGTTGCTCCAGTATCCGGTGCATCGGTCGTCCCAAATGCAATCCTTACTTTTTCTAGGGGTACACCAAGTACTTCACTAACTATCTGCCTATGTGATGTGTTTGGCGATCCTTGACCTATCTCAACTATACCTGTCCTCACAGTTACCGAACCATCCTTCTCTATTGTTATAACCGCGTTAGACCAGTCAGGAACACCTCTACTAGTACTTATACCGTGCCAAGCAACACCTATACCAATACCCCTCCTATACCTACCTCTCTCCTTACCGTACTCTACGTACTTCTTCCTCCATTCAGCTACCTTAGCTAATCTCTCAACAGCCTCAGCAATACCCACTGACTCTTCTAATAGCTGATTAGTTATAGTTCTTGAACCAGGTCTTAACATGTTCTTCAATCTGAATTCTACTGGATCCATACCTAGCTTCTTAGCAAGCTCATCCATTTGTGCTTCAGCAGCAAACTGAACTGACGGATTACCGAAACCTCTGAATGAACCTTGAGGTACCTTATTAGTATATATGCAGTATCCATCAACTCTAGCGTGAGGTACTTCATAAGGTCCTGAAGCATGTACTGATGCCCTCCAAAGGATGAACGGACCTCTATTAGCGTATGCGCCAGTATCATGTATTATTGTAACATCTATTGCCATTAACTTGCCATCCTTTGTAGCACCTGATTTATACTTAATTATAGTTGCTTCCCTCTTTGGATGTATCATTATGGATTCTTCACGTGTATACATTAAGAATGTTGGTTTACCTGTAATGTAAGCGGCCAACGCTGCTTTGGCTGCTACTAATGGTCCTTCATCATCCTTACCACCAAAACCTCCTCCCAAATATGGCACTACGATTTTAACATAACTTGCAGGTACACCTAGAATCCTCGCTGTAATTGCTTGAGCTAAGTGAGGGTGTTGAGCCGCGGTTATGATTGTTATTCTATTATCAAGACCAGGAATAGCTAGTGCGGCTTCAGGTTCTAGATATAAATGCTCCTGATGGTGAGTTCTATACTCATTCTCTACTATCACATCAGATCTAGCGAAACCTTCCTCTACATTACCCTTCCTTATTCTAGTCCTAAATGCTATATTACTACCAACTTCATCATGTATTAATATATTATTCTCCTTCATTGCTTCAAGAGGATCTAGTAATGCGGGTAGAGGCTCGTACTCAACCTTAACGAGTTCTGCAGCATCGAAAGCTTTATCAAAGTCATCAGCAACAACTAAGGCTATAGTTTCACCATAATATCTAACCTTACCACTAGCAAGTAATGGTTGATCAGGTAGGGCATAACCGACCTGGTTTTCACCAGGTATGTCATCGGCCGTGATAACAGCCCTAACACCAGGTAATTTTAATGCCTCATCTCTAATTACCCTCTTAATTCTAGCGTGCGGTTCGGTGCTTAATATTTGCTTAATGAATAATATTCCCTTCTCGTAATAATCCTCAACGAACTTAGCCCTACCTAGCGCCTTATCTAATGCGTCAGCTCTCTCAATACCCTTACCAACGACCATAAACTCCTTAGCTCTGAGCCACTTCTCTATAAGAGTATACGGATCCTCTACAACACCCATAACAACACCTCTAACCTTACATAAAAGTACTCAAATAGAATAATTTAAGGTTTTAAATTCCACAATTTCTTCCATGTATGTAGGCACTATATTTGTTAACTTTATTCTCGTTCCCGACACATTTAATATTGTTTGAGTTCTCTCATTATGGTTTATAACCCCTCTATTAATACTTTAACACGTTCTAGAGCGTATAGTGTTTGGGGTTTTAGCTATGCCACGGGAACGATTAATAAATGAAGACTACGATTACATGAATGTTTTGAGGAGTAAAATGTCTAAGGAGATGTTGGAGAAGTTACTACGAATAAAGGACCCGGAACTACATAGATGGATTGCCGATATCATAGTTACCACTAATCCTGACTCAGTATATCTAATCACTGGTGAAGAAGACTTTGATTACGTACGTAAGACGGCCTTAAAGAATAAGGAGGAATTACCGACAGTATATCCCAAACACACAGTACATTTCGATGGTCCTAAAGACCTAGCTAGGGATAGAAAGAATACTAAAATATTGCTTCCCGGAGGTCAGAAAATACCTTATATCAATACATTAGATCGTGAGGAGGGATTAACGGAAATCAAGAAAATACTGCCAGGTATGATGAAAGGTAAGGTAATGTTCATAGGTTTCTATTGTTTTGGCCCTAAGAGATCACCGTTTACGATGCATGCTGTTCAAGTGACTGATTCAGCGTATGTAGCTCATAATGAAAACATACTATATAGGGTATGCTACGATGAGTTCGTAGAGAGAGCTCCAAATCTTGAATACGCTCGATTCCTTCATTCAGCTGGTGAACGTGACGATAATGGATGGACTAAGAACATAGATAAGAGAAGAATTTACATAGATCTACATGACTATACCGTCTACTCTGTAAACACGCAGTACGGCGGTAACACCATAGGTCTTAAGAAGCTCATGTTTAGACTATGTATTTACAAAGGTTATCAAGAGGGTTGGTTATGTGAACACATGTTTATAGCAGGTGTTAAAGGACCTGGTGATAGAATAACATACTTCACTGGCGCATTTCCTGCCGGCTGTGGTAAGACTTCAACAACATTTACATCGGATACCATAGTTGGCGATGACTTAGCAATAATTAAGGAGGTTAATGGAATAGCAAGAGGTGTTAACCCCGAAATAGGAATGTTCGGGATTATTGATGGTGTTAACCCTATCGATGATCCTCAGCTGTACGAGATGCTCATAAATCCTGACCATGAAATCATATTCTCGAACGTGTTACTCACAGATGAAGGTAAGGTTTGGTGGAATGGCAAAGCTGAAGAACCTAGACCAGGTATAAACTATGCTGGTCGTTGGTGGCCAGGAAAGAAGGATGAGAGCGGAAGAGAGATAAGACCATCACACCCTAATGCTAGGTTTACCATATCATTAAGATATCTTAAGAATCTAGATCCACATGTTGATGATCCTATGGGTGTACCCATAGGTGCTATGGTGTTCGGTGGTAGAGACCCCGATACTTGGGTACCCGTTGAGGAAGCCTATGATTGGGTTCACGGAATAATAACTAAGGCTGCAGCCCTAGAATCTGAAAAGACTGCAGCTATACTTGAAAAAGCAGGTGTTAGAGAGTTCAATCCATTCGCAATTCTAGACTTCCTATCAGTCTCTATAGGTAAGTTTATAGAGCTACATCTGAAATTCGCTAAGAAACTAAAGGTTGTACCAAAGATATTTAGCGTAAATTACTTCCTCAAAGACGAGAAAGGTAATTACTTAGCTGAAAAAGTTGATAAAAGGGTATGGCTTAAGTGGATGGAGCTAAGAGTACATAATGAAATAGGTGCCATTAAGACACCAACAGGTCTTATACCAATATACGAAGACTTAGTAAAACTCTTCAGGAAGCATCTGGATAAGGAATATCCTGAATGGCTTTATGAGAAGGAATTCATGTTGAGAATACCGCAACACTTAGCTAAGATTGAGAGGATTTGGAGCATATATGAGAAAATACCAGACACACCACCGATTCTATTTGAAGTATTAAGGGAGCAAAAGGAGCGATTGAAGGAAGCAAGAAATAGATGGGGTGATTATGTCTCTCCATTTAAATTTGATAGAAAATAACACTATTTTATTTAAATTTTAAATAGCGTTGGTTTCTATAGATCCTCTTTTTATCCATATACCTACAGGCTTACTAACAATTACTTTACCTTCCTTAGCGACCACCACGCCTCTGACTATAGTGTACTTAATCTTACCCTTAAGCTTCCAGTCTATGAATGGTGTGATAGGGTGTTTAGCATAGATGTCTTCCTTTCTTATCACGTATTCTTCATTAGGATTTACTATCACTAAATCTCCGTCACTACCGATGCTTATGGTACCCTTTCTTGGATATAAATTAAAGAGCTTAGAGGGATTCCTAGACATTAGCTCAGGTATTTTGGTTAGTGGAATCTTACCTCTAAGTGCGGCATCAAGCATTAGCGGTAGGAAAGTTTGAACTCCCGTAAATCCTGCTGCTGCGTCCCAAATATTTCTATTTAATTTTTCGTTATCTGCATGGGGTGCATGGTCAGAGCCTAGATGGGTTATTATATTACTGATTACTGCTTCCCATAATGATTTCCTATGATATTCCTCTCTTATTGGCGGGTTTACCTTAATTAAAGTACCATATCTATCATAGTCACTAGCTGATAGGAGTAAGTAATGTGGGCATGTCTCACCGTATACGTTGATGCCTTCACTTCTTGCCATTTTTAGTAACTCAACACCTTCACGCGATGACATATGGGCTATAAGTACCTTACCTTTAGTTCTCTTAGAATAGAGTATTAATCTTTGTATAGCCTCCTCCTCACATATCGGCGGTCTAGAATCTAAGTGGGCCCTAGGATCTATTCTTCCTGAAGCCTTCACTTTCTCAGTAAAGTACTTGACAAGAGACCAATTCTCTGCATGAAAAGCTATGGGTACATTGTATTTAGCTGATTTTAAAAGTATCTCATATATTGACGAATCTGATGGTGCCGGTATGTTACCTGTTGTTGGTCCTAAGAATACCTTAAATCCTATGGCACCTTCACCGATAATGTCTTCAAACTTATCAACATTCCCATCATGAAGTACGCCATAAAGTGCAAAGTCTACGTAAGCCTTAGATGATAACAATGATGCCTTCTCCTTAACCCTAGCACCACTATCGACAGGTGGAAGAGTATTAGGCATCTCAAGAACCGTCGTTACACCTCCTGCAGCTGCGGCCATAGTTCCGTGTGTGAAATCATCTTTATACTCCAAACCAGGTTCTCTCATATGAACGTGTTCATCAACGATCCCTGGAAGTATGAGCATACCCTTAGCATCTATAACCTCAAATCCTGTCCTAACGGGGATATTCCTGCCTATTTCTACTATTTGACCATTCTCTATAATTATATCAAATTTAAATATTCCTTCAGGTAATACTATAGTACCATTCTTAACTATAAGATTACCTCCATACATTAACAATTCCCTCAAAACCAATCATACCATAAATTGCTATAAGATATATTAAACTTTAATCGGAGTAGAAAGGTCAGTAGGTGGTGACATACGAGCTTAAGGAGTGTAGATATAAGTAGCTTAGACAAGGAGACGAGGAATGAATTACTTAATGCATTAAAAAACATAGGCAACAAGGATGTTAAAATTTTTGAAAGTGACATTATACCTGTGAGGATACAGCATATAGTTAATGAATTATCTAAGGAGGGTTACGTAATAATTGAGACGTTAATAATTAATGGAAGACTCTTCTTTATAGCTTTAAGGAGATCTAATAAAGATTTAGAATTAGCGCCTGATTATGACGTAAAATACTCTAAGTAGAAAAAGCATTCAGATGTCTTACGTAGTAAGCATCCCAATAAAAACTTTTTTCCGTACTTCACGACTAATCACGGGATTAAAAAGTGATCTCAGTAATTGAGGGCTTCACATTCATAGGTAAGAGAATTCCCCGAAAAGATGCGGAACTTAAGGTTACTGGTAAGGCTCAGTTTACTAGTGATATATGGCTTCCTGGTATGCTGTATGGTAGAATACTCAAGAGTCCCTATGCTCACGCTATAATAAGACGTATAGACACATCAGAAGCTGAACGGTTAGGTGCTGTAGTAATTACATGGAAGGACGTACCCAATAAGCTCTATAATCCTAGACTTGTAAGTATTGAGGAAGACACATTTAAGGATTGGCAGATCCTCACTAATCATCCTAGATTTATAGGTGAGCCAATAGCAGCTGTAGCTGCACCTAGTGAGGAGGCAGCACAAAGAGCTTTAGAAGCTTTAAGGATTGAGGTCGAGAAAGTTTACAAACCTATACTTGATCCTTTCGAGTCTATGATGCCTGGAGCACCAAAAATACATGAGAAAATACTTAGAGGAAATACTGAGATAACAGTTGAAAATAATGTTGGAGCTACATTAGAGTATAGTGAAGGTGATGTTGATAAGGCGTTGAGAGAAGCGGATGTGGTTATCGAGCGTAAATTTAAGACTAATAGAAGATATCACTTCACATTAGAACCTAGAGGTGCCGTATGTAGACCAGACCCCGACGGAGGCATAACTGTATGGTCCACAACACAGACTATACATAATACTAAGATCCTCATATCTCAACTATTTGACATACCTCAAAGTAAGGTTAGGGTAGTGAAGACCTACTTAGGTGGGGGTTTTGGTTCAAGCATTCATGTAAATCTTGTAACGTTGATAGCTGTGGCACTTTGTCTAAAGGCTCGTAGACCAGTTAAGTTAATCCTAACTAGAGAGGAGGATATGATGCATGACCATGTATCTTACCAAATGTATTTTAGAGTAAAGGCTGGGGCTAAGAGGGATGGTACGTTAATAGCTGGCGAGTTTGAAAATATAATGGACATAGGTGCTCATCAAATTCAGGCATATCCGCTATTAGGTACTGCCTTAGGATGGTTTGTGTCACTGTACAAGTGGAGAAATATTAGATACGTAGGTAAGGCTGTATACACTAATAAAGTACCGGCATGCGCGTTCAGAGGTTATGGCAATCCTCAAGTAACATGGGCTGTAGAGACAGTAATTGATGAATTAGCTGAAGAGCTAGGTATAGACCCAGTAGAATTCAGACTTAAGAATTACAGAGGTAAGGGTGAGATATTCTGGGGTCAAGGACCAACGGTTAGATCTATAATAAGGAGTGATGGAGTTCCTGAGTTAATGGATGTCGGCAGAAAATGGATTGGTTGGGATAGAAGGGATAGGCTACCTAAGACTGGTAGATTTAGAAGAGGTATTGGTGTAGCTAGAGGATTCCACACATCAGGTGCTGGAGGCCCTATCTCTGGGTCGGTCATAGATTATACCGGCGCGATAATCAAGGTTAATGAAGATGGAACTATAGACTACATAACAGCTCTACAAGATCACGGTGGTGGAACAATTGATGCCCACGTTAAGATAATAGCTGAGGAACTTCAAGTACCACCTGAGAAGATAAACGTAGTACCTGTTGATACATCAAACACACCCTACGATGTCTGTACGCATGCCTCGAGAGGAGTTTACGTTGGAGGTGAAGCTGCTAGGAGGGCTGCTCAAGAAATTAAGAGAAAGATTAAGGAGTTAGCTATGAGATACTTCGAGCAAGAGTATAAGGAAAGACCGGTGAACTTTGAGGCCATTAGGATAAGGTATGATCCTGAGGTTAACGATGCTGTAATATATGTTGAAGGTACCAACATGAAGATAACTCTAAGTGAATTAGCTAAATTAGCTTGGCAGAAGAATTGGGGAACTTTAATTGCTAGCGTAACTTATAGGTCAACAGTAGCGCCTCCAAGCTTTACCGTATACTTTGTTGAGGTTGAGGTAGACACTGAAACAGGTATTGTAAGACCTGTGAGAGTGTTCGCAGGTGCTGATATGGGTACGGTAGTTAACCCTGACTTAGCTGCGGGTCAAATCCACGGTGGCTTCATGATGGGTTGGAGCTGGGCTACATTAGAAGATACGGTATACGATCCTGAGACGGGTGAACTACTTAATAAAGGGTTAGTAATAGATTATAAGATACCGACAGCTCAAGATGCACCAAAACTTAAGGACTTCTACGTATACTTTGCACACACTTATGAGCCTACAGGACCCTATGGAGCTAAAGGTATAGGTGAGGCAGCAGCTAATCCTGTGCCAGCTGCTATAGCTAACGCTATAGCAAATGCGTTAGGCATAAGGTTCTATGAATTACCAATAACACCGGAAAGAATACTTGAAGCACTAAGAAAGAAGGAGGAGGGGTGATAGAATGACTGACGTAAACATTAAACCTTCAATAATAAATTATTTTAATACACGTATAATACCTATAGACTTTGAGTACTTTGAGCCAAAAACTTTAAATGAAGCATTAGAACTTCTTAGTAAATTTGGTAAGGAGGCTAAAATATTAGCTGGCGGTACTGATTTATTAGTTCAAATGAAGATTCGTAGGAAGACACCAAAGTATGTGATAAATATAAAGAAGATACCGGAATTAGTCTTTATAAGAATGAGTAATGAAGCCATACATATAGGTGCTGCGACTAAGTTAAGAATGCTTGAAAAGTCAGAATACGTAAGGAAGTATTATCAAGCACTTTATGAAGCCGTAAGATCCATGGCTTCGGTTCAAATTAGGAATATGGGAACTATTGGTGGTAATTTGTGTAATGCTTCTCCTGCTGCTGATACCGCACCACCACTCATGATATACGAAGCAAAACTAAAACTAAAAAGTAAGAGAGGTGAAAGGGTAGTACCAATAACAGAGTTCTTTAAAGGACCTGGCATAACTGTCTGTGAACCTGATGAGTTACTTTTGGAGATAGTCATTCCAAAACCTCCTACTGAAAGGTTTGGTTCAAAATTCATAAAGATAGCTAGAACGTCTATGGATTTAGCTAAAGTGAATGTGGCTGTAGCCTTGAAGATCGGTAGTGATATGAAGAGTATAGAGGATGTGAAAATAGCATTAGGTTCCGTTGCACCAACTCCTATAAGGGCTTATAGCGCTGAGGAGTTCCTTAAGGGTAAGGAGTTCAATGAAGAGAATATTAAAAAGGCAGCTGAGATAGCGTCGGCTGAAACTAAACCTATAACGGATGTTAGATCAACAGCTTGGTATAGGAAGGAAGTTGCTAAGGTTATTGTTAGGGATGCCTTATCTGAGGCATATAGGAGAGCTATGGGGTGAAATGAATGAATACGAGAAGGATTAAATTCAAGCTGAATGGTGAATTAGTAGAAGTGGATGTTAAACCTAATGAGCTACTATTGAATGTCTTAAGGGAGAAATTCCACTTGACGGGAACTAAGTACTCTTGTGGTTTAGGTGAGTGTGGTGCTTGTACTGTCTTAGTTGATGGTGAGCCTGTATTAGCATGCCTAACCTTAGCCGTTGATGTTGACGGTAAGGAAGTCGTGACTATTGAAGGTTTAGCAAAGAATGGTGAGCTTGACCCTATACAGAAAGCATTTGCTGAAGAAGGTGCGATTCAGTGTGGTTTCTGTACGCCAGGTTTCATAATCATAACTAAGGCATTACTATCAGAGAATCCTAACCCGACGGAGGAGGAAATTAGGGAGTACATTAGGGGTAACTTATGTAGATGTACGGGATACGTAAACATAGTTAAGGCAATAAAGAGAGCTTCAGAGTACTACAGGCAAAATTTAAAGTAGTTTTGAGAACGGGCAGGTAATTGATACTTAACGCTTAATTTTTCATATTCGTCAGAAATTAGTGGGGTTCCACATGGGTAGTTTAAAGGGTAGGGATATAATATCTGCCCTCGACTTCACGAGGGATGAAGTGGAACATCTCTTTAGACTAGCTGAACAGTTGAGGGAGGAGATTAAGGAGAAGAACATCTTAGAATATGCTAAGGGTAAGTTAATGATTACAGTATTCTTAGAACCAAGTACTAGGACTAGGTTAAGCTTTACATTCGCCATGATAAGACTTGGAGGTACTGTTATCGACTTCGGACCTGAAGCGGCATCCAGTAGGGCTAAGGGTGAAACCTTTGAGGATACCATGAGGATGGTAGATGGTTATGATCCTGACATAATAGTACTTAGACAGAGAACTCCCGGTTATGCTGCGCTTGCAGCAAAGATATGTAGAGCTCCCGTAATTAATGCTGGTGATGGATGGAATGAACATCCAACACAAGCACTCCTCGATGTATACACAATATGGAGAGAATTTGGTAGGGTTGACGGTATTAAGATAGGCATTATGGGAGACTTAAAATACGGTAGAACTCCAAGCTCACTATCATACCTGCTCTCCAAGTTTAACAACATAACTATATATTACATAGCACCGGATGTATTACAGATAAGAGATGAAGTAATAGAGAAGATTAAAGGTAGGGTTAAATATTATAAAGTATCTAGACTTGAAGACGTTATTGAAGAATTAGACGTACTATACGTAACGAGACTACAGAAGGAGAGGTTACCTAATCCTGAAGAATACGAAAAACTTAAGGGAATCTATAAAGTTGATAAGGATCTATTATCGAAGTTTAAGAAAATACCTATAATAATGCATCCCTTGCCAAGGGTCTGGGAGCTAGATACTAGCGTAGATGAATTACCTCAAGCTAAATACTTTGAGCAAGCAAAGAATGGTCTCTATATAAGAGCTGCACTAATAAAAGAGATACTTGGTGTTTGAAGTAAAAATATAGTGTAATAGTTACTTTCTCTCTAATTCCTCTACGAATTCCGACAATAATTCAATACCCTTAACTAACCTCTTTTCTTCCTGTGTAACAAAGGTC
>Ga0180301_10000896_pt1 | contig 23359 bp, 37 predicted proteins | sample GuaBasSediGuay16_FD_121797 | JGI IMG/M metagenome (GOLD analysis project Ga0180301, IMG submission 121797) | Subseafloor sediment microbial communities from Guaymas Basin, Gulf of California, Mexico - Guay16, Core 4569-2, 12-15 cm | ecosystem: Environmental > Aquatic > Marine > Hydrothermal...
GAATGATTCTTGGGACATAGACTCTCTCTGTCTGCTTACCGACTCCTAACGCTTCGGTAGCACTAATCTGTCCTGCCATACCTCTCACCGAAGAAAATTATATCTATAACTTTCAATCAATTTTTGTGTGAGAGGTGACGGATGTGTCTGAGAAAAAGGTTGAGAAAAAGGCAAGAATCGTTATATGGTGTGATGAGAAAGTTAGGACTGCTTGGAGAAGGTATGCGGCCCAGTTCGGTAATTACGAAACGGCTCTTAGAACTTTGCTAAAGGAGGCTGGAGAGTATGAGGGTGATTGAAGAGAAAGAATATGCGGTTTTATACGATAACGGCTACTACTGGGTCATCGAAGACAAAATTTTCAGAAACTTTCAGTTTAAGAGGCAATCTTCAACGAAGACAGCAATCGAGATGGTCTTCGACTTTGTGGAACTTCCGAATGGTGATGAGGCCCTAGCTCGAGTTTACATACCGAAAGACATACCCAAGGAGAAGGTTATACAGGATTTGGAGAATTGGAACAAGCGTTGGTTGAAGAAAAAACAACAACTCGAAACGCTGATGGCTCTCTTTGGCATGCAGAAAGAGTCTGAGAGGGTTGAAGAGAAGTCAGAGGAATCGAGTGAGTGGGAGGAAATCTTAAGAAAGTATGGGTTCAAATGATATTGGTGGTAGGTATGGGAGTTGTGAAAGATATTGTTGCAACAGTGTCTAATTTGGCATATTGGATGGCGAAAGAGAGAACAACCGACTCTCTTAGGGAGTTAAGCAAACTTAAAAGGCTGTTGCCAGATCAGGCGGTGGAGGAGGCAGAGGAAACATTCGATGCAATGGAGATGTTTCTCAAGGAGGGTCAGTTCGACGACGCTTGGGAACAATTCGAGGTCCTATCGGACATCGTTGTGAGATATATCGAGGACCCACCGCTCACGACATGGCTTCCAGAGGAGACATACGAGGGTTATGAGAAAGCTTCGAAGGTTGTCGGCGAAACGAAGTCGAGGTTTGCGAGAGAAGTTTTAGAGGGTAGAAGGACTCCAGTCGAGCCACCAGATGGTATAAGGGCGAGGGAGAGAGTCAGGAAAATAGCAAAGCCAGAGGAGAAAGCTGATTGGGAAAAGATAATTGAGGAGGCTGAAAAGCCTGTCGAAGCGGATTGGGAGAAGATTCTCAAAGAGGGTGAAGGAAATCCAGACTCAGAGATTCCAGAATCGATTTCGCCTGACAAAATGAAGAGAGTCAAGTGAGGTGGTCGAATTGGCGGAAATAGTAATCGATGGACAGGTGTATGAAGTTGTCCGCAAAATTACACTCGATTTTGCAACGAGAAAGGCCGAGCTTGAAGAACTCGCAAGGGATCTCGGACACCGCATGATAAGTGTCAAATTCGTTGTGAGGGTTCCGGATATCCCTTGGGAGCCGTTACCTGAAGAGTGGGATGAGTTCGTTTACTTCGTTACATCGTCGGTCATTCTCAACAAGGAGAATTGGAAGGAACCGGCAGAGGGAGCACTCAAAACGGATGATGAGATGACGGCGCTTTTTCTTGCGGATACCTTGGTAAGATACACTGGCGGCGCATGGATTATAACGAGGGAGGAAGAGATTGCGGGGATGATGAGGACTGTCTTCTACGTTTGGACTCCCGGCTATTATCACTACATCGGGGCCTGACCTTCTCCCCGCTTTGAAAGGGCGAAGCTTCCAGCCCGCAGGAGGGGTGATAGAGATGGATTGGAAGTTGAGAATCAAAGATTTGTTGGTTAAGGTGACGTTGTATCAAATGGACAAATTCCCTGCCGAGAAATTGGACAAAGAGCTTACCCAATTCTTGAAGGACGCCGAAGTGGAACTTTGTAAAGCTATTAGGAGAAACGGTGGAATATGTTACAAAGAGCTTCTTGATGAATATACCCCTAAAGAGGCCGTGAGCCATGTTGAAGCACAAATCGAAGATTGGGAGTCGATGGCTAAAGCTGGCATGAAGACAGCGGAGCTTATCGCCAACATGCTCAAGCTTTCTCTTGAGTTTAAGGACTTGGATAAAATGACTCTTAGTGATAAAATCTTGTTATTCGATAAGGTTATCCACACAGAACATGCAGCTGGCGCTTTCAAAGAATACTTAGCCGAGGAGAGATCAATCTTCGGTGTCAATATTACGGAGATAAAGAGGGAGGCCGACAAAGAAATCGAAGCTATCTTAAAGGGTAAGAAAGAAAAGCCCGATCCTCCACAAGACTGGCGGAGGGAGATGGCCAAGATAATTGGGGAAGCACTCAGAAAGTTCGAGGTGGAATAATAATGCCTGAAAGAAAGGTTAGGCCTCAAACACTTAGACAGAGAGCGCATAAGCTGTGGTTTGTCTTGCGTTATGCTTATAGGATTCCGTCTGAGGTGGTAGATCAAATAGACTTCGAAGCTTATGCGGACCCAACCCTTGAGTTCCAAGAGAATCTTAAAGTCTTGGTGGACGCTTACCCGGTCTTGGAAGCATACATGCCTAAAGACTATCAAACTCTCTCGGAGAAATACGAAAGGCAATGGTATAATTACCTTTACGAAGTTCTCTTAGGAGTTTACAGCGGCGATCCAGAATCAATCGAGCTGATGAAGACAATGGGATTTGAAGATGTCGAGGAGTTTGCTAAGAAGTTGCTCGAAGAGGGCGTGGTAACTAAAGAGGAGCTTGAGGAGTTAAAGGGAGCTAAGATAGAGGAAGTCAAGGAAAGATATGAGGAGCAAAAAGAGGTTACAGAGGAGATTAAAAAGGAGATCGAAGAGGAAAAGGAGACAATGGAGAAGCCCGAAGTCGCAATCCCTGAAGAGGTTAGGAAGTTCTGTGACTTGCTCAAGCTTGAGATCGTCGGTAAGCCTGAGTATAAGCGTTTGGCAGGGTTCACCTACGACACTTGGATCATCCCCGTAAGGGATGAAGGGACCGGCCTAACGGTGAGGATTATTAAGGGCCACCCTGTAACGGCCATGCATTTATACAAAATAATGAGAATAACCAATAAGGAGAACAACCCTGTAAATGTTCTAACGTTTAGGAAGGCTTACGAAGTTGTAGAGCCTAAGATACCTACTCTCACACAAGTTAGGGAAACTTCCGAAGAGGCCGAAAAGATTGTGGAAAAGGTGAGACCCATGCCGAAGCCTAAACCTGCTAAAATCAATTGGAGATTTGTCAGTGGGATTATCAGATATGGGATAACATCTTTACCGCAATGGGAGAGGGCTGTCGAGCTGAAGAAACCCTACATACTTTGGAGCGGCCTTACGGTTTTCGCATCGAAGTGTAAAATGGCTCTCAAGGAGCTTGAGAAAGCGGAGAATATCAGAGATGGTATCGAGAGGAAAGAGAAAGGCGAGAGAGTTCTCACGGACGAAGACATCGAAGAGTTGTGGGATGAGTTCTCGAAGATTCTTAAGGATGTCAACCTCGATCCTGAACGTTACAGGGAACGCTTCGAAGCTGTTGTGGACCCATACATGGACTTCGATGATAACCTCTTCATCGTCACAGATGAGGCGAGGAAGATCATTGCAGAGGAGATGTTGAAAAAAGAGAGATTCCACACGACCATTCCAGTAAAGAAGTTCTCGTGGAAATACGTTAGCTGGGGCCTCGGGGCAATAAAGCTCAGTCTCACCGACGCCGAAACCGCTGTAGGGGAAAGGAACGCAATTACAGCTCACAAGCTCATCAAAAAGACATGCGAAACCACACAAACTCTTTTAGGTATGCTCGAACAGCTCCCGGAGATTCAGATGCTCAAGAAGGTTACCAAACTTTAACTTTGTTTTTTTTGTATAAGTCTTTTTTTCTCTACATCTACACCATCGATGTGGTGTCGATATTCTATCCTCGACATTGGGTCGATGGCTGTTATCGACACACTGTGACACATCAATGACATGTCCTCTCGCTCCATCGACATGAAAGAAACCTTTATAACAGTCTTCAGAGATAACTTTATCGATGAGGTGTTGATCATGAGTGTTGACGAGAGTGCCAAACAAACTGAGAAGAAATCTGAGAAAAAGGAGGAGTTCAGCTTAGAGGAAAAAATTGAGAAAGTTAGAGCTGTTGAAGCGTTAAGGAGGTCAGGATACACCGTAGAGGAAGCGTGCAGGGTGGTAGGTATTCATCGGACAACTTACTATAAGTGGAGGGATGAGTTGAGCGAATACATCAAGGACGATCTCGCCCCGCAATCGAAGGGTAAAGATATTTCAGAAACCTATCAGCTCCTCGAGCAATATGGTTTTAAGACTCCATCCTCTGAGCAGCCAAACCAACCATCGCAACCGTCACAAGGGGGTGGCATTGCCGAACAGGTAAGTCAACTGAAAAAGGAGCTTGACAGGATAAGAGCGCTCGTCGGCGGCAGTGAAGGTGTAATCAACCCCTCATCGAGTTCGGAGGATCTTGAAGAAATTAAGAGGGCAATTGCCTTCCTGCTCAAAAAATTCGATGAGATACAAAGAGGCCAAGTTTACATGGGAAGGGTCAAGAAAGTCAAACATCCAGATGGGACCGAAATCGAATATGATCTTCTGCCGCAAGATTATGCAGCCGTCAAGCAAGCAAACACAATGTATGACAAAGCTGTTCCAGAGCTTTTGAATGAGCTTAAAGGGATAAGAGGCGAACTAACGATGTTCGGAAACCGCCTTCTCGGCCTGATCGAAACAAATCTCGCTCATGAGATCAAAAAGGCTCCCGGCTTCTTCCTGAACCCTAAGAAGAGGAGTAAGGAGGAAAAGGAGAGAGAGCTTGAGGAGATTGAGAAAATGCTCGAAGGTAAGGAGCTTTTGAGTATGAAGATCGGAGGTGATTTGGGTGAGGTTCCTTCTAACGATGTCGGGGAAGGGTGGAGTAGGGAAAACGACGGTGGCGAGTAATCTTGCGGCATTGCTTGCGAGAAAGTTCAGAACAGGCTTTATCGATTTGGATATCTACGGTCCAAATGCTCACTTAATCTTGGGTTTGCCAGAGGTTCCAGCTATCGAGCAGGGGGAAATGTTGGTCCCACCGACGATTAACGTTAACGGAAGAGAAATGCAGTTCATGTCGATGGCGATGTTCCTACCCGAAGGCATTGGTCTGGCGATAAGGGCCGAATTCATCCTTGACATCGTTAAGACAATAATTCAGTTCACACGATGGGATTGCGATCTGATTGTGGTTGATATGCCACCGGGATCACAGGATGTCGTGAACTACACTCTTGAGCTTGTGGCCCCAAGAGCGCAAGCTGTCTTGGTCACTGAGCCTCACAGGATGAGTTACAGCGATTGTCTGAGACTGCATGATATTCTCAGGCTAAAAGATGTAGAACTGAAGGCGATTGTGCTGAACAAATACAACTTATTCAAGGATGCGGCCGCTTTCGAAGCCGAAATTTCTCGCTTCAGTGCGCCGATTGTGAAGCTCGATTGGTCCGAAGAGATACAGGATGGCTTATGTCCTGAGCTGTTTGAAGAGCTTATGGAGGTGGTTTTATGAATCCAAAGCTCCTCAGCATAATTCCAAAGCTTGTGAAGATCAGCATAAGTCAGTGGTGGGCGAGGAGGCTACTTGAAGCTTACAAAGGAGTTAATCGATCTTGTCAGCTCATCCTTCTCGATGACGGAGATGAAACGGCGATTTGGATAGGAATCGAAGATGGAGAGGTAAAAGCAAAGATCGGGAGACATCCAGCAACCACGACTGTTACAATGGATGTAGATCTCTTCATTGACATTATAAAGGGTAGAATCGATTTCAGAGAATGTCTCTGGCACGGTTTAATCAAAATAGAGAGTCACGATGGGCGGCCTTGGAGCTATCACGCTTTCCTTTGGGCCGGCTTTTGGGAGAGAATCGCCGAGATCTTAAGGTGATGACATGAGTTCGCTTAAGGCATGGATTACAGCAGGGAGACCATTCGGATTACCCTGGATTCTCGTAAATACTCTTTTAGGCGTAAAGCTCGCAGGCTTCGGCTTTAACGCATGGCTGCTAAGCTTCGCAATTGTATCATGCCTCCTCCTTGCGAGCCATTACATGAACGCTTGGCGTGATTACATAAGGGGATTCGACAGAGGCGAAGCAGGAAGTAAAGCTAAACCATACACGACAGCCTCCCAGCTCATTCCAAGTGGCCAGTTCACCGTCAAGGAGGCAAAGGCCGCAACAATCGGTTGGCTCATGATCGGGATCGGCCTTTTCGCTATGTTCGCTCCCAAAAGGATAGACACCATCGGTTTGTTGCTCTTAGGGATCTTCGTTGCCACAACATACACAGATTTCTTCAAGGTTAAGAGCTTGGGAGAAATAGCGCTATTCTTAGGACATGGTTTCGGCTCATGCACCTTCGCATACTCTTTGGTTAAACCCCTCGATTGGACAGGCATTGTGGCAGGAGTCCTCTTAGGATTTTGGGCGGGAATGGTTTACACTGTCGATCAGTGGCAGGACGTAGAGACAGACTTCGCAAAGAGGGTCAAAAACTTCGCTTACATGCTCGCAAATGCGAACATGAGAATAAGCACCTTCTATTACTTTGGAGTCACCGCAATTGTGACAATGCACATCGGTTGTGTCTTAATGGGATGGCTGCCGATCTCGACGCTCAAAGTGCTCATGCTGTTACCACTCTACCACTTTACAGGGGTCCTCCTTGACTACCAATTTGAGAAGGGTGTCTTTACAACGCTGTTGGGGATGTGGTTATACCCAATTTTGATGGCAATTTGATTCCTACTTTTTTATAATTTAAGCTTCACAGATCCCATCACATGCGATTATAAAAAGCACTTATTCTCCGTCCTTTCGCCGAAATCTCCTCTCTAAACCGCTGTTAGATAACTTCACGTTGAGGTTAAATATTTCGATATTACATTATTTGGCGAAGTTTATAAATCCTCGAATTAATAATACACCTATGCTCTCTGAACTTAGGTTTGGCTTCGGATTGGAAGACGTTGACAGGATGGTTAGAGAGATGAGAAAGAGGACACTTGGAAGTTTTAAACACCCTGAAATAAGAGTTGAAAAGAAAGCGTTGAAGGAAGAGATCTTCTTTATCTGCTCAATCTGCAAAAGAGAATATGGTCCGATTGATAAGAAAAGGTGGAAGAAGATTTTAGGAACAGTCGCAAGGGTGATGTCTGCTGGCAGTCATGTAGCCGCAGTTTTCGTTCCGGGAGTGAAGATACCGTTTATAATTTTGGGAGGATCAACATGGCTGGCTTCATATATTCTCGGAGAACCCTTAATAGAGATAAACTTGGGTTTTATACCAAAGCCAAATCGAAAGGAGTTGGGGAAAGCCAAAGAGTTCTTGGCTCAATGTCCTTCCTGCCTTGAATGGGTTTGCAAAGAGTGTTGGGATGTAGATAAAGGAGTCTGCAAAAAATGCAGCAAAAAGGTAAAATAAATTAATAACGTAATAATCACATGGCTAAGGGGAATGACCCAAGAAGACTGTTTGAGGAGTTCACAAGGAACCCCGCAAAAATTTTGGAGTATCTACCCTCGCCTCCTCGCCTCGCTCCGAGCCTGAATAAGCGAATCGATCAAATCTTTCATCCGAGAGGAGAGGAAGATTTGAAGGATCCTTCGAAGCTGTTTTTAGACAGTCTCGCTCACTTCATCGTCGAGCAGGCCGATAGCACCGTCCAATCCTTCGCAAAAACCGTGAGATACAACATCTCGAAAGTTATCAGTCACAAAGGTGACAGTAAAAGTAATTCAGATAAAAATGCAAAGAAGTAAAGGTGGGAGTATGGTCCGCTACCTTGTAAGAGTTCAGCCGGGAATGATAGAGCAAGTGCAAACCGAACTGAGAAAGCTCGGCGTTAGACCCGTCAGCAAAGTCTTCGATTATGTTGTCGTTGACGTTCCACCAAATATGGTGCCGAGGATTCAAGCAATTCCGGGAGTTATTAGTGTCGAAAGAGAGAGAGTTTACAGGATCTCAGCTGTGATGCCAGTCGAGAGGAAGCTTCAGCAATTCTTGAAAATGCTCTCAAACCCACTAACAGCTCCGATGGCTTTCACATGGAGTGCTCAGGTAAAGGAAAAGGAAAGATGGCTTTTGAGTGAAAGCAGAAAGGTTGTGGAGGCAGACATAGCGGAGCAGGAAGGCATAACTGGAAGAGGCGTGAAGGTTGCGGTCCTCGACACAGGGTGGGATCGCTTTTCTCTTCAGAAGGTAAACATAGACTACACTTCAAGCACAATCGAGGGACAGCCTGATGTGTTGGATGAAAACGGGCATGGAGATTGGTGTATCACTTGTATAGGCGGAAAAGAGTTTAGAACTCCTTGGGGGGTTATAAAGGGTGTCGCTCCCAACGCCATAATAGCAGCAATCAAGTGTTTAGGGTATGGGCTTGGGAGTGGCTCAAACTCAAGTGTGCTTAGAGCGATGGCTGAAGCGGTGGCATGGGGAGCCGATGTAATCAGTATGTCACTTGGTTCTGACATCGCCCCAGAAGAAAGACATGATCCAACAACTTGTCCTCTGTGCAGGATTGTATCAGGGCTGAGTGATAAGGCAATCTTCGTTATCGCCGCCGGCAATAGCGGAGAAGGTTATGCGAGTTGTCCGGGTATTGCTCCAGAGGCCGTGACGGTTGCAGCCATCAACTCAGGAGGTGGGATCGCCAACTTCGTTTCGAGGAGACATCCCCAATACCTGACATTGAATAAGCCCACCATCAGCGCTCCGGGCGTGAACACCCTCAGCTCAAGTTGCGGATTCATCGACGTGATGGAGTATATGGACGGAGTCAAGTTAGCGGCCATAAGCGGAACATCGATGGCTACTCCGCATGCCGCAGGAGTCATCGCATTATGGATCGAATATGCGATGAAGAATGGCGTTAAGCTGACAACAAACGACATTTTTGAGTGCATAAGACAGGGTAGAAGTTGGGATCCCGATTATGGCTACGGTGTGATCAAATACACTTGGATTAAGGATTACCTAAGGAGGTGAGAGTATGAGGCGATTTAGGAGAATTATGGAATTTTTTAACTTCTTGAGGGAGCTTGAGCAAAAAGAGCCTATCACTGAGGAACAGCTTGAAAGAGACATAGAACTATCGGAGAGAAGAGATTACACAGTTGCAAGCACAGTAAGAGGGAAAGGGGCCGTAAGCGCAACTCTCCCAGATCTCTCAACAATTCCTCCAAGTAGTGTGCTCACAGAAGCCGGCGTTGCAACAGTCGAAGGTTTTGGTAGAGCAAAGATAAACTTCGAGAGAGCCTTCAGCGACACTCCGACGTTGCTCGCCGTCCCATTCGGCTTTTTCGAGCTTGAAGTTCCTTGGGTCACTATAGAGTGGAAAAAATTTAGTATTGGTTGGTGGAGCGTCAGCATACCAATCCCACGAATTACAACAATGACGATCAGGCTCCCGTCGATGTGCTTCATGATGAACGTCGAGAAGGATGGGTTTGAAGTTTTTAATGTTATGGGAAGAACTACAATTTCGTATTTCGCATTTGGGAGGTGATGTGGTATGTCTGGTAAAGCGGTAATGAAGATACAACGTGTAACGCCCAAAAGGATAGGTGGGTTTTTGCCGACACTTGAGATGAAGGAAAAGATACTCTCGGAAGTAGAGGACATACTAGCACCGATGCTCGAAGTGGGAGATGCAAGTGCACCAGATATTCCATCGACGTATTCGAAAGAAGTCATTGCTCAGTGGTATATTGGAAACGCACCTAGGGGGTTGGTGCTCGGAAACAACACATGCTGTCATGGAGCAGGAGTGCAGGTGACAACTTACAGGGTTTACATGTTAGAAAGAAGTCCAGCTTATAGTCCAGAAGACTACAGAAGGAGATATGGACACTATCCGAGAGTCTGGATGACAGAAAAAGGCAGAACTACACAAGTTGCAGTAATGCAGGGTAACAGGAGAGAGGGACTTGGCAGAATGGGAGGAGATCACGGTTGGGACTCAACAAGAGATCTCTTCGGCTTCGCTCTCGCCTCGTTCAGGCACAACTTCCAAGCCCTGCTCGGTGCTTTCGCCGATAGACCGTCACTCCCATGCAGAGAGGAATGGCACCTTCCTAACCTGATCTACTCCGAAAAAGTAGAGGAGATCGAGAGGAGATACCGTTGCAGAATCGTTGAGCCGCCAGTCGCAGTTCCACCAGCGTCCTACAAGTTCAGTTTCATCGCTCCGACACCGATGATGGTTCTTGCAATAGGCACAAACTGTCCGAAGGATACCAAAGCCATACTCGAAGTATGGGATGCGAACAAGAGGGATTTAGCAGACCCAATAGAAGTAACCTTCCCGCAAGGAGAAAGTGAAACTCAACTTATTGTGCAATCCCCTCTCGGAACAGTAATACAGAAAGGCTTCTTCAACATCAATCCAGTAAACTCGGAAATGACAGTAAGCTATGTAAATGTTTTATTCCCTCCCTTGTGAGGGGATGTGGTATGGCTTTGCAGATTAGATTAGAGAAAATCGAGTTGAAGAGGCCTGAGTTTGACTTGAAGAGAGGGCTTTCGATTTCGCCAACCCTTCGTTGGCTTCCGATTAGAGTCAACAGCGCAAAACTCTTTGAGCCTTTGAGAGAAAACGCCCCAGTCGATGGGAGGGAAATCGTAGAGTGGATGCACTATGCAGCAGCAGACAACGCCGTCTTCGAAGGTTTTGGTGAGGAATACAAAGTTTGTAGCACAGTGGCCGGTGGATCTGTAATCTCCCAGAGTGGTGACGCCTACATTCCGGGAGTCCGTGTCGGGAATTTGAGAGCCGAGAGTATAAGAGGCAGCACTGTTGGGAGTAGAGGATATGGAACTGTTAGAACTCCATACGGAACATTCAACGTCCCAGTCGGTGGAAAAACCCTCTACGCATTCAAAGATCTTCTCGCATGGGCAGCGTTGCCTTGGGTCGGGTCTGTGCAGTGGTCCCTTACACTTCTACAATGGACAAAGCTTGCAAGAGCGCCAATAACAGGAAGGGTTAGATTCCCCTCCTCGCATGGCCGGGTAGCGCCAAACTTCTTTGAGATTTCACCGAGAATTCCAGCACCAATGTGTGTCATGAGAATAGGCCTGACAAGTGATAAACCACAAACGATACGAATGAGAGGAAGAGGAACCAAAGGAAGTTACCACAACGTCCTTTTCGAAGATTCCTTCAAGATCGAGAGTGGGGAGAGCGAAATCCTATACTATGTAACAGGATTCCCATTCGTCGGAGCGTTCACCCTCGAAGTTGGACCACAGGATGGAACTGAGACAGTCTTGGACTACCTTGAAGTCTATCCTTAATTCTCTTTTTTTTATTTGTTTCAAAATTCAAAAAAAATTAACAAACTTTGTTTCAAAATTCAAAAAAAAGAAATGAGAAAAGATTAACAAACTTCCGCAACGAATAGCAAGCAGTGTTTTAAGAAGTGATCGGTGTATCTGATCTTGTGTCTCTTCTTTAGAGCAGTGATTATACTAGCAAGAGCTAAAATTCGCTCCTCGAGGTCCCCATATCTTAACTGTTCGATGAGGCCCATGAGGCGAGTGTTCCTGTTCTCTCTCGCCCAGATGTAAAGTTCTTCAACGCTGTCGATTACAACTTGCTCCATCAGAATCGACCTCCTTACAAACTATCACTAACTCCCTTACACCCGTTTTTTCATCCTCCAGCACTATCCTTTTTCCCTTCTTTTTAGCGTAAATGACAAGCTTGTAGAAATTAATAGCATTTTTAATTAGTTCAGTTTTCGTCAGTCCCGCTTCCTCTGCCATCTCTTCAAGCTTAACGGCGTCTTCGTGTGGGAATCTTACTGTATATGCTCTCTTCTCAACCATTAGAATCGACCTCGATCTCTAATTTCTTAATTTCATCTAAACTAATGCTGTATGGTATTCTGAAAATAAAAGCAAAAGTCCTATCGGTGGGAGCATAGACTACAAGAGGTTCAAATCTGTTTACAAGCTTCAGAGCCAATCCTGAGAGCTTGACATCATCATAGCAGTATACTATATATCCAAATCCAAACTTAGTGTCGTCTCTACCTATGCTGACATTACCAAAAGCTTTTTTCAGAATTTTCTGTAATACTCTGTCTTTTTCAAATATTTCTTTAATTGTCATCAGAATCGACCTCCTCAAAAAATTAGTTAAAAGCCGTCAGTGGTATTGAATTAAGAACAGCTTTGTGCTTCTTAGTCATTCTTTTGACTTGATGATATCCTTCGAGTTTTGCGAGCTTCTTTGTCAGCTTTCTTTCTTTAATTCTTGCGGGCTTCAGTTCTTTTTCAAGGATCAACTCAGCAGGAACTTTGACGATTCCCCTTGAGAATGGGGCTGGGATCTCAAACGGTTCGATTTCATAAAATCTCCCTGTAACGAAGACCTTAACATTCTCTCCAAGCTCTTTTCTTGCGTCATCGATGATCTGAGCAAGCTCTGAAATCGAGTTATCAACATGAACAACCGATGAGATTGTGTAACACCCGCAACCTCTAATCACAACTTCCCCAGAATAGCTTTCAGATTTTACTCTCAGCCTTTCATCCTCTCTTATCTTTTTCTTTAATTCCTCCGATCCAAAGTATTGAAGACCATCTACAGTGAAATATCCAAAGATCAAAGCTTTTCCTTTGTTCCATTGTGCTAAGTATATTCTCTCATGGTCTTTTAATTTCTTCACAATGCTAAGGGGTAAAGCTCTCGAAACTCCATATCTGTGTGCTTCCTTCTTGAATCTCTCTATGTTGTATAATCCCTTCCCAACATAATGCAATTTCACAAACTCCTCTTCACTCATTAACTCCGCCGCTCTCTCCCTACTCATCCCACATCACCAACAGATATTTCGATATTTCGATATTTAAATATTTCGATATTGCGGTGTTCGGATTTCGAACTGGAAACCCCTGTGGATTCCGAGTTCGAATTTCGAACCAAAACAATATTCACCACATCAGACCTCATTTTTATCCCCTTAAAAACTATCCAATGTGTTGTTGACAAAATCATACACAAAAACGAGCTTTATACAAGGGGATATTCTTTTAAGCACATATAACTTGGTAAGCGTCCAACCTCTTTCTTGAGGCTCCCACCAATGGACTCCCGTGATAGCGATTATCCTCCTTTTGGTAATCCTCGGAACTTCCCATGCGGTCCATGCAAAGAAAGGGTTGATCCAAGGAGGGTCGAAGATACATGCATCAAACGACTTATCTTCAAACGGGAGCTTAAAGCCTTTCTCGGGCCTGATTTCTATACGGTGTGTTACATTGGAGAAGGGTTCACAATCGACTCTTACATCTCCAAGCGATGATTTACCGCAAAAAAGATGAATGATAGGATGATAGCCTTTTAGGAATTGAGCGTATAGTTTTTCCTCTTCCTTAATCCATGCCCATGCTTCTCTAAATCTTGTAACCCGATTATAATTTTTCATTTTTACCCTCCCCCGGGTGGGGTTGGTAGGAGGTAGTTAATTTTTTATCCTCTGAAGTTAATGTTCGTTCGGAACGAGGCTGTGGGTATATCCTGCGGTCAGGGGCTGTCGTGACCCAGCCCGAAGGGGAGTGCCTCACGGCACACTCCCCAACCTCCCCCCAATGGCTTCCGGTGGAAGCCCCTTGCGTAAGCGAGGGGAGGAGGTCACCCTCCCCTCCCTTCTTTATTAAAACAAACCCGCAAATCTTACACATGATCATTTTCGAGATTGGCCTCGCTCTGAGCCTGCCGTTCTCCTCAAAGATATCGTATTCGACTATCAGGGCGACATCAGATTTCTTCAAGCGAGATCCACAACTTAAACATGGCATAGATCACCCCTCCTCAAACTCATCAAACAACTCTTCGAACTGTCTAACATTCTCCAAAACTTCATCCTCTAAAGCGCTCTCATCACTTTCTTCAGAAATAACGAAGCCAAGCCACTTACCGAACTTGGCAGGATCGACTGTGACGCCGCTCAGAACTCGCCCCTCGACTTTTAACTTGGCTTTATACTCACTGTCCGGGATGTAATACACAAGATCTTTGAGAGAGGATACCTTAATATCCTCTCTTTTAAGCTCCTTGAGCAACGGCTTTAACAAAACAACATCGTTTTCTCTGGGACGGTAAACAATCCAAGGAATCTTTTTGCTGACTTCGGAGAACAACACATACGCCTCATGCTCCTCAAATCTTTCCTTGATGTATGGAGTAAGTTTTGTGAAGATGAATGCTCTGATTTCCTCAGCCTTCGAAGCTTTAGTATCTTCATCGAGTTCCTCAACATCTGTCATCGTTAACCATCCCGGAACCTCCAGACCTGCGTATTCGTAAGCGGCTTTTAACGCCGCCTCTGCCAAAGACTCCCAAGGGAGGCGCTTTAAATCCTCTATGTGAGCATTAACCCAATTTGCGATGAATTGGCCGATCGGGGTGAGCTTTTTTCGCTCCACTTCAAGTTTCTCAAAATCCTTTTCGTTTTTCTTCAGAACTTCAGCATCCTTCGGATCGAAATGTATAATGACTAACCTCTTCTGGATCGCCTTACTGGAGGGGATGGATGTATTTGATGTAAAGCAGAAGACGCCGTATGCTTTGACCTTCCGTCCGTATCTCGTCCTTAGCGTTTGGCCGTCCACAGCGTTTTTCCACAGCTCGAGGACTTCTGGATCTAAGACCTCGAAGTCCATCTCATTAACGATGATCGGGAATGTCGTATGAGAGAGAGCCAAACCGAGGCGGTAGGGAGAATCTATCGAACCCAGACTTAAGCTCGGTTGCTCCTCCCAGATGTTACACAGGAATTGGGCCGTCTTCGATTTGCCGGTGTCGGATTCGCCGTAAAGGTATAAGTGAGGGATCCAGTAGCCGAGCTGTTTGTAGATCCACCCGAGAGCGGAGACTGCGAACCACTTAACCACTTTGGCGATCTTCCCAAGGCGATCTTGAGAGAACTTAGACATTTCGACGAATTTATTGAGCGTTTCAAGCGCTTCTCGGAGGGTTGCGGGATCTGGAACGGAGATATCGTAATCGATGGCGATGACTTTCCCATCGTTTAGAACCAAACCCTTAACACTCTCTCCTCGGACTACCTCACACCAACCGATCTGGATCATCCTTGAGATGATGAGACTGAGAGCATCTTCGATTTTTCTCCTCGATGTAGCCCTGACAGTATTCTTCTTTAGTTGATTACTGATCTCCTCGATATCCCCCTCAAACGTCAGGATAAAACCTTCAGGTGTTTTGAAGGATACTTTGAGAACTTCCGAATCTTCTGTCTGGATCACAACAACTTTACAGGGAGCCGCCATAGCAATCGTGTCCGACAGGACGACAGAGTTATCCTTGCGGACCCGTAGCTCCTTAATAGTGCACTTGTTGAAGTCCGTGATGATAAGAGTGTTGTAACTCTTGCGGACCGCGAGCTTCCCATTACCGATGATGAAACTACCTTTTATTATATCTAATAATTGAAATATTAATCTCTCATACTCCTCGCCCTTGATTCCGGCCTCCCGCAACCAAGTTCGATAGGCGATGTTGGTTTTGTCGGCCCTAGAATAGGTGTCCTCGACGGTTCTCAGGCGATCTTTGACTTCAGTATCCTTCGCCTTTTGACATATCTCCTCGATGAGGGATTCGGCGTCCTCCTTGGGGTAGTTGTGCCAGAATAGAGCGCCGGCGAGCATAAGAGAGAGATAGTGGCGGCGACCCTCATCCCAATATGGCAGAAACAGCTTTACAATTTGGTCCTTTTGTGCAGGTGATAGTTTCTGCAACTCGGCCTTAAGTTTTTGGCCATCATCTCGCTCTCGCTTGAAGAGTTTTAAAATCTCTTCGAACTCTTCAGCCTCAAGAAAGACGATATCCCTCTCTTTGGGGTTAGTAACGAATTCGTAGAGCTTTCCAGAAGGGTGGGTAGAAGGTGGGGCGACAACAGATCTACCTTCACCCTGAATGTCCAAACCGAAGTTTCTGAAGCTCGTTGAGACCGGATCCGCCTTAACCCTGAGATATATGTGATAACCCTTCCCTGTTCGGACAACCCATGTTCGCTTAATCTTGTTGGCCAAATCATCTGAAAGACCGTCCAAAAAGCGCTGCAAAGAATCTTGAGAATCGAAATCGAGGACGACGAGGTTCTGACTAACGCGTCCACAGACGATGGCGATATTGGTCCATGCCGTTTTAAACCATTGCTCAAGTTCCTCTTGCGTCGGGAGACGCTGTTGGTATTCCTTCCATTCGATAAGAGGTTTCTTATCCTTGTGTTTGACAGGGATCACCGAAAGTCCTTTTGAGAGGTAGAACTTCGCCCAATCCAAGAGAGACATAGACATCACTCCTTAAGTTTAAGAGGCTCAAGAACGATTTTTCCGTTGACAACCTCGATTGCGAAGTGGTCGGCGGAGATCTGTTCGAGAATTTCTTTAGGAATGTTGATTCTCCCCCTGCTCTGTAATCTAACCACTGGAACAACCTTCCCATTTGCGAGCCTGACTTTACCCATAGGGTTTAGTGGGCTTGGTGGGTTTATAAGTCTTGCTCTTTCTTTTTAGGTTTTATCTAAAATAGGTAGAATAGGTAGAAAAGGTAGAAAGGTAGAAAAGGTTGAAAAGGTTGAATGCAGATTCAACTCGAAAATTTTTGATGTAATATATATTCTATAGGAATTCTACCTTTCAACCTTTTCTACCTTCGATAGTATAAAACCCTCCCCGGGATTGGGTCCCGGATTGGGCCTCCATCGGAGACTTAAAAAGAGTGAGTGTATGAGAGTCGTAACTGGATACACAGGAAGAGTTAGCGGAAGAACCTCAAAAACAGCGAAAGAAAGAACCCAGCAACCGAACCCGCCAGCCCGCCAGCGATCGCAGCCTTAAGCTGAGCTTTCCAACCTTTTTCCTGCTCGTGTTCATGTAAGTGATCGTTCAGCAGTTTTTGTAGCATCTCGATGTTTTCTTCGAGCCTTATCGTTCTCTCGCTGTGTTTATTGTATTTTCGCTCCATCGAGTCGAGCTTTTTGAGTATCTGTTTAACTTCCCCTCTCAGCTCTCCGACCTGTTGACTTAACCTCACGATGACCTCTCTAAACTCATCCGTCACGGTTCATTCCACCTCTCTCATTAGGATGAAGCCGAACGTCGGGATCCTTCTTTAATACTTTGGATGTCTCGGGTCTTCGTGAGCCTCTTCGGTGTGAGTGTGCTCATGTATGTCGTGTGCGATCAATCCTCCTCCAGCTCCTGCCAAAGCCCACGCAATAACATCATGGTAAGGCAAATCGGTCCACAGCACTATGAACCCAGCAATCAGCAGGATGATCCCATACCAGAAATGATGAGGCGGGAATGAGAAGGCTCGTCTCGGAGTTCTCATGCCTTCAACACCTGTTTGAGTTTTCTCATGTGCTTCTCTTTTTCTTCAGCGTTAATGCTTGCTTTCTCTAGTCGCTGCATCCATCTTTTGATGGTTCTCTCAAGCTCCCATGAAGGAACTTTCTCTAAGTCTTTCCAGTCGTAGATTCCCTGCACGAATCCATCGTAGAAGTCTGCAACTGCTAAAGGTTCTAAATCAGCATAGCCTAAGCATTGGTAAGCGAGGTTGTGAACACCTGCTATAATCTCGGGTCTGTCGGCTTTAATTTGTCTGTGGAGGTCTCTTGCTTCCGTTAAATCTATCGGTGGTTTGTAAACCTTGAGGTTCTTGCTCTTAGCGTGTTCTATCTGTTTTAGGATTGCTCCTTCCTGATAGGGATTGTCTCCTGTAATTACGCATAGCATCGTTGCTTCTCCCTTGTAGTCGAAAGCACCCCATGTAACTGAAGCCAAATCTACTTGGTGTTGAGGAATAGTGCCGAACAACAATTCTATTTCCTCATCTGTGAATCCTTTAGCTTTGAGAGTTTCGTATTTCTTAGCTTCTTCGTAGAGAAAATCAGGCAACCCACTAAGTTGGGATATTTCCCTTAAATCCTTATAAAAATCATTAGGTTCTACCTCTATAACAGCTAAAGCCTTAGGTGATGGTGATGCTGGAGCTATAAGCTCCATATACACAGGAGTGGCATTTTGGTGGTATGTGAACCCATGTCCAAATCGACCTGATGCAAAAGTAGTATCGGTAACAGTTATTTTGGGAGTGGTTAAGTCTTCCCTAAATGATTTGATTGTAGAACCACTAACACTATGTATAACCAAGTACACATCATCATCTCTTAAATCAACCGCTTCAGTCCCTAAACTTGTTTCAGATCCACCCTCATATTTACGAATTTGATGATCAGCGGTACTTCCTCCATTCTCCATGTAAGTATAGTATGCATTGTTTTCGTCTTGCCATCTACTCATCGGAGATCTACAATCTTCTGGAATCATTGTTTTAAGTGCCTTGTCTGTGAAAGAATCAACCGTAACAAAACCACCTGTGCGTCCCGCAACACCAAAAATTCTTGCATACGTAGCTTTTCCAATAGCAATTAAATACGCAAACGTAACATTCTCAGTCGGATACTCAAGCTTATCTCTTGTTATAGTCGGTATTGCTTCAGTATCAAACACACCATCGAGATCGCTATCGTAAGCCTTGTTCTTTGCTCCTTCACTTTCGAGCTTGGATTTTATTTCTTCCCATGATATTCCAACTGGTGGTATTCTACTTCCAGTTCTACCCATTTACATCACCTCTAATACACTCCTCTTATTTGAGCAGTAACGTCTGTAGTGTTACTACCTGTGAGCTTTATATGAGTGCAGTCATAACCCATTTCTACTACATCGTCACCAGCAGCACTAAAACTAATAGGCGATTCTGGAGCTTTATACCAAGTTGTTCCACCATCTGGACTAAGCTCAATAGTTATATCAATAGCACCAGCCGTCTTTAAGTATAAAGTCCACCTCTTGAAGTTCTTAAGAGCTGCTGTTTTTCCTGCCGATATGTCCTCGTTGTTCGCTATCGTTATAGTTTCACCTTCGTCCTTCGCTGCTCTTGTGCTTAGGGCAACATCAAGCTTTGTTTGAATCTCATCGAGCAAATCCGTATCGGCAACCTTAATCTGTCCAGCACCATCGACCCTGAAAATCTGACCTATCAAGTCAATCGTGATGTCATCGATGTAAACATTTCCATCACTTGCTCCAGCTGTTGCCTGAATTCTTAGAGCCATATACGCTGCGTTTTTCGGTGCTGTAACAGTTCTGCTATCGAGTTGCCATGTATCAGTGACATCTAATGTAAACTCTTCAGTCGCCAGCTCATGCATGTTTGTTCTATACCAGACAACAATCAGCTTGATATCTGTGATGTTAGCATCCTCTTTGTGAGCGAAGGCGAATGTGACCTGCTGATTTGGCGAAACAGGTCTGGGTGGGGTCTCTACGTAACCTGTCTGCCCCGCTGATATTGTTACCTGTAAGGCGTAGCTTCCAGAGTAAACTTCAGTTGATTGAACTGTTTGTGTTGCATTATTAGCAGTTAAATCACTTGTTCCATCTTCAAATGTTTGTTCATAGATTCTTGTTCTTGCCAGCGTTGAGAGGGGAATGTCGCTGATTACGTTGCCATCTAAGTCGATTAGTATAAATTTACCTTTTCCAGACGCAATTGCATCTATTATTGCATTTATCAAGTTTTTAGTGAAGTCTGCACCAGTCATAACTTCTCAACCTCGCAATCCCTGAACTTTCCCTCTTTTAGATCTTCAATCCTTGCCGTGTGAAGGATGCATCTTATGTTTTTTCCGTATTCCCACTCCAAGCGCTTGATTTTCTTTTCCGCATCCCACACAAGTGTAACATCGTGAGTCTTGCATCTGAACCTTATAACACCATCCATATTACCATCTCCGTGCAAAAGAGGCCATTACTCCACCTTCTCTGGCTCAACACCTATGTATCCACAAATATCTCTACACGCTGCCTTAAGCAACTCAATGAAAATCAAATCGACCACTCTGCGTGAAACCATGTGGCAAGGGAACTGCACTGTGATGTAAGCGTCCGTTGTTGTGTTGTTGATTATCTTAAACTTCAGGTAGTTTCTCTTGAGGAAGAATTTACCCATACTGATAGAGATTTTGTCTGTCAGAGGCAAACCGCCATAGGTTAAATCATTCTCCTCACTGTCAACGTAAACGTGGACTATAATGTCTTTATCATAGTAGTCTGAAGAAATGATAAGAGGGTGTGAGCGGGTGCATGCCATGCCTGTGGGTATGCTGACTTGAGCTTCCGTTATTATACCCGCCTGAGCGAGTATTGTCGATCGGATTACTGGAGTAGTGATCGTCCATTTATGGATGACTGCCATGATATCAATAAAATCGTTTATGTTCTCGACTGTCAATGGAATTACGGTTGGCGAGTATTTCAAAAGCTCCTTAGGATCTATAGGCATACTCCCCATCGTTTCTCCACTCGTTTATTCACGACCTCATGCGGCTCATGACCGGGCTTCACTCCTTGCCAACCTGCTGACAACGGGGATCTTCAAGGCAACCTTAGTCTCTCCGATCTCTCTGATCTTGAAGACATAACCGAAGAACACTACCTCTCCATCCGCAGTTGAACCAGTTGTATTCTTGAGCGTCATGTATCTTTTCGTGTCCTTCCATTGATAGAATTCGAGGAGCTGAAGTCTCTTGAGTGGTTCGTAGCCTGTGTATGTTGAGTAGTCTGGCACCGTTAGAGGTGTCTCCTTGGTGACCCACATTCCGGCTGCTTTAGGACACTCCATTCTTGTCACTTCAAACCCCGATGTAATCACTGCAAACCTGTATTGGGCGAACTCATCATCTTCCACATACAGCTCTTTCAGCTCTTCCGTCGCTTCATCTCCAGCACCCACACTCGACCATGTCTTCTTGATCCAAGGGATTGGTTCAATCCATTCGACTTCGAAATACTTTGGAGCGGGGGTCAGGAGGCAAACTTTCTGTCCGATCTGGACGACTGGCTCAAAGTGCCAAGAATGCATCTTCCTGTCCACCAAAAAAGATCACCTCTGAAGAGAGAGATTACTCCTAAATCACCTTAACGTCCTCTTTCTCTTCAAGCTCCTTGATCGGCTTATCGCTCTCTATAATCCCTACACCGGCTCTAATATCGAAGTGGACGTTGTAATATACATCGACCTCCTCTGTCTTACCGTCAGCTCTCTTAACCTTTGTTGTTCCCTTTTTCGGCCTGTATTTAGGCCTTATTGGGTCGTCGAGTGTTCCTGAACCAATTAAAGGAACTACATACTTATACTTGGCCATTTAGGACACCTCACTGTGGATCTCCGATTACGAGGATATATACGTTCTCCGCCGTTGTTACCGCCGCCCCTGTGGTGTCTTTAAGTCCGATTGTTACCACTCCTCCACTCACGGAAGTTACTGATACAAACCTGTCCGCCGTAGGGGTTAAGACGACAACATCAATCGACTTAAGCCCTGTGTCGATTGAGTCTCCATCTGCAACGCTCACCGTTCCTGCAAAGACTTTCTTCTGTCCCTTACCAAGAGCCTTAGCCAACGCTCCAATTATCTCAGCCATTTTATCACCTCAAAGAGAGAGATTAAGTTAGAAAGTAACTCTTCCCATCGGTTCGATAACGAGCGCCTTGAGGATCAGAGGCTCGGTTCCTGCCGCCTTCGCATAGACATCGACGTTCACATACTGCTTCTCCTTGTAGATTATGGGTCTCTTGAAGTATCCATCGACTCTCGTTGCATCGGTGTATAAATCTTCGAGCTGCACTACATCAAGCGTTTTAGTTCCTGTTCCACTACCCAACTTAAACCTAACAGCTGTTACAATGGGATCAGCTGCCTGATTTGCGATACCATAGAAAGCTACGAACTTTTGGTCGTCCAGCTGCTTCGTGAAGTAGTTGGTCCAGTCGTTCGCCGTAAGCGTTGGGGTCTGCCAATACTCATTTGTCAAGCCGAAGTCTGTCGATGGTAGTGCGTTCCTGACCACTAATTCTTCCCTCATAAGCCCTGTCATTCTCATTGCTACGCTGAACAGAGCATCGATCACCTGCTGCCTTATGGCCATAATATCACTTATTTCCAACTCACTTGCTGGAATAACAAACCCCATACCGCATCTCACCCCCACGCTTTTTGCAATCCTAATTTTACCAAAAATGATTTAAATAAATCGAATAATCACTATTGATGACAGAAATGTATATGGGTGATGGAGATGGGCGAGATTCGTGTGAAACTGACTGGGGAGAACCACAAGAAGTTGAACATCCTGTGCGCTTTATATCGTAAGACGCAAGATGAGATTGTAAACATGCTTTTGGAGAGGGCGAGAATTCCGGGTGCAGAAGTGGAGTTCCTAATAGCTGACGAAAAGGAGCCAAAGATCGAAAAAACTGAACCAAAAACATTGAGCACAGAGCTGGACTTCTTAGAAGCTGATTAAAAAATAAAAGGTTAAGCTTCGAGAATCTCTATCTCAAGCCTTGATTTTTTAGGTGTCATTTCTACTTCGACTTTTTTTGCCTCTCCAAGCGATTCGGCTGCTCTTTCCTGACCCTGACCTTGACCTCCTCCTCCAGTAGGTTCCCCAGTAGGTGGTCCGAAACCCATCGGTAGGGTCATCGCCTCTATACTCTGCATGAACTGCATTGCCATCTTCGTTGGGCCGGGTGGAATTGGTAGGCCAGCGGCGGAAGCCTGTTGCTCGAATATCTCCTCCGGGGCTATGAGCGGCTCTGCTAATATTGAGAGTTTCGGTGGGAAGGCTGTAAGAGCTTCGGTGACCTTCTCAGGCCTAAACTCAGGGAACTGAGGAGTCATAAGTCATCACTCCTTTATCCACTCCCTCCACTTCTGTATTGGGAAGTCTGAAGTTAGTGGGAGCCTTGGTAACTCTTCAATCAGAGGCTCGGTGACATTGCTGTGAATAGACTCAAGGACGGGTGGAACCGGAACAACATGCTCGACCATGACTGGGATTCTGAGAGCGTTCTTGATGATCCTGAGTGGGTCAGGTGGGAGGATTGAAGCGCTGATCTTCTTCTTGTAAGTCTCAGTGATATCTTCGAGTCCGATTCTTACTTTTTCTAACCCTCCTCCAACTTTCCCGACGACCATCTCAAACACCTCGTAAAAAATAGAAGTCTAAGCTAAGTTAAGTTAGCTGCCAGCGACAGCCTTGATCTTATCCTCGACAAGCTCCCAGCACCATGCCTTCATCAGAGCGCCGGTGAGCTGCTTGTGCTCCTTGAACTTATCATAACCCCTGAGTCTTATCGTCTTGTATTTCATCGCCAGCTTGGCCCATGCGACGTGGCTGGCGACACCGATCAATACATGCACCTGCTCCTTCCAATCGACGTGAATGATTCTTGGGACATAGAC
>Ga0180301_10000897_pt1 | contig 23358 bp, 26 predicted proteins | sample GuaBasSediGuay16_FD_121797 | JGI IMG/M metagenome (GOLD analysis project Ga0180301, IMG submission 121797) | Subseafloor sediment microbial communities from Guaymas Basin, Gulf of California, Mexico - Guay16, Core 4569-2, 12-15 cm | ecosystem: Environmental > Aquatic > Marine > Hydrothermal...
AATCTATGCGATACTAAGGCGCTTAAATAACAAGTGGGAGGATAAGCAATTAAAAGAATTTACACAATTTATTTGACATTACCTTTGAATGGCTTATTTTCCGGATTTCTTAAGTTCGGTAATAAACTTATTCCAGGGAAAGTATAAACCAGGGCATTCTGTCCTGGCGCCGCGGACCTGGCCGTGGCCGATGATATTGCAGATAGGAATTTTATAATATTTTCTTAAGACATTAACCAGGTAAACCAGTGAATCAAATTGTTTGCGCGTAACTTTTTCCTTGCTGAAATTACCCACCAAGCATACGCCTATCCCGCGGGAATTCATATTATTAGCTTTACAATGTGCCCCGTCAAGTTGTTTTATCCAGCGCGGCGAAGCTTCGATATGGCCATTCTTCTTTCCTTGGCTGCCGTTATCGATTATAAAATGATAGCCTATACCTTTCCATCCTCTTTGATTATGAGCGCTATTAATACTTAAGGCATTTCCTTCATCTGTTGCGCTATGATGCACAATGATATATTTCCATTTGTTTGAACGGAATAAAGGAATTACCGGCCTTAATGGTGCGGCGTCAGGAATCTTAAGGCGTTGGCCCATTGTTAAATCCTGTGGTTTAGCCAAATTATTAGCGCGCATGATATCATTAATTTGCACGTCGTACATCTTGCTTATCCGCCAGACTGTTTCTCCGGGAGCAACTATATGGATGAGGTCCTGGCGCACAAAAGGAACCTGAGCCTGCGGATAAACTTCCTGCGTAGGATACATCGGCGGCTCTATAGGTGCAGTTACGCAAGAACTCAAACCTAATGCTAAAAAAAAGACTAAGAGTATTTGAATATTCTTTTTCATATCGAAACAGAAATTATTGCAACTCTATATGTTACAAGTAGTTACAAAGCCTAGAAACGTCCCCATTTTATTTTGGTGGTAGAAGGATGGTGACGGTGGTGCCTTGACCGGGCTTACTGGCAAAATGCATCTGGCCGTTATGGGCTTTGATAATAGTATAGCAGGCCGAAAGACCCAAACCAACACTTTTTTCCTTAGTGCTGAAGAACGGCCGGGAAATTTTTCTTAAGACCTCTTTTGTCATCCCTTCTCCGTTATCCTGAATCTCTATTTTTATAAATTTTTCGTCTAAAGAGGTGGCTACGATAATCAAACCGCCTTTAGGCATTGCCTCGTGTGCATTATTCAAAAGATTTATGATTACCTCCTGTAATTGCCGCTGGTCGCCTAATATCATAGGTAAGCCTGAAGCAAAATTTCTTTTTATGTTTATATTGGCCAGCTTTAATTTTGGCTCCTGGAGGCTGATTGCCGCCTCAACGCACTTAGCCACGTCCAGCGCCTTAAAATCTTCCTTATGCGGCCGGGAGAAAACAATTAATTTACTGATTACCTCTCTGATACTTTCACTTTCCTCAATAATAGTCTTTAAATCAGCCTTTAACTTTTCATCTGTTATATCCGATGTTAAAGAAAGCTGGGCCCGGCCTAAGATTATCATCAAGGGATCGTTTATTTTAAGCGTTATATCGGAAACAAGTTCTGCTAATTGCGTTAATTCCGCGTCCCGCTCATTGTTTTTACGTTGGGTAATATCCTTAATAATACAAACCGAAGCCACTGCTCCCTTTGCCTTGCCGAAAACCGGTGAAGCGCTAATCTGAGCGTAAATCCCCAGCTTGCTGTCGGTTAAATCCAATTCCGCAGTCTGAGGATGGCCCCTTTCCATAACATACCTGTGCGGGCATTCGATACAGGCCTTATCTTCACCGTAAATCATTTTATAACAGAATTTACCGACGATTTTCTTGGGGTGCGTTTTGAATGCATTGGCAAAAGCCATATTCATCCTGGTTATCCGGTAATCTTTATCGATTAATATAACCATATCGCTGATAGAATCAAAGACTGTGCGCCATTCTTCTGCCGCGTGCAAGAGCTGATCATCGAATTTTTTGCGTTCGGTGACATCCCTGGAAATTCCCCGATAGCCTTTGAGTACGCCGCTTTCATCTAAAATTGGCACTGCACTTGTTTCAAGGACTACTAGGTATCCGTCTGCGTGCATATTCACGCTCTCAAAATTATAAAATGGCTCCTTATTTCGCGCCTTCTCTTCAAGAAAATTCTCTACCCTATCTGCCTCTTCCTCTGATAAAAAGTAAAAAGGCGATTCGCCTATAACCACCCTGACATCATAACCAAGCAGGTCTTTAACTTTGGAATTAGCAAAAGTATAGGTCCAATTCCTATTGACTTCCCAAATGAAATCCGTTGTATCTTCTGTCAGGTCCTGAAATTTTTTCTCGGATTCTCTTAAGGCCTCATTCGACCTTTTTCTTTCCGTAATATCTTCGCCTACCCCCAATATCCCGGTAGTATTATTATTGTCGTCGAATAAAGACTGGAATGTCCAGCAAATCCACCTTGCACCATACTTTGTCATCATTTCGTGCTCAATATATACATTATAAGGAGGCCTTTTAAGCCTTTCCATTGCTTCTAAAATCGCCTCCTGATCTCTCTCGTAAATAAAAACCAAAAAATCTCTACCTAAAAGTTCTTCCTCTTTTTTAACTAATAATTTGCATAAAGAAGGGCTGACAAAATCAAAACGCCGGTTTAAGTCCAGCCTTATAATATAGTTCTTCTGATGCTCGGCAATCAGGTTGTACTTTTTTTCGCTTTCTAATAAAGTTGCCCTTACCTGATTTCGCTTAGCTAAATCTGTTACTACACAGATCACCCCGAACATGTTTCCTTTGCTGTCATTTAAAGCCGATGAAGAAAATTTTACCACAACCTCTTCACTGCGAATATGTTTAAGCTTAAGGTCGGCTTCTTTGATACTTTCTCCGGAGAGAATTCTCTTCAACAGACCCTCTTCTACGCCTACGGAAAGAATTTCGCTAAAAGGTTTATTTTCTAGCTCATATTTACTATAACCTAATAAATCCTGTGCAACTTTATTAACTGTTGCGATTTTACCTTCCCGGTCCAAGAGAATCATCGCGTCGGGAATAGAGGAAAGTATGGCATCAGCAGTAGTATCAGCGGAAACCACTAAAAACTTATATTTTGCTATCGCATAGACTAAGCCGATCGCCCAGATAAGCACAATATTATTTGCAATCGGAGGAAAAAAATGAATATCAAATTCCTGGAGGGCAATATTAGTAAGAGAGCCTAAAATCAAGGTCAGAAAAGTGGTTAAAAAAATCAGGCGCGACTGCAACTTTTTTATCGGGTCGGAATTTTTTAGCCAAAAACTGAAGATAAAAAACAGCCCCAACAGCATAAATAAAGCATAATAAAGATAAAAAAGGCGCGGCCAAATGGAATCCGCCCAGACAAAAGACCAGCCATAAGGCTCTTTGATATAATCAACGATTAAAATGCCTGCCCACTGCTGGTAAAAAAATAAAAAAGGCGGGATAAAAATAAGCGGGTAAAAATATCTAGATTTTAATAAGCTGATTTTTTTGGTAAATACCGCGGCAAATAAAAGAAAAAAGCTGCTAAAACCGATCCAGCCGAATGAGCCAAAATTATAAGCTATACTCACGCTGCTCTTACTGGCAGAGGTATTACGCGTAAAAATAGCCGAAAGGCTCCAGGCAAAAAAACAAAAAAGCAGCAGGGCGCAGATTCTATTCAGTAATAATTTCTTGCCCTTGTGCAATATAAAAATAATCAAGCCCAAATACACTGCACTGCTTAAGGCATCTGCTATATATAGCAAAAAGGATAGATTATTCATTGAAATAATTTTTCTCTATAACTTATTTGTTTCGTCTACTGCCATATTTCAATAATAGTATAAAAGGAAAGCACCCGTTGTCAACACCTTTTCTCCGCATTCTAGATCGGCTTCTAACTTATTAAAAATCAAAGGGTTTCAAACCTTTCGAGGCAGAATCTTGAAATTTCCAAGGCCGGTTCTGGAATATTATTTCTGCTCAGCTTCTTTTTTCTTTTTTATTTCTTCCAGGATTTTGGCGGTAATTGCATCTGGGACCGGAAGATATTTTTTAAATTCCATTGTCCCGCTGGCCCTGCCGCTGCTTAAGGAACGCAGGTTAGTAGCGTAACCGAACATTTCAGAAAGCGGCGCCTCTGCAGAAATAATTTTTTGTTTGGCTTTGAAGTCTATGTTTAAAACACGGCCCCTTTTGGAACAGATATAGCCGATAATCGCATTCGCGTGCTCTTCGGGAGTAGTAACCTCTAAAGCCATATATGGCTCAAGCAGAATCGGCTGACACTTTAAAAATATTTTTTTAAAACATTCTATTGCCGCCAGCCTAAAAGCTAAGTCCGAAGAATCGACCTCATGGAATGAGCCGTCTACGAGGTCTACTCTTACGTCTACAACCGGATAGCCGGCGTAAACCCCTTTTTGCATTATTTCTTTTATCCCCTTTTCTACCGCAGGAATAAAATTCGCAGGTATTGCTCCTCCTCTAATGCTATTAATAAATTCAAATCCTCCTCCGGCCTCTAAAGGCGCAATATCAAAAACTACGTGGGCATACTGGCCCCTGCCGCCGGATTGCTTAACGTGTTTGTATTCTTCACTAGCGCTCTTTAAAATTGTTTCCCGATAGGCGACTTTCGGCTGGCTTACCGAAGCATCGACCTTAAATTCTTCCTTGATTCTTTCTACCACAATTTCCAAGTGCAATTCTCCCATTCCGGTGAGGATTGTTTCTCTTGTTTCCTCGTCAGTCTGCACTGAAAAGGTCGGGTCTTCCTCTAAAATTTTTGCCAGGCCCTTTGCCATCCTGTCCTGGTCCTGCCGGGTCTTAGGATTAATGCTTATGGAAACTACGGGGGTGGGAAATTTTATTGATTCAAGAAGTACTGGGTGCTCCAGAGCGCAAATCGTATCTCCGGTTGTAGCTGAATTTAAACCCACTACGCCCACTATCTCCCCGGCGTGAGCAAAATCGCAATTTTCCCTCTGGTTGGCATGCATACGCACGAGCCTGGCAACCCTTTCTTTTTTATTTTTTGTGGCATTAAGAACGTAAGAACCTTTTTTAATAAAACCAGAGTAAATCCTGGTATAAACTAATCTGCCCATAAGCGGGTCTGATTGTACTTTAAAAGCCAATGCAGTCAAAGGCTCTTTTATATCTGTATGCCTTTCAATAATCTCCTCGGGGTTAGAGGGATTATTCCCTTTTATGGCTTCCACATCCAGCGGCGAAGGCAAAAACATGTTTACCGCATCCAGCAGCTGCTGTACACCTTTATTCTTTAATGCCGAGCCGCAGAAGACCGGAGTGATTTTGTTGGCGATTGTGCCTTTGCGGATCGCCTGGATGATTTCCATTTTGCTGATGCTCTCTTCGGACTCAAGGAATTTTTTCATCAAAATATCGTCGAGCCCGGCTGCCTGCTCTATTATTTTATGATGGTATTCTTTGGCTTTTTCTTTATATTCATCGGGAATTTCTTCGGTAGTAAAATCTTTACCCTGGGACTCCTGATTGAATATATAGGCTTTCATTTGTAAAAGGTCGATTATGCCCTTGTAATCTGTTTCCTGGCCTAAAGGTAATTGCATGATTACCGGATTGGCTTGTAATCTTTCTTTTATATTATTAACTACTTCAAAAAAATTGGCTCCGGTCCTATCCATTTTATTTACAAAGGAAATTTTAGGGACATTGTATTTATTGGACTGCCTCCAGACAGTCTCAGATTGCGGCTGTACTCCTCCTACTGCGCAAAAAACCGCAACTGCCGCATCTAAAACACGCAGGCTCCTTTCCACCTCTACGGTAAAATCTACGTGGCCGGGGGTATCGATAATATTTATGCGCACATCCTTCCAGAAACATGTTGTGGCTGCAGAAGTAATGGTAATCCCGCGCTCCTGCTCCTGTTTCATCCAGTCCATTTGTGCTGCGCCGTCATGCACCTCGCCGATTTTATGGGTGCGGCCGGTATAAAATAATATTCTCTCTGTAAGCGTGGTCTTTCCTGCGTCAATGTGCGCCATGATGCCGATGTTGCGCATAGCCTCCAGGTTGACCTCAGGCAGTTGAATATCTTCAGCTTTAGTATCTTCTTCGGGCTCCTCTTGTGTAACTTTTTTTTCTTGAGCAGGCTGCTCGACAGACTCCTCCTGGCTAACTTCTTTTTCTTCTTGGAGCTCTTTGGCCAGCTCGGGCGCAATTTCTTTTTCTTTAGAAAGTTCTGACTCTGCGGAAACAGGGGGTGAGTCAATTAATCTCTGTTCAATACTTGGCTCTGGCTTTTTTTCTTCCTTAGCTTTCTCTTCTTTTTCGGCTAATTTTTCTTCTTTAGCCTGCGCTTCTACGGTTTGAGTTTCCGCTTGGGGTAGCGGCTCCTCCATTTTTTCTTCCTGCCCCTTGGATGGCCTTATGGTTTCTTTGCCTTTAGACATTTTTTCCAAATGGTCTTTTAAATGATGAAGCTTGTCATTAAGTTCAATTATGCTTTCATCTTTTATTTTTAATTTCTTCTCTGTCTCTTCAAGCTCCTCCTCCAATTGCGTATACTCTTCATTAAGCAGGTTGAACTCTTTTCTGGAGATCCACTCGCTCTCTTCGTCTTTTTTCTTCATTCGGCTAATGGTATCATTTAATTTCTTGATTTGCTCGTCGCGTTTTTTTAATTCCTCCTTGTAGGCCTGAACCCTATGCTTCAATTGTTCTATCTTTTCAAATTTTTCTTTCCCTTCGTTTTCTAAAGCGGATATTTTCAAATTTAATTCGCGCAGCTGCCTGTTTAAATCCACATTTTTGCTGAACTCTTCGGTTAGCTCTTTTTCTTTGATTTTATGCTCTTTCTCTATTCTGGTTTTCTCTTCAAGCAGCTTATTTATCGAGTTTTCGTCTTTTTTAAACCATTCGTCTCTTTTTTTCAAAGCATCCTGTAAGTCCGCTTCGCGTTTTCCGGCTGCCTTTAATTGTTCAGACAGATCAGAATTTTGCGATTTTACTTTTTCTAATTCTCCCTGAAGGGCATCAATGTGGGTTCTTAGGCGGGAAATTTGCTGCTTTCTGTCCTCTAATATATGCTTCTGCTGTAATAAAGCATCCCCTTGTTTCTCTTTACTTGAGGAAGGAGTACGGCTGGACAACAAAGCATATATCGATACTCCTGCTGCGCTAATAGTTAATAATACTAATACTATTAACATAATTTGCTATCCTCATCATAAAATATTTTCCTACAGTATACTATCCAATATGCCCGCTTTCAACAAATTTTCCTTTGGGGACGTTTCTAGGGTTTGTAAGTTGTTGCTAATCAAAAAGATGCAACTAAAATGAATTTAATGTTTGCCTGTAAATTTAATAAAGAAAAAGCTTTTTGGTTAATTTCGATGGCCTCATAACTTATTGCAATGTATGGAGTAAGGATAGAGGGAAACGTCCCCAAAATTAGGGTTGGCCCAGTGCTCTTTTGATTTTGGCGAGCAGGTCTTCAGCTTCAAAAGGCTTAGAGACGAAGCCGGCAGCGCCTAATTCAAATATCTTATGCCTTAATTCTTCGCTTGGGAATGCAGTGATAAAAATTATGGGAATTGAGGCTGTCTCTTCTGTCTTTTTTAAGTTTTCAAAGGCATTAATTCCGTCTATTCCCGGCATTATAATATCCAGGATAATCAAATCCGGTTTTTCCTCAACAGCCTTTTTTATTACTTCTTTTCCGTCGATAGCCGTTATTATCTCGTAGCTGTTCGCCTTTAAGCGCGCGCTGATTAACTTCAAAACATGCTCTTCGTCGTCTGCAACTAATATTTTTTTTGGCATCTTAATCCTCCTAAAATTTAAAAAACTATGTGCCTGAAATAGATGAAAGTTTATCGCATATTTTTTCCTGCGAATCGCCGTCTTGAGGGAAACTAACTACCTCATTAAAGACATCAAGCTCTATTTTTCTCTGCGTCAAAAAATCTTTTATGGCCTGATAAATCCTTTGCGAAATCTCGGCTGCTTTTTGTTTCTCCACTCCCGGAAGGACGATCATCACAGTATGCGTATCCTTAATCACTAAATCTTCGCCAAAACGCAAATTCTTTTTAATTACGTTTATAATACCCTCGGTAGCCGAATGTAATTTTTCATTATCAATATTTTTCGCTATCTGAGAAAGGTTTTTGATGCCAAAAACAGATACTGACAGATAGCCCTTATCACTACTGGCCTTTTGTATGCCCTCGATAATATGCTCCTTATATAATTCTTGAGGGTTGTACTTGGGAAGCGTAAAAGTAAACTTAGTTCCCTTATCCAGCTTGCTTTCCACCTCGATCTGCCCGCGATGCAACTCAATAATATTTTTAGATATACTCAAGCCCAGTCCCGTCCCCTTTATCCTGCCGGGATCTTTTCTATTAAACTGCTGAAATTTACCGAATAATTTTGGCAGGTCCTCTTCTCCTATACCTATACCGGTATCTGCCACCGAACACTCTACAAAGCCCGGCCAATCAATAACCGAAACGTCTACATAGCCTTTTTCAGTAAATTTAAAGGCATTACCAATTAGATTTATAAACACTTGAATAATCCTGTCTTGATCTACATAGGCCACAGCTTTTTCTTGGGGAAAATTCTCTTTTATCTCTAAACCTGCGCTTTTAAACTCTGCTTGAAAAGTACTGATAACTCTTTTGGCTAAGCCTACTATATCGGCATCTGCCCGGGATAATTTCAGCTTGCCGGCTTCAAGCTTAGATATATCCAATAAATCATCAATAATCCTGCGTAAGCGATCAACGTCTGCAAGGCATATATTTAAAAATTCCCTCTGCTGTTGGTTTGTTTCGCCTAATATGCCGTCTAAAATCTGGGAAATTACTTCTCTGATCGATGTCAATGGAGTGCGCAATTCATGCGACACCGAATTGATAAAATCGGATTTTAGCTGATCGAGCTTCTCCAGTTCCTTATTCTTCTTTTCAAGTTCTTTATAAAGCACCCTGATCGCTTCATTCGTTTTAGCCAACCCCCACATCTGAAGCTGTAATTCATCTTTTGTTTTGCGCAGCTCTTCTTTGGTCTGTATAGTATCAAGTTCCAGCTTCTTTACGATATCCTTTTGATTATTTTCTTTTTTTTCAAATTCCATAACCTAAATATATTTAAATAAGCTTTTTAATCGCTTCTAATAAAGGGGCGCAATCGGAAGTCTTAGCGCAATAATCATCAGCCTCGGATTTTTTTGCCTGGACTGCGTCTACGGCATCAATCGCTCCGGTAATTATAATTATTTTCGGCTTGTCCGGGCCGTAAATCTTGCGGACCTGCCGGCAAACCTCAAAACCGTTGCTCCCAGGAAGTAAGGTATCTGAAATCACCAGATCCGGCTTCTCTGTTTTTGCCTTCTCTACGCCTTCACTGGCGCCGGAAGCGGTGATAATATCGCTAAAACCCTCATGGGTCAGGTATCTTTTAACAATCAGTAAATCAACTTCATTATCGTCGATCACCAGAATTTTTTTGCCCATTATACCAACCCCTTCTTAATAAAATAATTAAAAATTTAAACCTCTTCTTCTCTGCCTTGGCTCTTTAAAGCTTTTCTCTGACTTCCTCTTGGCTTGCCGCCCCGGATTCAACCAGAAGCTGGCCTATTTTCTTTGGTTGCTCGATTTTTTCGGAAATTGAAAAATAAAAGGTAGCTCCCTGGCCCGGCTCAGAATCAATCCAGACTGAGCCGTTATGATCTTCAATAATCTTTTTTACTATGCTTAAGCCGGCGCCTGTTCCTTCATATTCATCCTGGTTATGCAGCCTTTTGAATATTCCGAATATCTCGCTGTGGTATTTTTTGTCAATTCCAATACCATTATCTTTAACGAAAAACACATGCTCTGCTTTTTCTCTATCGTAATTATAGCCTACTTCTACCCTCGGCTGGGAATCCTTTTTCTTGGGGGAAAATTTTATAGCGTTATTTATTAAATTCAAAAATACCTCTGCAATCTTAATTTTATCGCAGCGTAAAACCGGCAAATTCTCGGAAATTTTTAAATCTACGTTCTGTTGCTTAATATCAAATTCTATTCTGCCGACTACCGAATCCACTAAATCCTTCATATTGACTTCTTCAAAAGGATTCTTAATTCTGCTAATCCGCGAAAGGGTCAATAAATCATCAATCAATGCTTTCATATGATTGGCGCCGCTACGGATTTTTTTCAAATACTCTTTACCCTGCTCATCCAGCTTATTGGCATAATCCTCTTCAAGAAATTTTACTAATCCGTCAACTCCGCGTAGCGGTGCCCGCAGGTCATGGGAAACCGTGTAGACAAAACTATCTAATTCTTTATTTGCCGCTTCCAATAGCCTCTTCTGCTCCTCAACATTTGCTTTAGCTTCAACTAACTTATCAGTCATTTGGTTAAAAGAATGGGCTAATTCTCCGATTTCATCCTTTCCTGTGATTTCTGCCCGGGCAGTAAGATCTCCTTCTGAGATAGTCTTGGTTGTCTGGGTCAATTCTTTTATCGGCCTGGAAACAGAACCGGCTATAAGAACCGCCATAACCACCACCAGCAAAACCAAAGCAAGGCTAATGCTGAATAAAGTATTTTTTAATTTGTTTGCCGAGGCAAAGACTTCGCGGGTATCCATAGTCACTGCCATAGCTAGCCCAAAAGTAGGTAAAGGCCTCCAGACGGATAAAACTTCCTGGTCTCGGTAATTTATATTGACCCCTAGACCTTTTTCTCCTGATAAGGCCTTCTGTAAATCCAGGCCCTCGCTGGTACCGATAGCAATTTTTCTAATAAAAGCTGCCTCAGGATCAAATCTAGTCGGAGCAATAAAAACCGCTTTGCTGCCCATCTTAGCAACTACAATAGTCTCACCGGTTTCCCCCAAACCAGTATAGTCTTTAACGAAGCCGAGTATTCCTTTTGTCCCAATTTGAACAACAACATACCCTAAAAGATCCAAACCCTCAAAAATCGGCGTAGCTATAAAAATAGCTGCTTTCTTTGCTTCAGGATAATATTGCAAATTAGATAATGCTGTTTCTTGGAATAATCTCGCCTGGTTTAAAACCTTGTTAAGTTCCGAATCGGTATAAGAAGCAATCCCATAAATTGAATTTATATCCTTTATACCCGCGGTTGAAAATACCACGCTGTTTTCCGGGCTTACAAAAAATATGTCATCGTACTCAAATAACCTTTGATAATATCCCAGCATAGGTTTAAATTCCTGCTCGGCTGATCTGTATTCAAGGGAATCAATTCCGGCTTTATTGGCTACTTCAATAAACCTCGCCAGGGCGCTTATGACTTCGGAATAATACGATAAAGTAATTGCATTTTCTTTCTGGCTGCGCAGATGTGCCTCGATTTGGTTAGCCTTGTTATCAGCTACTGCCATAAGACTTTTTGCCACCTCTTCCTCTAGTACCTGGCGCGATCGATTATAGCTAATATAAATAGATATGGCCAATGGCACCAAGGAAATAATCAGAAACCAGATAATAAATTTAGTCGTAATTTTCATTTGGGGACGTTTCTACCATTTTTAATTATTTACATTACAACAAGTTACAAAAAATTCTGCACAGAGTTACTAAGTTACGCTCCCCCCCCTAAGTTACACTTTCCCCCATTATCCGCAGTGCATCAAATGATTCAACTTCCAAGAGCTTCCATTCTCTTTCCTCTTTTTTTAATCTGATTTTAAGCTTACCTCTTTCTCCTTCCATAATTTTTTCCCTACTATTGTCCCGCGCCTCTCCTATTACTGAAGCTAAAATTTCCGCGTGCGCCCGGCCCTGTTCCTCCCCTAATTCAATCTCAATTTTTTCAATACGTATAAAAAGCTTCCTGTAATAACCAAAAATCTCTTTAATGAGGTAGGTAAGGCTCTGGCGGTCGTTACCAAAATTATCGGCGTAATCATTTGAAATCATATTAACGCAAACAAAAAGATTCTTTTTCTCCACAACCCTTTCGGCCTGACGGATAAACTTATGCACCTTTCTTGCCTCACCGCCGAATATTTCCTGAAATAAATTAAAAAGAGCAAAGAAAAGTAGAGCCCAAATTATGGGCCAAATCCAAGTTTTATATTTATTTTGAAACCCGATCATCCGGTATGAGATTTTACTCTTGTATCTGCTAAACGCTAAAAAATCAAGCTGCGATAAATATAAACAGTAAAATTTAATTGATAGCTTATGCCTGAATAAATAAACTTCAGTTTTGATTTTATTGTAACTATTTCATTTACAAAGAGATAAAAAGCCTAGAAACGTCCCCACTATTGTTGGGTGGCGTGATGGATGATTTTATTTAATAATCTTACGGCCTTTGCGTCTTCATTTATATTATTTAACTTGCGGTATTGCTCTATAGCTTCTTGCACCTTTCCCTGCATAACATAGGCAGAGCCTAAAAGATAATTTGCAGTCGCGTTATTGCGGTTTAAAGCCAGCGCTTTTTTGGCATAATCAATTGTTAAGTCATAATTTTTTTTCTTCTCGTAAATAGCGCTTAAATTTACATATACTTCCTGGATATTCGGATTTATTTCTGATGCTTTTTCTAAAATTTCTATACCTTTATCATAATCTTCCAATTTACCGTAAGTTACTCCTAAATTAATATATGCCGGTAAGTAATTAGGGTCCTGCATTATCGCCTTTCTAAAATATAAAGCTGCGGTGTGCAAATCTTCCCTATAGGCGTATTTCGTACCCAAATAATCATAGTAGCTTGCCGGATGTTCTGCTTCGTTTTCGGCAAAAGCAAAATTTGTAATTAATAAAGCCAGTAAAATCGCTAATATCTTCATCTCTTCTTTAAATCTTCCATAAACTCAATTAAATTACCTTCAGGGTCATAGCCAAAGCAGATTTTTGTTTTTCCGTCAGGTGATATTGCCGGGGAAGCGATAAATTTTACACCCTTTCTTTTTAATTTTTTATATGTCTGGTCTAAATTTTTTACGCTAAAAGAAACGTGGCTATAGTTCTTTCGCGGTAATCTTCTAGGGCGCCTCCAGCAATGCAGTTCAAAAATAGGCTGCGATTTTTTAGGTTGATCAGGTGAACGCATCTTTGTATAAATCAACTCGGCATTTTTTATTTTAAAAATTTTTTCTAAGTGGCTGCCCTTAAGAGTAATGATTTTATCAACCCTTAACCTTAATATATCCCTATAAAACCTTAGCGACCTTTCCAAATCTTTAACTAAAAGACATACGTGCCTGAAACCCTTGATCATCTCAATTTATCCGATTTTTAATGCCCAGACACCCATTGTTACTAAGATTACTCCCAAAAATTTCATAGGAGTAATGCTTTCGCTGAGAAAGAAAATTCCCAGTATAAAAGAAATAAGAGGAAAACTTCCGGCAATAGGAACAACCCGGGAAACCTCGCCCGATTTCAAGCCGCTATAAAAAGCAATCTGCGCCACAAAACTGGCTAAAAAACCGGCGGTAATTAAAAATGATGCCGAACGAAAATCCACAGATTTAATCTGCTGCGGCTTGACCAGAAACAACAATAATAAAAAAAGACCGATTAACACACCCAGGCAACGGTAAAAAAGCCCGGCCAAAGGCTGGACTTTTGTGAGCCCTACTTTTTCTAATACAGGAACTATACCCCAAAGTAAAGCGGCAATAATCGCCCAGTAAAAAGCATTCATTTCTCCTCCGGTTTTAATTTGCTCATAATTATCAAATCTTCTAGCGGCTTTCTATCGCGCCTAGTAGGTTCCTCATCGGGATAACCTAAAGCAATAACTGCTAAAATCTCCAAATCTTTTTTAAGTTCTAAAAACTCTGCAAGTGCCTCTTTTTTATTTAAAATCTCACCCAACCAGCAACTGCCTAAACCCAGTGAGTATGCAGCAAGTAGCATATTTTGGATTGAAGCGCCTATTGCCATCAAGTCTTTATCCCGGTTATAGGATTCCTTAGCGCTCATACAAACTACGATTAATAATGGAGCTCTTTTAATAACTGAAGCGTATTTTGTAAACTGAGCAATATCATCTTTTTGCCGGGTATCCTTTATAACCAGAAATCTCCAAGGCTGGTTATTTAAACCTGACGGCGCCCACCTGCCCCCTTCCAGAATTTTCCTTAAATCTTCTTCTGAAGGCACCTTAGTTTGGAATTTCCTGATCGAACGCCGCTCTTTTATCACTCTTAAAATATCCGACATGCTAGCTAAGCCCTTTATTTCTTTCTTTTTTCTCCGCTTTTTAACTCTTCCGGCGTACGCTCACCCATAAAAAGTTTGCAAAAATTCCTATAGCCGATTTTGCGGTTTCTCTTTATAATCGCCATTATTTTTTCGCATACTTCGTGGTGCTCTTTTTTTATCTCATCAATCTCAGCCTCAAGTTTCTTTAAATCTTCTAAAGTGGCAATCGCCGGCATCCCAACCTCCTTTTTGCCTTTTTGGGGACGTTTCTATACTTTATAACCCCTTACTATTAAATGAGTTAAAAATTTTTTGGAATAAAGTTTCCGGTTTAAAAGCATAACCTCGCCGCACTGCCCCTTTATATACATATTTTAAATAACAGCCGATTGCCGTAAGAGGATCCTCCTGCTTCCTGAATCTAATCGTTTGGGGATGGTTGCGATAACCTTTAGTTTTTTCCGCAAAGTACCTTCTGGCCAGCAATGCCTCCCACCAAAGCGCAACTAACCCTTTATAATCCAGATAACTCAGGATGTATGCTCCACAATCTCATTTGTTTTTAAAATATTAAATCTCTTATCACGCCCAACTTGTTTCTTATGCCGTAAGAACGATAAATACACATCAAATAATGAAGCAGGGTAGAAAATATCCCTTTAATTTTAATACCCATAATGATACCATAGGAACGATTATCCGCCATAGGAACAACATAACCCAAATCTATAGGCTTATATTCTTTGAGCCTCTTATCAGAGATATCGGCAATAATATTAAAAGCAGCGCATCTGCCCTAGACGATAGCAAACTGCACTGCCATACGCAAAGAACTCTGCCTAAAGGCAAAATTAGCGCTATCACCGGCAGCAAAACAAGAATCATTTATCTTCAAAAATTTATCTACCTCAAGCCTTCCTTGACGGTTCTTCTTTAAATCCAGGCCCTGGATAAAATCCGCGCACTTAACCCCTGCTGTCCAGATGAGCATAGAATTATCAAAAACATTACCATTCTCAAGGAAAACGCGGCGCTCTTGAACTTCGCTTATTACAGTATCTGTCATAATCTCAATATTCATTTTCTTTAAATTCGGCAGAACATAATCCTTCATCCATTGCGGCAGAGGGCCTAATATCGATGCTGCGCGCTCTACAATAATTATCCTTTTAGCTGAATTTTTCTTATTAAAATACCTCCTTAAATTTGTAGCCACCTCAATTCCGGTGTAGCCTCCTCCGGCTACCAGATAATAATCAAAGTCCCGCCCGGCTGAGCTGCTCTTGATATTCTCTGCATCATCAACATCATCCAATTTATAGGCGAATTTTTCCACTTCCTAATTCCCGTAAAAGTTAGTTTGCGAGCCACTAGAAATCAATAAAAAATCGTATTGTAAATTTTCGCCCTTTTGCTAAAACCACTTTATTTTCTAAATCTATTTTTCTGTCTTTGCCCTTATGAATTTAAAATTCATATTCCTGCTTAAGGATTCTAAATCAACCGATAAATAAACAGAGTCTAATCCCCTTCCTAGGACATCCGGAAGTAACGGCAGGAAGCTGGCTTTTTTACTTTGCTCAATTAAAGTAATATCTAAATCTTTTTTATATGCGCAAAGTTTGCTTAACGCCGACATCCCCGCAAAACCCGCTCCGATAATCAGAATTTTCTTCATAATAATTTATCCAAAATTAAAATTACTCCGGCCAGCCCCTGAATCACTATGGTCAAGCGCGAAGATTGCGTTAATTCTATTTTATCCGAAAACTTTAATCTTAAAATATCAATTGCTTTTAGCGCAGGTAAAACCAAAATAAAAGAAAATAGAGCTATTTTTCCTAAATAGCCTAAGCCGATACTTACTCCTATTGCGCTGAATGCAAGAAACATTAATACCGCATAAAGAAGATAAGACCTGGCAGCCCCTAAGAAATCAACCCAGGTTAATTTTTGCGCTCTCTTATCTTCTGGAAAATCCGGGATCTCATTGACAAATAATATTGCGCAGGTAAAAATCCCGAAGGGAAGCGATAAAATAAAACTTTTTGCATCAGGGAATATGCCGGTCTGAATAAAATAGCCGCCCATAACAACTGCCGGGCCAAAAAGCAAAAATATAATGATTTCTCCGAAATGCCGATATGATAATTGTAAGGGCTTACAAGAATAGGCCCAGCCTAAGAAAATAATCAGTAAGTAAAAACCGATTACTTTGAAAGAGCCTTGAATATAACTAAGACCCAACACGCTAAAAAAAGCAAACAGGGCAAAAAAAAGAGCAGTTTTAAAATAAAAATTTCCCGCAACAACTCCCTCCTGAATAAGTTTAGAGCCGCCAAAAAATTTATAAAACCTTTTATCCTGCCAGTCAGCGCCGCTTCTGGAATCCGCATAATCGTTAATCAGATTAGCGCTTAGATGCGTGGCTGAGACAGCAATCAATCCCAATATAAAACCCACAAAATTAAAATCTGATTTGTCAATCAGTGAGCCGAATATAAAAGGAAGAACACTGGCAGCCAAAAAAGCCAGCCTAAAAGCCCTTGAAATATTTCTTAATATCTTGATTTTCATTGCATTACGCTTATCTTTATGTTAACATAAAAATATGCTTTTGAAAATAAAAAAACGGGTTGACCGTGAAATAAAATCCTATATCAATAACATAAACAGATTACACTCTTTAAGCAAAATCTCTCCTGTTCTATTCAAAACCATAAAAAATTTTATTTCCAGAAAAGGAAAAAGAATCCGGCCCATCCTCTTTATAATCGCCTATCTTGGCTTTGTAAAAAAAGCGGCTTCCGGCCTTTACCGCAGCGCGATATCCGCAGAACTCCTGCATGATTTTATGCTGGCGCACGATGACATAATTGATAAATCCGAAACCCGCCGCGGAAGCCCCTCTATGCACACCGTGCTTAACAGATATTTATCCGGGCATAAAAATATCAAGTTTAACGGCCAGGACCTGGCCATAGTAGTCGGGGACGTAATGTTTGCCATGGCTATGCATGCTTTTTTATCCATTAATGAAGAAAAGCAAAGGAAGGAAGATGCTTTAAGGAGGCTGCTCGATGCTGCGCTTTATACAGGAAGCGGTGAATTTATCGAGCTTTTAAACGGGATAAAAAATATCAATAAGGTAACCAGGAAAGATATTTACAGGATTTATGACTTAAAAACAGCAAACTATTCTTTTGCTTCTCCCCTGGCAATCGGCTCGACATTGGCTGGCGCCAATAAAGATAAAGTAAACCGGCTCTTTAAATACGGGGTATATTTAGGCCGGGCATTTCAGGTAAAAGATGATATTTTAGGGCTGTTTGCCGAAGATAAAATTACCGGAAAATCTAACCTGACTGATTTAAAAGAAGGGAAAAAGACACTGCTTATCTGGTATGCTTATCAACATGCCGGGCAAAAAGAAAAAGCACTGATAAAAAAGACGTTATCTAAAAGAAAGGTAAATAATAAAGACCTTTCTCAAATCCAGAAAATCGTGGTTAATACCGGGTCCTTAGATTATGCCAGAAAAGAAATAAATAATCTTATTCAAAAAGCCAAAAAACTTAACGCCCTTCTAGGAATGCGGCCGCAATACAAAAAATTCCTTCTCAATTACAGCCAGGAGGTCCTTAATTAATAACTTTAAAATCCGGGTTATTCTTCTACGGTCACACAGTTAAATTTACATATTTTGTTTTTGGCATCCTGTGCGAGTGCGTTATTGGGGTTAATTTGAAGGGTTTTGTTTAGGTATTGCTGGTATTTTTCTTCATCTTGCTGCATCTGGTAAACCTGAGCCAACCTAACATAAGCATCAGCAAAAAGAGGGTCTATTTCAATCCCTTCTTTTAAATATTCTAACGCCAACTCTCTATTTCCTCCGGCGATCCCGGAGCTAAAAAATAAAAGATTCTCAAGGCAAAAAGTACCTCTGAGGAATCCAGCTGTAAAGCCTCTGCCCTTTTTAAATTCGAAAGTACCTGTGAACCGTTAATCACTTTTGCTATAGGGCCGCCATTACTGGCAAGCATGCCTTTACCTCCGGCAAACAAAAGATAAGCGCGGGCATACGGGCATAATTGCTTAAATCTACATCTTCTCTTCCTTGTGTAATTACCTTTTTTGCCAGCCTCACTGTTTGCGTAAAGTTTGTCTTGGTATATTCAATATAGGCTAATGTGATATAGGCGAGTGAGAAATCCGGCTTAGATTTTATTAAAGCTCTTAAAATTTTCTCACTCTCGGAGAGCTTATTCTGACGGCGTAAAGTTTCGGTTAATCCCCATTTAGTTTCCTCTATTTCAGGATCTATTTCAATAATCTACTTAAAAACAGACTGCGCCTGTTTATCCTTATGTAAATTTAAATAAACCAGCCCGAGAATATATAAATTTTCTATATAATCTGGTTTTGATCCTACCTTTTTTAATGCCTCTGGCAACTCGGTATTATCCGCCTTTTCGTGAAACTCTCTCCAATCCAAGACGAAAGAAGACATTATCTGGCCCAGCAAAAAACTAAGACTAATAAAATACGCAATATTTTCATAGTTACCTTTTTAAAAAATATTCCCAGAATATTACGCTTTGAGTTACCATACTAAAACCGAATAAAAAATCTTCAACCGGAATGCTGCCGATCCTTAATCCTAAAAAGAAAGCAGGATTATAAAGCACAATTTCAGTGCCTGTTAAATAATCGTTAACTAACAGCTTAAAAAGGAAAATAATTAACAGTAATATATAAAACTCCCCTCTTTTAAGGATTCGTATGCCGCTTACCCTGTCCACAAACACGGTAACAATTACTGAAATAATAGCCAAAATCGTGTATTCCTTCATTTGATTTTACGTTTAAAATATTTAATTGCTTCCCAGGTAAATAAACAGCAGTAAGGTATGACTATAAAAAAGAGCGCCTCTTCTACAGGCAAGTTTATAATTTTAATCCCCCATACCCCCTCTGGATCAAAAGACCAGTGTCCGCGCCAGGTAGCAAAAATATCCCAACCACCGAAAATCAATAAAATAAGCGAAAGACTGTAGATTAACGCGCGGGGCTTTCGGTAAAAGTTCAGGCCGGGCCAGAAGCTGAATAGAAAAGGCACACTTATTGATAGTAATAAAACCTGAATATATTTTGACATCTTAGTTATATTATATGCCCTAAAAGAGCGATTTGAAACTAAAAGTTTGCCTTGGAATTAAAAGTAAAAAGCTGTAAAATATAGGAATGAATCCAGAAAAAAAAGATAACTCAATTGCTGCGGGGATAAAACAAGCAGAAGAAATTACCCGGAAAAACACAAAAACTTTTGATTTTGCTTCTCGCTTTCTTGATAAAGAAAAGCGTATGCTGCGTATTGCGTTTATACGATCTGTAGACTAACTAATGAAAGCGTAGACGGCCAGGCAACTTCGTCTTCGGAAAATTTACTTGCGCTGGAGAATAAAATTAAACTTGCTTACGCTGATTCCGGATTAAGCGAAAATCTGTTATCTGCTTTCCGTCAAACTGTAAAAAAATACAAATCCTCCAAGAATATTTTTCACAGCTTTTAGAGGGCATGCACACGGATTTAGAGAAAAAACGTTACCAAAATTTCGATGAATTATATGATTATTGTTATAAAGTTGCCGGGGTAGTCGGCCCGATTATGCTTAAAATTTTCGGCTCTGAAAACACAGAAACCCAAAAACATGCTGTAGAATTGGGCATAGCCATGCAGTTAACAAATATTTTAAGGGATATAAAAGAAGACTTTGGCCGGGGCAGAATTTATCTGCCAAAAATAAGATGCGGCAATTCGGCATAGATGAAGATAATACAGCAAAAGAAAAAATCAACCAGAATTTTATTACTCTTTTAAAATTTGAAATTCAACGCGCACGCCAATATTATCAAAAAGCCACAACAAGCATTAAAATGATTAGGGACTTAAGGACGCGTTTTGTAGTATTGGCAATGAAAGAAATGTACGCTGCTATACTTGGGCAAATCGAAAAAAATAATTATGTCTTATTTCCAAGACGCATCTTTCTCAGTAAAATGGGCAAGATATTTATTATTTTAAAAATGGTATTTCGGCTCGTATAAATATGAAAATTAACCTGGCAAAACACAGAGGATTTTGTTTTGGTGTCAAAAGGGCGATTGATATCGCCCTTAATACTTTAGAAAAGAATAAAGATGTCTATATACTCGGGGATATCGTACACAATGAAAATGTAATGAAAGAATTACGTAAAGCAGGCATTAAAAAAATCAAGCGTCTGGCCAGAGGAAAGAATAAAACTTTTCTAATCCGCGCGCACGGAGCTTGTAAAAATAGCATTAAGCAGGCAATGCGTCTTGGCTATAATATCGTAGATACCACCTGTCCGATGGTAAAAGAGATACATAGAATTGCCTCAGATATGGAAAAAAAGAAATATAAAATAATCATTATTGGCGATAAAAAGCATGATGAGGTTCACGGAATTATCGGGCAGTTAAAAAACAAGCCTCTGGTAATCGACGGCCTAAAGAATATTCTTTTTAAAAAAACCAGAAAAATAAATAAAGCATGCGTAATTGTGCAATCCACGCAAAATTTGGAAAAAGTATTAGCGATTGTGCGGGTTTTAAAACAGTATGTAAAAAAACTGGTATTTTTTAATACTATATGTAAACCTACGCGTTTAAAACAGGCGGAAATAAAAAGAATGCCTTTGGAAAATGACCTGATGCTGATTATCGGCTCTAAGGCTAGCGCAAATACTAAAAGATTATACGAAATTTCAAAAAGCCTAAACCAGAAAAGTTTCTGGATTAACTCTAAGAAAGAAATAAGGCGGGGCTGGTTCAAAGGTGTTAAAAAAGTAGGAATTACTGCAGGGGCTTCTACCCCGGATATTACCACCCAAGAAATAATTTCTCAAGTAAGGAAAATAACCCGCTCTAAGAGTTACCGGTAATCAAGTCCGCAACTATCCTGGAACTGGCAAGAACTACGGGAAGCCCGCCTCCCGGCTGGGTGCTTGCCCCGACATAATAAAGGCCTTGGATTTTACTATCAAAATTGGGGGGCCTGAAAAAAGCACTCTGCATTAAATTATGGGCTAGGCCAAAAGTAGCCCCGTATTTTATGTTATAACGCTTGGTAAAATCATCAGGATAAAATTTATGCTCTATCTCTATTAAATCCTGGAGTCTAATCCCCATAGTTTGATTAATACGGTTAAAAATTATCCCGCGCAGCTTTTCTTCCTCCTTAAGAAAATCCTGTTTAAGCCTTTTTAGATTCGGCACCGGCACAAGAATATAAAATAGGTCTTTACCCTTAGGGGCGAGAGATTCATCTGTCACTGTAGGAACATTGATATAAAACGACGGGTCTTCGGGCAAGGCCTGGTCCCTGAATATCTGATTTAAGTTTTTGTTTAAGTCCTGGGAAAAAAATAAATTGTGGTGAGCTAGGCCTTTGACTTTTTGCTTAAGCCCCAGATACAAAAGATAGGCCGAACAGGAATAATTATATTCGGGTATTCTCCTTGCTAAAAGATCGGTTTTAGTATAGGCGTAATCCGTATTTGCCACTACTTTATCAAAAACCGCCTCCCCTTTATCCAAGATAAGCTTAATCCTGCCGTTATCGGAGTAAATTTTTTTAACCTCGGCGTTATAATTAAACTTAGCGCCGAATTTTTGCGCTAATTTTTCTAATGCCCTGGGGATCTGGTACATGCTGCCCATAGGATAAAAAATTTTCTGCACATGGTCGGTATAGCTGATTACGCTGTAGAAAGCCGGGACATCAAAGGGTGAAACCCCCATAAACATCGCTTCAAAAGTAAAAGCATAACAAAGTTTTTTGCTTTTAAAAAATTTCTTTGCTAATTGCCAATAGGATTCAAATGCGCGAATTTCTCCGATCAGGCCCCAATAAGCCGGATTGAACATTGCCTTTGCGGTAAAACATCCGTAAAGCAGGGGCTTGACCTTGTTATATATCCGCGTAGCCTCTTCAATAAAACCGTCAAAACCCTTGCTGCTTCCTTTTTCTATCTTTTCTAATTCCTCTTTTGTCTTTTCGCTGTCCTTATGCACGGTAATCACATCGCCGTCGGGATAAAAAATCTTATAACTTGGGTCTAAAGCCTTTAAATCAAGGTGGTTCCTTAAGTCTTCCTGGCAATATGAAAAAACTTCTTCAAAAAAATCCGGCATAAGTACAAATGAAGGGCCTGTATCGAACTTAAAACCTCTGTCTTCGATTAAGTGGGCCCGGCCGCCGCATTCCGGTAATCTTTCAAAGACTTCAACGCTATAGCCTTTCTTAGACAGCCTGGCTGCTGTCGCTAAGCCGCCTACACCTGCTCCGATAATCGCTATTTTTTCATATCGCTAATCCTTTCGATTGTAATCCACTAAACCAAAGGAATTCTTATATTCTGCCTTCTAACACCGCAACTCCGTGCAGAAAATGCTATAACTTGTTGATTTTCAAAGTGTTCAAAAGGGTAGAAACGTCCCCAATCTTTACTATTCCTTACGCACAAACTCTATCAACAAATCATTGGAAATTAAATTTCCTTTCCATATTTCTTTATCTTCTATTTTTTTAGACCCCTGGTAATAATAATCGAGGTAAAAACTTAAATCTGCTTTTAACCTGTATTCTGCGAACCTCCTGCTCAAGAGTATAAATGAATCCCTAAAGTCAAGGTGCAGGCCCTTCTGCCTTAAATTCGGCAGCTTGCCGTACTTTACATCAGCTACTATATCGTAAGTATAAACCTCATCCGGCTCAAGCAAAACTGCTATCTTATTCAGAGTCGTCTTTACAGCAAACTTTCCGACAGTAAAACTACGCATAAGCTCGTCCCTAGAATCATAAACGCTTATCCAGCTCTTCCCGTAAATAAAGCCGAAGGGAAGTGGAATAAATTTTACATTTTTATCACTTCTATTTTTAAATTCAAAAGTAATCCTGATTTTATCTCCTGGCGAATATTTTTTTTTATCGCTTTTTATAGTCAAGGCTAAAGGCGGGTGAATTATTTGGAATTGAAAGAAGGAGCAAAGGAAAAGAAGTATTAAAAAAATAAAAACTATTTTCTTCAGTAACTTTATATCAACTATTTTATAAATGTATTCCATAGCCTAAATAAGTAT
>Ga0180301_10000898_pt1 | contig 23356 bp, 14 predicted proteins | sample GuaBasSediGuay16_FD_121797 | JGI IMG/M metagenome (GOLD analysis project Ga0180301, IMG submission 121797) | Subseafloor sediment microbial communities from Guaymas Basin, Gulf of California, Mexico - Guay16, Core 4569-2, 12-15 cm | ecosystem: Environmental > Aquatic > Marine > Hydrothermal...
ATCCAGGACACATCCTCAGCGCTGATACGAGCCGGCAGAGCTGAAGCCTTCTCACTCTCCGTTGCGAGCTCCGCGCCCAGGTTGAAAAGGCGGTTCTGCACCGTTGACAGGAGAAGCGATGACTCCTCATCCTCGATGAAAGAGCGTGCTACCCCGATTGCGGAATTCAGCTCATCAACGACCCCGAAGGCTTCCACGCGGGGATCCGTCTTATCCACGGTGCCACCACCAAAGAGCGAGGTCTCACCTCTGTCACCCGCTCCTGTATATAGCTTCGGCATCGCTTATGATCCGGAAGCAGGATGATAGTAGGCGTAGCCGATCGCGCTCACATCGCGCTCATCGATCTTGCCATCCTGATTGGGATCACGGTAAAGATGATAGCCACCTTCGCCCACACAAACCCCGAAGAACTGCGGGAGCATCCTGACATCCATCTCGTCCACAAAGCCATCGCCGTTGATGTCGCCGGGACGTGAAAGGACATCAAAGCAGACGGTCCCATCCGTCGACTCCTGCATGCGCCATGCCCGCGCCAGCACCGTGTAGGTGCCATTGCAGTATTGGGATGGGTCAAAGTGGAAGGTGAACGGAGGACCTGAATAATCTACTGCCACCGGCGTGCCGGACGAGAATAGGTAGAACTCCACCCGCTCCATCCCGGCTACGGGCTGAACCTCGATGTCGATTGGCTCGGTGAGTGTAACCCCCGGATGCGGTCTCACAAAGGTCACTGTCAGCGGGGGAAGGATGCCTATCGCGACGTCATTGCTCGGGAGACCGTCCCGCTCAACACGGATGGCGGGCAGACTGCCGTACTCAGCTTGCGGAATCCGCGCGATGATGATCGCTTCATTCCAGCTGTCTATATACTGGTCATCCACATCAACCGGCGGCAAGGGGGAAGTCGGTGATAGGTCAACGATCCGCAGCCGCCCCTGGCTCTGCAGACCGAAGTTGATCCCGTAGATGCCAATATAGCTGAACGAGCCGGGCGACACCAGACGTGGTTCAACTTTGTCGATTCGCGGATGCGTGGAGAAGAAGACTCCATTAGTAGTAACCCCGCCCACCGTCACTGTAATCTGGCCCTCATTGGCGGTGGACTCGGGGACTTTCACTCGCAGCAAAGCATCAGTCCAGAAGGAAACATCTAGGTCGTCGTGAAGCACGTCAACGCCACCGGGGAAGGTCACGCGGTCGTCGCCCGAAGGTAGGTCGCCGAGGTTGCTGCCGTAAATCTCTATAATCTGCCCCACCGCTGCGTGGTCGGGAAGAAGCTCAGTCAGGTAGGGACTGAGGATCACGAACTCATCATCCGACTGCGCCACAGTGTCAGAGATCACTACCTGAATCCTCCCCGTGATGGCGCCGTGGGGAATGGTTACCTCAATCTCGGTTTCCTGCCAGGAGGCAATCGTCGCGCTCAGCATCTCGTCCGAGTCGGTGGGAAAGAGCACGCTGTCTGTGTCGGGGTGGTAGATGCCGAAGTTGCTGCCCAGGATCGTCACCGAATCGCCGAAAAAGCCCGAAGTCGGATTGAAGCCATCAACTGCCTGCTCCATAATAGTGATGCTGAGCTGATTGCTCAGGTCGCTCTCTTCGTCGTAGATGTCAACGACCGAAACGCGATAGTAGTAAGTCTCGCCCACTTCAGGAAAGAACTCATCGTAGAAGGTCACGGTGTCGCCTGAATCCGGCTGGGAAATCAGATTCCCATCGTTTGTTCTGAGCTGAGGATCGGCGGAAAGGATGTCCTGCGTGTCTCGGTACAGGTAGTAGCCCTGGGCTCGCGGGTCGGTTTCGCGCTGCCAAGAAACGATGACACCGGTGGGGAGACCTGAAGCCATCTTCTGCCCATTCAGCGCGAGCAGCATCGGCGAAGCGAGTGATTCAGCCGGCGCCTGGTTCATCGGGGCGCGACCGGTTCCGCCTGAACTGCACGATGCAAGCAGAGCAACCGTTGTTGCCAGTAGTGAGATACAGATTCGTGTCTTCATCAAGCCAACTCCATCAAAGTCGTAAGATTCTAACACAACCTCGCGCACCATCTCCAGCACTGGCACCGCTCTAGTACTGCGCAAGGGACTGGATGGTTGGTGGTGGCAAGGTCACGACGAAAGGCTCATGGTTGCTCTCGTAACCGCGGGCGATCACGAAGAGGTCGCCGGTAACCGCGCTGGCTGGCACCTTCACGCTCAACCGGTCGTCCTCCCAGCTGACGACATCCTCCGGTGGCACCTCAACGTCATCGGCGAAGACCACCTTTGAATCTTGTTGAGAATCGCCGAAGCTCGTTCCGGTGATGGTGATAAGCAGCCCGGGGTACCCGCGGTCGCGTGAGAGCTGCGTTATCTTGGGAATGGGGGTGAAAAACACGCCGTTGCTCAGACCGTTCCTGGTCTCAACCGTAATCAAGTCCGGACGGACGCCACTCGGCACCTCCACCTCAATCGCGCGATTACCCCAGGACTGAATCTCCGACGCCTTCACATCGCCGAACTTCACAAGAGAATCCTCGTCCTGAGTGGCAAGGAAACCCGAACCATCAATGGTTATCACACTCCCAACCGTGGCAGCATTGGGGTTGAGACCATCAATGTGCGGGAGCACGGAGAAGCTACCTGCTGAGGCAACCGAGGCGCTGTTTATGTCTACGTACACCGGCCCATCCACCGCATCCGCAGGTACCACCGCCTTGATGCGGCTCGCCGCCCACGACATCACCTCGGCATCCACCTTCCCATCAACAGCGGTGAAGCGCACGAAGTCCGTCTCCGGATCGTAGCTGTCACCACCGTTGCCGACGAATAGACTGCCATCAATGGTCATCAGGACGCCCGTCGTGGAAGTTGTGGGGCTGAAGCCCGAAATCTGGTGATTCTTCACCACTACCGTTACGCTATCCTCGGACGTAAGGGGATACTCGTCGTAGGCAACCGCCTTGAGCACATTGTCCCCACCGTGCAGGTAGGTCGAGTCAAGAGTGATACCATAGGGCGGCGTCTTATCGGTATCCACCAAGGAACCGGCGGCATAGAACTCAACTTTAGTGATTCCAACGTCGTCCGAAGCCTCCGCCGTGAAAGGAATACTCCCGCTGACTTCCTGCCCATCTGCGGGAGCCGTTACCTGCACCGTGGGAGGGGCGGATGATTTCTGCAAGAAGAAGTCATCTATCCACCAGCCCGCCCCCAGGTTCGCCTCGTCACTTTCCGCCAGGAAGACCACCTGCACGCTCTTGCCGATGTAATCGTCCAAGCTGACCTCCGACCGTATCCAGCTGGATTGGGTATTGGTGAAGGAGCCCAGACTGTGATACTCGCCGTCTCCAGTATTCACCGTGACATAACCGTAGTCGTAGATACCGAAACTGTAGTGGTGATAAAAGCTGACCTTCACATGTTCGAGGCCGCTCAGATCGAACACGGGAGAGAACAGAAGGTCGTACTCGTAGTTACCGTAGCTTCCGCCTCCGGATCCGCCGAACTTGTAGCTGTGGGTGGCACTGTAGCTGTCGTCATTGACCAGATTCCACGTAGTGGGGCCGTTCTCATCCTGCACCCACCAGCCGCTGACGCTACCTTCGAAATCCTCGAAGTAGTTGGGGCTCTCCTGCGGGTTGCTGACGGTCACGCTTACGGAATCCTCAGCCCGTTGCGCCTGGTCATCAAACGCTATCGCCCGCACGGAATAGGCCGTGTTAGGGAACTTGGTCGTATCCCAATCCGTGGCGAAGGGAGGTGAGGTGTCCACGGCAAGGAAGTAGTCGCCAGCGTAGAAGAACACCTTCTCTATGCTGCCGTCGCTGTCACTTGCGTTGGCTGCCACTTGCACGGTGTCGGAGACCGTATCCCCGTCGTCGGGATTGGTGATTTGCACTGAGGGCGGGCTACCCAGCGAGTAGCTGACGGCACTCCCCACATTGAGGCGCTTGAGATAAGCATTGTTCCAGTCTGCGTCCGACAGGTCGTCTCCGCTCGCCTCAAGCGTTGCCCGCAGTTCGTCGGCGGTTAGAGTTGGGTCCGCCGCCAGCAGAAGCGCAGCCGCACCGGCCACGTGCGGTGAGGACATACTGGTGCCATCATCGTTGTGATACGAACTGGGCGTTGAAGCCCAGGTTGACTTGATGCCCACGCCCGGTGCGGCGATGTCCACCCAATCTCCACAGTTGCTGAAGGAAGCCCGGTTGTCCAGAGAATCGGTAGCACCTACCGCCATCACCTCGGGATAAGCAGCAGGGTAGAAACGCTTCTCGTTGTCGTTATTCCCCGCCGCCGCTACCAGGAGGACACCATCATCGTGCGCCTGTACAACTGCGTTGTGCAGCGTAACCGACAGCCAGGTGCCACCGAAACTCATATTGACTATGTCAGCACCCACCTGGTCAGCGAGGGCGATCGCCTGGGCGGCGCGGGAGTATGAAACCGGATTACCGGTGCTGAAAATCTTGATCGGAATGAGCGAAGCCTCATAAGCAACACCCACGACTCCGAGGCCGTTATCCCCCAGCGCCCCAGCCGTGCCCGCCACATGAGTACCGTGACCAAGCTCATCCTCCGGTATGTTGTCATTGTCGCAGAGGTCGAAAGTCTCATCGGGCCAGTAGTCGGGCGGATTCAGCACGTTGCCGGCAAGGTCTTCATGATCGGGCGCTGAGCCAGGGGCACTTCCCGAGTAGCGCATTCCGCTATCGATAATCGCGATCTTGACGCCGGAGCCATGGGAAACGTCCCAGGCAGTCGCAGCATCTATCTTGACCATCCCCCAGAGATTATCTGGATAATCCGGGTCGTCCGGCACGTAGGCGAGGCTGAGTATACCGTCGTACTCAACATTCTCAATCGCATAGGGGAAGGTTCGCGGTAAGTCAGAGACGAGCTGCGCCGCCTGCTCGGGACTGCCACAGACATAGGAGGCGAAGTTCAGGTTGCGCACATAAGCCTCCTGGGACAGCACGATGCCATACGTGGCTGCCAGATAGCGTGCCATAAGCGCCGCCCCAGTGTTTCCGTAGAGGACGGATGAAGGCAGATGCTCCTGCAAGGACGCGCCGGCATCAGCAGGAGGAGTCGCATCCCGCTTGAACGCGACAACGATGCGGTCGGGGAAGTAATCGAGAGAACCCGGATCCGCCAGCAAGTCGGCATTTCGCGGCAGAGACCTCGCCCTGTAAGGGATCGCAGGCACTCGCCCGTGCGAACCGCAGGAAGTCAAGAAAGCAACTGCGGCAAGAGCAAGGAACCCCGCATACAGGCTGAGCACTGGCTGTCTTCCGCAAGGTCGCACTGGCACTAGATTATAACGTTACCCAGCGGCGCATATCTCGCGGGTTCATAGTGCTGCCACGCGCTAATACTGGGAAAGACCGCCCAGTACCGGCGGAGGAAGGATGACCGTGAAGGGCACCCCGTCCGAATCCTCACCGTAGACCGTCACCGTGATATCGCCGGTTTCGGCTTCATCAGGCACTTTGACCGAAATCTGTGTTTCGCTCCAGGAAATCAGGTCGCCCGAACCCACCGGCACACCATTGAAGAAGGTTACGGTGCTATCGCCCTGCTCATCGCCGAAACTGGTTCCCGTGATGTCTATTCGGTAGCCCACCCAGCCTCGATCGCGGGAAAGACCAGTGATGTGCGGGACTGGGGTGAAGAGCACGCCATTGCTCGTACCCGCGGTCACAGCGACCACAAGCGCCGCCTGCGCCACATCAGGCGGAATCTCAATCTCGATCTGGTCGTTGGCCCACGAAACGATGTCGGGCACCGTGGTGGAACCTATCTGAACAAGGCTGTCATCGTTTTGCGAAACGCCAAAGCCCGTGCCGTGAATAGTGATGTTGGCGCCGACGATCTGCTTGTCTGGATCCAGCGAATCAATATGAGGAAGCACCGTGAAATCGGTCGGAGAATCGACAGAGGCACCATTGATGTTCACCGTCACCGGGCCCGTTACAGCATCCGCCGGCACCTCCACCTGGATGGCTTCCTTCTGCCAGTCCAGCACCGTGGCCTCGGCCTGTCCGCTCACGCCACTGAAATACACATGATCGGTCGCCGAATCGTAGGCATCACCATTGTCGGCGATGAAGTAGGTTCCTTCAACAGTTATCGTCGAGCCGGTTACACCGGAATCAACGTCGAAACCTGAGACTTCATGATTCTTGACGTAGACCGTTTCACTCTTGTCACCTTCGGTCGGGTACTCATCCCACGCTTTCACCGTGAGCTGAGTGCTGCCTCCGTGCCAGTCGGTAGTGGTCCAGGTGGTGGCATAGGGTTCCTCGGTGTCGGTGGTCAGTTGCTCATCTTCCACCCAGAACTCGACTTGCGTGATTTCATTGTCGGAGCTCACATCCGCGGTGTAGTCGCAGGTTCCGCTAACGTCCGACCCGCTGGTGGGGGCAGTGATGGTGATGCTTGGCGGGTCAGCTTTCTTGACCAGCTTGAAGTCATCCACCCACCAGCCGTCGCCACCAGTTCCACGGTCGGATTCCACAAAGAATCGCACCTGAATGTACTTGCCGAGGAAGCTATTGAGGGAAAGGGTTTTCTCCTCCCAGCTGCTCTTGGTGCCCGTGAAGTAGCCGATGATATTGTTCTCGAAGTGCCCGCTCCCGTCGTTGATAACGACATAACCGTAATCGTAGTTTTTCTCAAATTGGTATTGGTGGGAGAAGCGTAGCTTCGCCCCGGTCAGATTGTGCAGGTCGAAGACCGGCGAAACCAAGAAGTCGAACTCCAGATTGCCGTACTGCCCTCCGCCGCCACCTCCGAAGTGATAGGAGTGCGTGGGGCTGTTCGAATTGTCATCCACCAGTTGCCAGTAGCCGGGCCCGTTCAAGTTGTCGGTCCACCAGCCTGCATTGTCTCCTTCGAAATCATTGCGATAGGTGAGCTCCGGCAGGTCGTTATCCACATTCACCGTGATTTCCTCTTGCGCCGCCTGATACTGATTGTCCCAGGCTTCTGCCGCCAGCGCGTTATCGCCATTCACGTAGTGAGTTGTATCCCACTCAAAGGTGTATGGCGCTTCATCATCGACGCCGATAAGGTCGGTGCCGACATAGAGGAATACTTTCAGGATAGAACCGTCAGGGTCGGAAGCGTTGACCTCAACGGTCTTGGCGCCGCTCACAGTTTCACCATCTGTGGGATCGACGAAACTCACGGAAGGCACATCACCGAGATCTACATCGAGCGCCGCGTCCACGTCCAGTCGGTGGATATCGGGATTACCCCATTGCGCCTCTGGAAGCAGAGGCCCGCTGCTTTCTAGCATCGCGCGAATCTCGTCGTTGGTAAGCGATGGATCGTGCGAGAGCAGAAGTGCTGCCGCCCCCGAGACGTGGGGACAAGCCATACTTGTACCTTGCCAGCTCATATATGCATGGGTGGAACTGCACCCGCAGGACTTGATACTAACGCCAGGAGCAGCGATGTCCACCCACTGCCCGTAGTTGCTGAACGAGGCGCGATGGTCGCTGGAAGTGGTGGCTCCCACACAGAGAACCACCGGGTAGAATCCGGGATAACTTGGGCGATCGGTGTTATCGTTGGCCGCCGCCGCCACCAGCAGGATACCGTCATCGTTCGCTTGGTTGCAGGCGTCTTCGACCGCTTTGCAGTGAAAGGTCCCGCCAATGCTCATGCTCACTATGTCAACTTCGATTGCGTCGGCCAGTGTGATTGCCTGCGCCACGCGAGAATCTGGGCAGCCGCCGCTGGGACCGAAGATCCTGATGGGCACGACGCTGACCTGATAGGCAACCCCTACGACGCCCTTGCTGTTATCCCCAACCGCAGCGATAGTGCCCGAGACATGGGAGCCGTGTCCGTGGTGGTCGTCTGGGATGTTGTCGTCTTCGAAAAGGTCGAGCTTCTCGTCCGGCCAGTAATCCGGCGGATTCAACGTGTTGTCCGCGAGGTCTTCGTGGTCGGGAACCGAATCGGGATCATTGCCCGAATAGCGGATTCCGGTGTCAATCACGCCTACGCGCACATCGGGGTCGCCCTTTTCGGTATCCCACGCGTCTTCAGCTTTGATCTTGACCATTCCCCAGAGGTTACCCGGATAGTCGGGATCGTCGGGCACGTAGCAGAGATGCGCTATGCCGTCATACTGCACGTACTCGATGTCATCCCGGTAATCATCCCAGATGCGGCGCATCATATCGGCGGCGTCACCGCCGTCCGGCAGCCTGAAGGCTGCGAAGTTAACATTCCGCGCATATGCTTCTTGCACCAATTGGAGGCTGTAACGGTCGCGGATGGCTCGTGCCAGGGAAGCCTGCGCAGCGTTCTGATAGAGGCGCGAGTTCGGGTTGTAGTCCACCATCGGCGAAGGATTTCCCCCGTCCACGGTCGGCATCTTCAGCTCGCGCTTGAAGCCAACCACGAACTGGTCAGGCATATAGTCAATCCCGGGGGTATAGCCAGTTGCGCCAAAGTTGTTCTCCGGAGAAGGCAGCCTTGATGCTGTCACGACAGAATCGGCAGCAGGCACCGGTGAGGGTGCACCGATATGAGCCTTCCCGCAGCTCCCGACTACAAGCAGCAGAGCAAACGCCAAGATTAGCCAGACGAATCGTCGCATAGCCTTACCTCGAAACAGGTTCTAGCAGTAAGCACTGAAGATTATACCCCTTGCCGCGGGAGCGCACCAGAACCCCTGACGGCGAGGTGCCTGTGCTGATTCGGGAAAAGGGCCCTACAGCTTCGGCTGCCGAGACACTGTTTCGTCGTGGTCGGGACCAAGCGAAAGAACGGTGATAGGCACCCCTAGCTGTTTCTCCATGAAATCGACAAAGGAGGTCAGCTCAGCCGGCAGCTCGGATTCGCTTCGCACTTCCCGGATCGGCCCCTTCCAGCCTGAGAACTCCTCGTAGACGGGTTCACACTGCGCAAGCTCGGCGTCGGCAAGGCCGGTTCTGGTTACGATTTCGCCCTTTCTACGATAGGCGACGCACGCCTTCACCGTAGGGAGATCGTCGAGCACATCAATCTTGGTTATCGCCAGCTCGGATGCACCATTGATACGCAGCGCGTGACGCAATAGCACCAAGTCAATCCAGCCACAACGCCGTGGGCGTCCGGTAGTGGTGCCATATTCAAGCCCGCGTTCGCGCAAGTGCTCCCCGGTTGCATCGGTCAGTTCGGTGGGGAAGCTACCGTTGCCCACGCGAGTCGTGTAGGCCTTGGAGACTCCGATGACCCGGCTAATGTCCCCAGGGGCAATACCGGTCCCCAGGCAGGCACCGGCGGTAACTGGATGCGAGCTGGTTACAAAAGGATAGGTGCCATAGTCTATGTCCAGAAGTGCGCCTTGAGCACCCTCGCAGAGGATGCTATGCCCTGCATCAATGTGCTCCCGAACGATTGCTGCCGTGTCGGCGATGTAAGGTCCAATCACCTTCCCCTGCTCCAGCAGTTCCTCATAGAGCGCCTCCAGATCAATCAGCGGCTCGTATTGATACAGTCCCCGGAGAAGTGCATTCTTGACTGGAACCACTACTTCCAGGCGCTTGTGCAGCACATCGGGCTTCAGAAGGTCTCCTGCGAGAACGCCGATGCGGGCGTACTTGTCGGCGTAGCATGGACCGATGCCCTGCTTGGTCGTGCCTATGGAGCTACCACCGCGGCGCTTCTCCTCCAACTCATCCAGAAGGATATGGTATGGCAGTACCAGATGAGCCCGGCTACCGACTCGCAAGTTATCCTGCCAGAAACCTCCCTTCTGCAAGAGCGCAATCTCTTCAATCAGATGCGCCGGATTGACCACCATTCCATCGCCCATTATGCAGGTGCGACCTGCATGAAGGATGGCGGACGGGAGCAAATTGAACTTGAACGTCCGACCACCAGTGATGACCGTATGCCCGGCATTGCTCCCACCCTGAAAACGCAGAGTTACCTCGTAATGGGGAGACATGTAGTGAGTGAGCTTGCCCTTCCCTTCGTCTCCCCACTGGGAGCCGACAATCACCGCTACTGCCATATTATCACGACCTCCTAGAGCTGGAGTCCTTCTTTGAGGTAGTTATTGTAGCCGTCCGCGGTGCAAAGGTCAAACGGAAGCGGTACGTAGATGGGTTCGCCTCCTAGAGCTTGCCCCAGGTTCCTAACTGGCTGATGTCCGTGATTTCGACGCCGCTGTAGTAGTGCTTCACTATCTCCTCCCATGTCGCACCATTCTCCGCCATCCACTTCGCTCCCCATTGGCTCATACCTACACCGTGCCCGTAACCGCCTCCATGGAGGATGATTCTTTCGGGCTGCTGCTCGACGCCAACAGCGTAGTAGGTATGGTACATCGGGCGCGTGAGCTTGCCGCTCGTCACCGTACACCGGCGCACCTTAACCTCCTTCTCCCGATAGGCGCTGACTGCATCCACACGCATCCAATGGTGGATCTCCCGGAATTCGCGGGAAAGGGCAAGCCCCCCCTCTATGTCCACGGTGAAACTAGGACTCTTGACCACGCTCACGCCGATGAGACTGCGCAAACGCGCGGGAGTGAGTTCGGAGGTTCCGGCGCTCCCGCGAACTTGCAGCGCGGCAATGGCCAAACCGCCCTCGTCCTGAGACACCGATACCATCTGGATCTGGCCCAGGTCCTGACCGCCCTTGCGGAGAGCAGAAGCGAGCTCCTCCAGGCTCAGCTCAACCTGCCAGGAATCGTGCGAGGATTCCTCGGGACTCTCAACACTGGCTAAATACGGCAGCTTGCCCGCGCGCGTGCGCCCACCGGAAGCTGAGTGGTAGTAGGCGATGATGGGCTCGCCCTGATAGGTGATGACCTTCCCGCGGGTTTCGGCGATGGCGGCGTCGGACGCTGGATGCTCCCTGCCGGTGCCCTGGTACAGCTGATCAGCCGTGCTCGCGTAGAGGTCAAAAGGAGCATCGTGATTCTGCAGCGCCCGCTGGACGGCATAAGTGCGGGCGGCAACTGCTTGTGCCTTGACCGCCTCCGCCGGCCAGAGCGGCGGCATCTCCGCCGGCACCACGCCACGAAGGTAGTCCTCCAGTTCCACATGGTTGAGGAGCACCAGCCTGTCATTTGCCCCCAAGCTCAGGGCAAACTCGCCTCGATAATCTCTCTTATTCCATCTCAGTAGCCCTTCCCTCTCCGGCGCGAGCACAAACCGCTTGCCGCGCAACTTGCCCGATACCGAGCTCAGAGCCACTCCATCCACCGCCGCATCTGCTCTCACCGGCGGGACCCATTCACCCAAGACACGGCCAGCATCGTCGAGCACCTTGATACGGCTATTCGCACCAATGCTCAAGCTTGGCGTCGAGTTGCTGAGCAGAACACGCAGGATGAGCGGCTGGCCGGGGTAGAATCTCATCCCCTTCGAAGTAGCAAACTGTTCCGCCGGGTCAGCGTCGACGCGAGTGACTTCCATCGATTCCGAGCCCTCGGATCTTCCCGCGAGCAAGGTCAACGGTAGCGACACCGCAGCGATCACAAGAACGAACCAGAGTAGTCTGAGCCGTCTCATCGCCTCCATAGTCCAAGGATAAGATTCAGAATAACCGTCAGGACAAGCGAAAGTGCGACGAAGCTAACCCAGGGAAAGTAGAAGCTGTAGCCTGGACGCTCGACGCGAATATCGCCCGGAAGGCGCCCGAGCACTGGAATGCGATACCGCTCCACGAGAACGAGCACGAAGCCTGCCAACATCAAGGCAGCACTCGTGAACAGAAGAAACCTGCCCAGCGACCCCGGCATGTGCCTATTTTACCAGGTTGACGAGCAGTATAACGGTGCCAGTTGACCCGTTGCAGAGAATCAACTGCGGTTGGTCGCGGCTTCCCACAGTGCGTCCACGCGCCCTTGGGCGACCCCCTGCTATAATCGAGCTGTGAGAGATTGTTGGTCAAGAGCCAGGCACGAGGCCCTATTAGTTGCGTTGGCTTTGCTGCTCGCTGCATCTGCCTGTATGAACAAAGACCCTTATAAGGAGCTACTGACCGGCGAGGACCTGGGCACCGGCATATCCCTGGGATTCCCGTTCTCGGCGGTGCCGGCAAAGGTCGTCGATACCCTTGGCCGCAGATTTGCCGACCGCAACGTGTCCATGGACATCCGCTACTACAAGTTCATGGATGATTATTCTGACTATGCCCTCGTTGTGGGCGACATGGACCAGGATGGGAAGGTAGACGCGATAGCCATAGCCGTCTATGCGCAATCCGGCGAACCAGAACAGAAAGTCCAGCGCTTTCGCAATGTCTTCCCGAAGGTGCACACGAAGACCGGGATTACCATTGGCGACGACTGCAGGGATGTAGTGGAGGCATACCAGACAGTAAAGCACCACGTGCGCGACAGCACCTGGATACACTCTTCGGCGGGCCACCTTCACTTCCACTCGCACGGCGACCTGATTTCAGGGATCTGGCTGCTGGATGATGAAAGCTATCAGAGACCAATCGTCAGTCTGTTGGGCAGCGACTACGTGTAGCGCTCACAGCACGCTGGGAATGGAGGTGAACTGGAGAGGGTTCCGCAGTGCTTGAAAGCACAGGTGCGCCCCCGACAATCACAGCTTCCTCCTGGCTCCTACTCCGCGTCAGGTGAAACATCGCCCGGGCTGCTTTCCTTGAAGTCTCCGACGCCAATCTTCGCCACGTCGAGCTCAGGAATGAGTTCCCCTTCATCCGACATAGTGAAGCCAATTTCTTCATTCGGCATCAGGCGGTCATCAAGCACCATCTCGGCAATCGTATCTTCCACATACTTGATAATGGTTCGTTTGATGTTACGGGCACCGTAGCTGGCGGAGAAACCGAGTTCCACAATCTTGCTGACCACAGCATCGTCAAATCGCACTAAGGTGCCGGATTCCGCTAGGCGTTCCTGCAAGTAGCCCAGTTCCAATCGCGCAATCTGCCGAGCCTCCACCCTCGTCAGAGGATTGAAGTAGACGATTTCATCGAGACGATTGAGGAACTCCGGCTTGAAGAATTTCTTCAGGAATTCCTCGGCCCGCTGATTGTAACCAGCGAAACGCCGTCCGATCTCCTCGTCACTCTCAACACTCTGATGCTTGAATCCGATCTCACCGGATGCGTCGAGGAAGCGCCCGCCCAGGTTAGTAGTGAAGATGACAATGGTATTGTGGAAGTAGACCTTGCGCCCCTGACCATCGGTGAGCACACCTTCATCCAGCAGCTGGAGCAGGGTATGGAAGACGTCAGGATGAGCCTTCTCCATTTCGTCAAACAGCACCAGTGAGTAAGGATGCCGCTTCACCTGTTCGGTAAGCTGACCACCTTCATCGTAACCGACGTAGCCTGGGGGTGCGCCGAGCAGACGGCTTACGGTGAATTTCTCTGAGTACTCGGACAGGTCAATCTTGACGAAAGCGTCAGGATGGGCGAAGACCTCCTGTGCAATCACGCGGGCAAGTTCGGTCTTGCCAACACCAGTCGGACCGAGGAAAATGAACGAGCCGATGGGGCGGTCAGCCTGCCGCACACCACTGAACGAACGCTTGAGCGCCCGCACCACCGTGGAGATGGCTTCATCTTGTCCCACGATTCGCTGTTTCAGTATCTCGTCCAGTTGGCGGAGGCGCTGCTTGTCATCCATCGTGATGTTCTTCGTCGGAATCCCCGTCCACATCTCCACCACTTTGGCTATGTGGCGATTGTCCACTACGTTCGACACTATCTCCGGCTCCCCACCCGCACCGAGCAGCCTGGAGGCGTGTTCAAGCTTCCTGGCATCGAAATCATCGCTCACAGCGGGACCTTCTTCACCCGCCGCCTCAATCAAATCGAGCGTTTCGGCATCAGCGACCTTGCCGGCACGCTGCTGCTCTTCGCGCTTGCGCTTCGCGTCAAGTTCCAGGTTTACCCACGCCGCAGCCTCGTCCATTACGTCAATCGCCTTGTCCGGGAGTTTCCGATCAGGGATGAAACGTTCAGAGAGGTAGATGGATTGACGCAGGGCTTCGTCGGTTACCGTAACGTGATGGTGTTTCTCGTATTCGCTGCGCAGACCCCGCAGAATCTCCCAGGTCTCCTCAAAGGTAGGTTCCTCCACATAGATGGGCTGGAAGCGCCGAGAGAGGGCACCATCCTTCTCGAAGTACTTGCGGAACTCACGGAAAGTGGTGGAACCAATGCACCGAAGCTCCCCCCGAGATAACGCCGGCTTCAGGATGTTGCTGGCATCGAGGCTTCCTTCCGCACTTCCGGCACCGAGAATGGTATGAAGCTCGTCGATGAAGATGACAATCCGACCTTTGCTCTCGGTGACCTCCTTGATCAGCCCCTTGAGGCGTTCCTCAAACTCGCCCCGGAACTTGGTTCCGGCCACCAGTCCTGCCAGGTCTACCGCCAGCAATCGACGGTCATGAAGAGCCGGTGGAACCTGCTTCTTCACTATCCGCTGTGCCAGCCCCTCCACTATGGCCGTCTTGCCCACACCAGGCTCACCAACCAGCACCGGGTTGTTCTTGGTGCGCTTGGAGAGAATGTGGATGAGCCGGGTTATCTCCCGTTCGCGACCGATCACCGGGTCAAGCTTGCCCTCTCGCGCCAGCTCGGTGAGGTCACGGCTGAACTTGAAAGCGATCCCCTGGGAAGAACGCTCACGCTGCTCGCGCCCGCTCCCTACATTGCGCAAGTAACTGATGAAGGTTTCTCGAATAACCTCGTCATTCAGATTGCTCTCGGCAAAGAGCTCCCGTAGGAACTCGCTTTCGTCTTGGGCTAGGGCGATAACAATGTGCGTAGTGCCAATCTCACGATGCCGTAGACGCTTGACCTCTCGATTCGCTGTGTCCAGAAGATCTACCGTGCGCCGACTGAAATTCGGAGAGCCTTTGTAATTGCCATGATGCTCATAGAGGTAGTTCTCCAATGTGTACTGCAACTTGGGAATGTTGACCCGAAGCTGGTTCAGAACCGCTAGCGCAGAACACTGCTGGAGCCCCAGCATGGCATAGAAGATATGCTCCGGCTCAATGAACTGATTATTGAATTCGGCGGCAACTTCGTTGCTCCTGGCAATGAGCTTCCGCGCTGAAAACGAAAAGAAATCCAGGATGTTCATTTTCTCACCTTCGCCTATCCACCGCAAGTCCTACCATCTGATACCGAGGACATCGCGATGCTAACTTACGCCACGCACCATCGACCGCGGTGCAGCAGACTGAATTATACCAGAAGCAAGAACCCATTCCGCTTGCGCCACAGCCGGCCACTCAACGGGGAATCTTGGTGCCGTGAGCGCGCACATAGCCCGCGAAAGCATCCTTCAATTCCTTGAAAACCGGTCCTGGCTTGCCGGTGCCAACACTCCTTCCATCGATGGATATCACCGGTATCAGCTCCGCCCCGGTTCCAGTGAACCAACACTCGTCAGCCTCGTAAAGCTCATAAGTGGTAAGGCGATCCTCACTCACTTCGTATCCGAGCTTCCGAGCAATCTCGATTACGGAATCCCGCGTAATGCCCCGCAGAATCCCCAAATGTGCGGGCGGGGTGATCAGATGACGTCCTGAAGCAATAAATAGATTATCCGCGGTACCCTCGGCAACATAGCCATCAACCGTGAGCATGATTGCTTCCAGCACACCCGCATTGTTAGCCTCGATTACCGCCATCACGTTGTTCAGGTACTGCGTCGCCTTCACCTGCGCATTGAGGCACTGCGGGTGATTCTTCCGTGTCGAGGCAACGATGGTGGAAATCCCCCGTTCGTAGAACTCCGGCGGATACAGCTGAATCGTATCCGTGATGATGACGACCGTCGCTCCGGATGTACACTTGCGTGGGTTAATGCCCAGGTCTCCCAGGCCACGGGAAACAACCAGGCGAATGTACGCTCCGTCGTAGAGGTTGTTTGCCTTCAGCGTATTGAGCAGCGCCTCGCGCATCTCACCCAGGCTCATCCTCACATCTATCTGGAGGAAGTGCGCCGAGCGGTACAGACGTTCCAGATGCTCGTCGAGCTTGAAGACCTCGTCCCCGTACGAGCGGATACCCTCGAATACCCCATCGCCGTAGAGAAAGCCGTGGTCGTAGACAGAGACCATAGCCTGGTTCTTGGGAACCAGTTCTCCATTGACGTAGACCAGCAACTCCGGGGTTTCCGAGCCCGTGCCGGTACCGATATGCCCAGTCTTGGCAGTCATTTGTCGCCTCCCATTGGGATGTTGCGATTATATCACAGTTACTCTTCCCGCCGCTTGCGCTCGGGCAGCTTGTGAAACAATTCTCGTAGTCCGCCCGAAGCAACAAGGCACGCACCGCTGCGGCAGCACGCCCGCGGAGCTCAGATGCGGTATACTGAACCCGAGTCCCTCGACTCTGCTGGAGCGATGACATGGAGGATAGTATGACTCACCGAGATGACCATCGAAAAAAGCATGGGGTGCTTCAGGCTCTCGTCCTGCTCGGCTTCTCAGCGCTACTTCTAGCATCCACCGGCTGCGGAAGGGGCAGACGCAATCCAGAAGTACCACAAGTCCTACCACTCGGGGGCCAAAGTGTGTCGCAGGGGTCTGCGGCTGCGCTTCAACACGAGTTGACGGAGCTGGCTTCGCTGGAAACACCCCCTGGCGTCGATGAGGCGCTGTTCGAGCAACTGAAATCTGCGCTGGCGGTGCAGTTGCGATGGAGGTTCGGTGCAGGTGAAGCCGCGCCATCCCGCAGCCTCAACCTTGCCAAGCTCTCATCCACCCCACCTAGTGGCCCAGCCAACCATGTGGACGACCTGAGCGTGACTGATAACGATGACGGCACCTATACCCTGAGCTGGACCTATCTCAATCAGGGAGACTACAACCAAGACGGTGTGGTCAATGTGATGGATATAACACCGCTCGCCGCACATTTCAATGAGGAATCGGGGCCCGAAAACGAGTGGGTAGACGGTAACGGTGACGGCACCATCAACATCCAAGACCTGACAACGCTCGCAGCCAAGTTTCAGGTTAGTGTGGGCGCTTATCGGCTCGAAGGTGCTCCCGCGGAGGACGGCCCGTTCAGCCAGTTCGTCAGCGTGAGCGTTGAGGGCGAATGCCCTCCAGGGCGACGCCGCATGAGCTATCTGATGACGGGCATACCCCACGCCTTCATCAGAGTGGTTCCCTGCGATCGCCAGGGGCATGAGGGAGAACCCTCCAATGCGCTCGCGCTCGATGGGGAAGCTCCAGTAGTTGCGGGAGTAACTCCGCTCGCAGGTGAGCCTGGAGAGCAGCTGACAATGCACGCTACGGTTACGGGAACCGAGCCGCTCAGCTACCTTTGGGATTTCGATGGTGCCGGCAACCCACACTCGTCACCTGCAGCGGAGCCCGATATCATTCTGGGAGACTGCGACGAGTACGACTGCTCGTTACAGGTGTCCAACGCTTTCGGCGAAGCAGTATTCCCGTTCAAGTTCATAGTGGCAGCAGAGCTGTTCAGCATCTCGGGCCGGATCGCCGAAGGCGTGACGGGGGTCGCCGGCGTTTCAGTTATTCTGAGCCCAAGTGACACTGCAGTGCTCACCGAGAGCAACGGGCTGTTCAGGTTCTCCAGACTGCTGCGCGGCACGTATACCCTTACCCCCTTCCATCCCGATTACACCTTTGACCCCCTATCACGAGAGGTTGAGCTGATGGAAGCGGACGCAACTGGACAGGATTTCGCCGCCACTGCGAAAACCTTTTCGGTTTCCGGTACTGTAACCTTCAATGGAGGGACACCCTTTCCCGACGTGAGGATCACGCTCGACCCCGCCGGCGGAACCCAGCTAACTGATGACGAGGGTGAATTCACTTTCGCCGACATCCGGAACGGCACCTACACTATTACGCCAAGCAAGTATGGCTATGAGTTCACTCCGCCATGGGTGCAGTTTACAGTGGCTGGCTCCGACCGCGCAGACATCGACTTCACAGGTCAGCTCATTCCCTGGTACGTTATCACGGTTGACCCTGGTCCTAACAATGGGCTTTCCACCAACCTCAGGATGGTCGATGGACGCCCCGCCATTTCCTGCTTCCAGAGCACTGGAGATACGGGTAACCTTAGGTTCGCCATCAACCGCCAGGCGGATGGAACCGGTCTGTGGGATGTCACAACGATAGTCTCCAACGTCCTGCAGGCTCACTCGCTTGCGGTGATAGATGGCAATCCGGCTGTCTGCTACTACACCTCGGCATCTTTCGCGCCGGACCCGCTTCACTTCGCCCGCAACACCAGCCCGGACGGCAGCGGCAGCTGGATCAGCTACACCGTAGTATCGGATGTTGCCATCGGGGTGGGCGCGTCCTTGTTCGAGGTGGATGGTCGTCCCGCCATCGCCTACTACAATATGGTTGATGCCGCGAACGGTTCCCTGCGTTTCGCCATCTGCGAGAATTCAGACGGCTCTGGCAGCTGGACAATAACTGAGGTGGATGCAGCTGGGCATGTGGGAGCGTATCCTTTCCTCACAATGCTGGATTCCACTCCCGCGATTGCGTACTACGATCTCACGAACCGAGATCTCAAGCTTGCACTCAACGATCAGCCGGATGCCAGCGGCAACTGGCATATTCAGGTGCCTTACAGCATAGGCAACGTGGGAGCATCCCCTTCGATGGCGATGGTTGATGGACGTCCTGCTATCAGCTTCCTCGATTCAGGCGGCAAGTCACTGAAGTACGTTATCAACACCCAAGCAGATGCCCTCGGGCAGTGGCAGAAGGTGACCGTGGACTATCAAGGCAACGTGGGCAGTTATGCCTCACTGGCGGTAGTGGGAGGATTGCCGGCTATCAGTTACTACGACACGACCAACGGTGGACTGAAGTATGCGGAGGCAGCGACTGCTGACGGGTCTAGTCCTGAAGCTTGGACCAGGTGGCTCATCGACAGTGCTGGCAATGTCGGCACCTACACTTCACTCATGGAAGTGGACGGCAGACCGGCAATTTCCTACCGCGACGTTACCACCGGGGCGCTGAAGTTCGCGATACGTCCGTACTAGCCCGAGGAAGCTCGAGCGGCAACCTCCCAACCGACAGCCGGGCAGGCACTGGGCTGCCGGAGGCTAGGTGTCGGCACTCTCCACCGGGGGATGCAGGAACCTATCCACTTCCTCAGCGGTGCGCAGGGGCTTCTTCTCGTGATAGAAATAGTGGTACTGCCAGCCCTCATCGCGGGCCTGTTTCAACAGTCTTTTCTTCCACTCAAGGGTCTCTAGCGGATGGGTGTCTATGGCGGAGATCCAGGTTGGACGCAGATGGGGAAGCAGTGGTATGAGGTCGCCCCAGAAGACGAGCAACTCTCCTTGCCTTTGCACCAGTAGCGAATGATGGTGGGGCAGATGCCCGGGGGTGCGGAAGTAGTTGATTCCCGGCAGGATGTTCCCATCTTCACGCACCGGGCGAAGGCGTCCGCTGGCGGCTAGCGGATCGACCCAATCAAGGCGATAGCTGGGACGCGTACGCTCATTGAGATTCTGCGCGAATTCCCACTCGCCCAGAGAGACAAAAAACTCAGCATTGGGAAACGTAATCGCACTGCTCCCGGACTCATCGACATAGGTTGCATATCCGCAGTGGTCGAAGTGGAGGTGCGAGAAGATGACGTGAGTAATATCCTGCGGGCGGAACCCTGCTTCCTCCAGGCTCTTCAAGAGCTGCCCTTTTTCTCGGGTAATCTTGTAGATGCGCGCGAACTTCTCCTCGTAGCGCTCGCCGATACCGCAGTCGATGAGCACACGCTGGTCACCACAGTCGATGAGGAGCGGCCGCAAGAACATAGGAATCCGATTCATTGCGTCAGCTTCGAAGTGGTGCGACCACAGAGCCTTCGGCACTACTCCAAACACCTGCCCTCCGTCCAGGTGAAAGTACCCGTCCGATAGGGGGTAAAGCTTCCAGTCGCCTAGAGTGAACATCTCGCCCTCCCGTAGATTCCCCTAGATTGTAGGCGAATCCGCCGCAGAAGTAAAAGGGCTTGGAAGCCGCAAGGGAGGACAGCGGGCTTCACAAAGCGCATAACCCGAGCTTCGGCACGGCTGGCGCGCTATCCCTAACCGCAACCCTTCATCTACGCGCGCCTCACGGAAGCGCCTCTACTACCACACTCTACCACCACACCAACTTGCATAAGGAGAATCCTCCACCTGACAGTAACTATGAACTTCCTCACAGGGTTTACTAAGTGAACTCAGACAGGTATAATTTAAGTTCGCCCGGAGGGCAAAAAGAGCATGAACGTCGCACTCCTCCTTCCCCATGTGCGCCTTGATAGCGCCGGGATCAATCTGGAAGATTTCTTCCGCCAGGTGCTTCTGGCGGCAAAGGCCGCTCATCCAGAGAACCTGTACTTCCCCCTGTATCCCCTCACCACTTCCGGTCCGGACCTGACAATGGCGGTGCCCAACAACACCCTGATAGCCCTCCGCACTGAGAACAGACTTGGACGGTTCATCGTCCTTCCGGAAGAGGGAGCACTCATCAGGCTCTACCGACAGATGGCTCGTGAAGCAATGCTCAGCTCGGTTCCCCATCGCTGGCGACAAGAGGACTTCCACCACCGATATCTTGAAGGCCTAGGTTTTCCCACGCTCACGCTGGCATTTGACGCGCTTTTCTGGCTCCTAGTGCAGAGAACCAGCCGCACCCTGTCGGTACCTGATGGCTTGCAGCTTGTGCACAGTTTCTTCCTGGACGAAGATATCCTGTGCGCAGGTGAACAGGTGCGCCTGACAAGAGAGAAGCATGCTTCCATCATTGACCCGGCAATGCGAGCGTTCGAGTTCAAGCTGGAACTGGCATCGGTGCCGTTTGATGCCGATACGACTTATGTCGTGGTGAATCGCGAGGACGCCCCGGTGGAAGGAGCCAATACATACTCGGTGCGGTTTGAGCTCGCTGCACTGGCAGCGCACCTAACTGCTTTCCTGTCCGAGCGGGAGTACACCCTAGTGGAGGAACTACCCTCGTACCGGCGCGAGCTCGAAGACGAGCTGCTGAACAGTTTCGTGCAGCGCTTCGGCTCCTGCCTGCGGGAACCGAAAGCCCGCCGGCAGGAGCGGACGGAGTCAGTTGCCTGACCCTACTGCATATCATGATCAACGGAATCGTCATTTCTGGATGCTCAGGAGTCGGAAAGACCACTGTTATCAAGCACCTGCTCCGTCTGCACCCCGATTTCGCCTTCTCGGTGAGCTACACCACCCGTCCACCTCGTGCCGACGAGGTCGATGGAAAGGACTATCATTTCATCAGCCGCGAGGAGTTCGAACGGAAGGCGCGCGAGCGCTTCTTTCTCGAATGGGAGGAAGTCTACGGCTGCTACTACGGCACGCCAAAGCTGCCTCCCGATGAGGAAGAAGGGACCACACGGGTGGTCATATTCGAGCTCGACTCCAAGGGCGCTCTCAATCTCCAGCAGAAATTCCCCCAGTTCACAACCATCGCCATCATCCCACCGTCGGTGGATGCAATCGGGGCTCGCCTTCGCGCACGGGGAAGCGAAACTGACGAGAGCATCGCGGAACGCCGACGCCATATCGCGGAAGAGCTCCGTCGCCTGCAGCACCTCTCATACTGTGTCGTGAATGACGATATTGAGGCGACGGCACGTGAGATCGAGACCATTATTCTCGCCCAGTTCCACCGGCTGCCCTTTTTGGGGGCGAAGATAGATGAATTACTGGAGCTTCTGGCTTAGGAGGCACGGCCAATAATGGACAAGGACAAGAACATCACAGAACGTGACACCCTGCTGTATCCACTGCTGGAGGATCTGCTACAGCGGATACCGAGCAAGTTCGAGGTTGTGGTTCTGGCATCATTGCGAGCGCGCGAGATTATGCGCAAGCAGAAGTTGGGCGCCTCCTTCGACGGCGAGCTGGACGCTGACGTGGTCAGCGAACAGGAGACGCTGAAACCTCTGTCCCGTGCGCTTGCCGATATCGCAGAAGGCAAACTGGACCGCGAGAAGATGTACCTTCTCGAATACCTAGAGAGCTTTCGTCGGGGAGACGAGGATATCGCCGCACCACCAGTACTGGAAGAAGACTCCGTCATCGCGCAGCATCCGTCGAAAGAAGCCACGGGCGACCTCCCACTCGCACTGCCCGCCGAAGCGGAGGCGAGCGCATCTGTGGCGGAGGAAGAACTCAAAAAGAGTGAAGATACCGACGAAGAATAGATGTGTCCTGCTGGGCGTATGCGGCGGGATTGCTGCCTACAAGGCCTGTGAAGTTGTCAGGCTGCTTGTCAAGGCAGGTGTGGACGTTCACGTGCTTATGACGCCCAACGCCACACGATTCGTCTCTCCACTCACCTTTGCCGCACTTTCCGGCTATCCAGTCGCGGTGGAAGCTTTCCCGCCTTCCGCAAGCGAAGCGGGATCGAGCAGCACCTATGATCCTCTGGCGCACATAACGCTCTCGCATCAGGCTGAGTTGCTCTTGTTGGCTCCCGCGACGGCTAACACGCTGGCCAAGCTGGCAGCGGGGATTGCGGACAACCTTCTTCTCTCCACCGCCCTAGCCTTCTCAGGACCGGTAGTTTTTGCGCCGGCAATGAACTCCCGCATGTACGCGAATCCGGCGACGCGCGACAACATCGCCAAGCTCAAAGCGCGCGGCTGCATTGAGGTGGAAGCCGAGATGGGTGCACTGGCCTCGCTGGAATCGGGCATGGGTCGACTGGCTGAACCCGCCAGAATCGTACAGCGCGTCCTGCACGAGCTTAGGCGCGAAGGCAGTCCACTGGAAGGCCGGCGCATCCTTGTGACCGCAGGTGGAACCCGGGAGTACTTCGATGATATCCGCTTCATCTCCAACGCCTCCACCGGCACACTGGCTCTTTGCTGTGCTGATGAGCTCTATCTTGCAGGTGCCGAGGTCGAGCTGATAGCGGCGCCAAGCGTGGCGGAAGATGAGCTCGCATCACGTGCGTATCCCACCATTCGAGTAACTAGCGCTGAGGAGATGCTTACCCAGGTGCGCGAGCGCGCAATTGGGCTCGATGTCCTGCTGATGCTCGCTGCCGTCGCTGATTACCGTCCGCCACGCCGCAAGGGCAAAATCAAGAAGGATGACGCAGTGGAACTTGATTTGCGGCTGACTCGCACGGAAGACATCTTGAGCTCCCTGGAGGAAGGGAAGCCCAACGTGCGCATAGGCGCGTCACTGGAAACCGAGGAAGTCGAGCAGAGAGCCGCGGCAAAGCTGACCGCGAAGAACCTCTCTGCTATCGTGGCGGTTGAGCTCGATCCTGAAGCGCCGCCGTTCGGGCAGCGCTCCTTGCGGGCCGGGATCCTCACTCCTCACGAGTGGCTGCTGCCCCTGTCCCGGCGCGACAAGATTGAACTGAGCCGCGAGATTGCACATCTAATCA